>Ga0302319_10018542_pt1 | contig 12693 bp, 6 predicted proteins | sample Bog_T0_2_FD_203319 | JGI IMG/M metagenome (GOLD analysis project Ga0302319, IMG submission 203319) | Peat permafrost microbial communities from Stordalen Mire near Abisko, Sweden - Bog_T0_2 | ecosystem: Environmental > Terrestrial > Soil > Wetlands > Peat | place: Sweden: Abisko, Stordalen Mire...
CAAACTCCGAACATCTTGATCATGCTGCGTGAGTCGAAGTCCGACGAACCCCAGTTGTGGCCAGGGAGGAACTGGTAGTCGGGCTCAGAGTATGGGCCGGAACCGTTGTCGAGCGACTTTGCCCAACGATACTGCACGTCGGCCTCGAACTGGTGTGAGAACTGATGTCGCAACTCGGCGAGCATCGAGCTGAAGTTCGATACCCCGCTGTCCTCGTACCAGTCGATGGAGTTCACGATCGGGTTGAAGGCGACTTGGCCGGCGAGGATCGCGGGGGCGTACTTGTTGTAGAGATTGTACTGCAAGGGCAAATGACGTCCCGTGCTGCCGGAGTATCCGAGGGTCGCTACCCAATCATGGCCCAGGTCGTACTGGCCTTCGAACGAGTAGCGGATGACATAGCTGGTTTGCAGTTTGTTGTAGACGCCGGTAATGCCGAGTGCATTCCCGCTGTTGGGCAGGCCGTTGGAGTTGAAGGTTGAGATCAGCGAAGGAACGGCGGGTAGGCCTCCGTACTGGTAGATGTTGGAGTTGGTGCCGTAGACGATCTGCGAACCGGTGAGCGGAGTGTTCGTGCTGCTGGTGAGGAATGGCGGATCGAAGCGGGTATTTGTGGTGATGGCTTCTTCGAGGCCGTTGAAGCCGATGCCGAATCCGCCACGGAGAACGAGTTTGCCGCCGTCGCGAAGGGGGCTGAAGGCAAAGCCGATTTGCGGCTCGAAGTTTGCCTTCTTCGCATCCACCTGGGGTTGCTTGAGCACGATTGCAAGGTTGGTGAAGGTGTCTGCACCGGTCCCCAGGTTGAGCCGTGGATTGTTGCCCTGTTTCTCAGTCATGCCGGAGTAGTATTCCCAGCGCAGACCGAGATTGACGGTCAGATTCGGCCTGACCTTCCAGTCGTCCTGCGCAAAGAACGACGGAATATACTGCCTGTCGTCTTTGCGCGAGTCGGTTGGAACGCCGGTGAGTGGGTTGGCGCCGGAAACGGTCTGAGACTGGGGAGCGTCGTTGAGGAAGTCCCAATAGTTATTGAAGTAGAAGTTGGAACTGGCCGCCCAGGTTGCGGAGTCGAGATAAGCCAGCCGTGTGTACTGGCCGCCGAACTTGAGGTTGTGGCTCTTGTATACCTTTGTTACCGTGTCTTTGAAGTTGAGTGTCCACTGGTCGAAGATGCTGCCGATGCTGGGTCCGAAGTCCTGAGGAGAGATGTTGGAGAACGATACGCCGTTGTTCTGCTGGATGAAGTCATTGGGCAGGCCGAGGGGCGATTGGGGATTGTCCTTCAATTCGTTCCACTTCCAACCGGCCATATCGGCACGCGCCTCGTTCAGCATGGAACCTGAGAAGGTGTGGTTGTACAAGAGGCCCGTCGAGTAGTTGAGCGCGTTGTGGTAGAAGATGTTGGCGGCGCGCTGCGGGCCGTTATAGGTGGTGTTGTTGACCGGCACGTAGTAGATGTTGAACGCCACCAGGTCCTTTTGTGTTGCCTGATAGTCGAGCCGTCCGTTGTACTGGGTGTTGATGTTGTCGTTGGGTCCAACTGTCGACACATAGAACAGGTCGGCTTTGCCGTCCATGTTGTTGGCATAGCTGCCCGTGCCGTCGCCTCCCAAGCCGGGGGTAAAGACCGTTCCCGAAGCGGTGTTGGCCGGGTTTGTGTAGGATGGGTCGTGCTTTCCGATGCCGATGGTGAGAGGCTTGCCGAGGTCGAGGCCCTGGCCTTGAATCCAGTTGCAATTGACGCCCTGCACCAGGCCGATGTCGGCGCACTGGTGGTGATCGCCCGCCCCCTCAAGGATGCTTTTGTAGACGACGCTTGCGCCTTTGATGGTGGTGAACTTGCTGGCAATGGTGCCGGAGGGCGCTTCGGAATCCAGGGACGGCGTGTCGTACCATCCTCCGCCATAACTGGTGGAATTGTTGCGGATGGTGTCGTACCCGAAGAAGAAGAAGATATGGTTGTGCAGGACGGGCCCGCCGACGGTGCCTCCAAACTCGTTGAACCTTGCGTTGTCGCGGTCGGCCTGCGGATTGCCATTCGGGTCATACCGCGGAGTGGCGTTGAGGCCAGGACGGTCTAGCTTAAATAGTCCCGAACCGTGGAACTGGTTGGTGCCGTTCTCAGAGATGATCTGGATTTGTGCGCCGCTGAAGCGCCCGAGCGAGGCGTCGTACGGGTTGGTGACGACCTTCATTTCCTTGATGGTGTCGGGATTGGGAGTGACCACCGCTGCGGAGCCCCAGGTTACGCTGGTGGATTGCACGCCATCGATGGTGATGCCGTTGGTGTCGTTGCGTCCGCCATTGCCGAAGACCTGCGGCTTGTTCTCGGTATTGTATGGCCCTGAAGAACTTCCCGGACCGCCGTCGCCCTGGTTTCCAGGCAAGCTGTTTGTGCCGCCTCCAGACCCCAGGGAGCCGTCGCCAAACATGCCGGGAGCAAGCTGCGCGAGTTGAAGGGGATCGCGGCCGAAGTCCGGCATCTTGGCCAGGTCGTTCTGGGTGATGGTGCCGCCGATGCTGCCGGTTTCCGTGTCAAGAACCGGAGCATCCGCCGCGTTGACGGTTACCGTCTCCGCGGCAGCGCCGATTTCGAGTTTGATGGTGATGGAGTTGGCTTGCTCGGCAAGAATCGCCACATTGTCGAGCACCTTTTTCTTGAATCCGTCGCGCGATACCGTGATGGTGAATTTGCTGGGACCAAGCTGGTTGAATGTGAACAAGCCTGTGCCTCCGCTGACCGCGCTCACGGTGTGATTTGTTTCCTTGTCGGTGAGGGCGATTGTGGCTCCGGGCACGACCGCGCCGGTCGTATCGGTCACGGTCCCTTGCAGGCTGGCGCTGTACTGCGCGTGGGCTGGGACGGCGAGGAAGAGGAAGAGCATGAGCGCTGGCAGCCACCAGGCGTTTAGCGCGGGTTGGGTCTTCGCCCTCTTCCGCATTTCGATTGAATGTCTTGTAAAACCAATGACTTGCATCGTGGACTCCTAAGGAACGGTTGCGGGTTTCGAGGAGAGATCTCGCTCTTTTTTGGGAGCGTAGTCTGTTTTTGGCCGCATGTTGCACAATCGATTGCGCAACCTAGAATTGTTATCATCGCAAAGACTCGTCTGTCAATTGAATCGTTTGCGAATCATTTGCGCCGATGAAAAAGTTAGCACGGGCTCACGTCGGATGGAGAGCAATTCGGTACAGATTTTGAAATTGTGCCGGACGGCGAAGCAGGAACGGGCCGGGAGACGGGTTGGGCGGGGAGCTTTTGGCCGCACGGGTATGCCCGCGGGTGTATGCTGGGCAGGTTCCGCAAGGCTGATTCCGCAAGGCGGGACCGCGGTTCAGCATGTGCGGGGGTAGGGCAGTCTCAACAGGGAGATTCTTGTGAAAACAGGGTTCGCGTGGTTCATCATTGGCAGGTTCCGCATCGATGCACTCGTTCTGTTGTCCCTTTTGGGGATGTTTGGGATGGCTGGCACGGCATTTGGGGCTGGCCGCCACATTCCTATTTCGCTGAAGCCTGACGACGTGTTGCCGACGGGGAATGAGTGGATATCTCTTCCCGACATCCGCGCGGTCGATGGCGCCCTCGGGACTTTCAACGTACTTTCAATGCGGGACCGGGGGCTGCTGCAGGTGACTGGCGAGCAGGGAGGGCCTGTCCTGCAACCGTATTTCGGTGTGGATGGGAAACCGCTGGCGTTTCGCAATCCATCGTGGGAGTTGATTGAGTATTGGATTCCCACGGCTCACCTGACGGTGGATGGAATGGAGGCGACGCTGACATGGTGTGCGCCGCAGACCTCTCACTCGGCGTTTCTGCGGCTGACCCTCACCAACCGGCGCGCACAGGCGGTTCCTGTCACGCTGGGGCTTCGAGCATCGTTTGGGAGCCTGGATCGGGTGACTTATGTCCCCGTAGAACTGCACGGACAGCGTACGGCCGGTGCCGCGGCGTGGGTTGATTCCGGTGAGACATTCAGCTTCATTACTCACGACACGCTTTTTGCATGGTCGCTCATCCACCCGGGCTCGCAGGCTCTGGTTACGGTACCGCCGCTCTCGGTGTCGCCTGGTGAGGACGTTACCCGGCAGGTGACGCTGGCTCCCGGTGAGACGGCTGAGTCCGTGTATATTCTGGGCGCGGGGGTCGAAGAATTCAGCGCGGCGCAAAGCGCCAAAACGCTGAGGGAGATGCTGGACAGGTACGGCGCGGAAGCGATCATTGAGCAGACCGCCGCATGGTGCAAGGCCCGCACACGGACCACGGGGCAGGCGGATCTTGACCTGCTGATGAATCGCAACTTCCTCTTTACCGAGCTTTACGCCTGGGGAAGGACTATCGATACTGAGCAACTCGTTGGGATTACCTCGCGCAGTCCCCGGTACTACGTTTCAGCCGCCTACTGGGACCGGGATGCGATGCTTTGGAGCTTTCCCGGCCTGCTGGACGTCGATCCGAAGATGGCTCGTGAGGCGCTGGAATATGCGCTCACCATCCAACTGCGCAACGCGGGCACGCATAGCCGATTCATCGACGGGATTGTGCTGGAGGACGGATTTCAGTTGGATGAGGCTGTTGCGCCTATCATCGCGCTGGCTGCGTATGTGAAGCAGACTGGCGACGACGGCTTCCTGACCGCGCACCGCGAAGCGATGCTGGTGCTGCGGGACCGGCTGCTGTCGCGATTTGACCCTGAAACAGGGCTGTATTCATCGCTGCAGGATTCGCAGGATGAGTACCAGAAGCTGCCGTTCCTTACATACGATAATGCTCTGAGCTGGCGGGCGCTGGTTGATCTGGCGGCGCTTTTTAGCCGGCTCAACGATGCGGGCGACGCGCAGAGCATGACTGAGCGCGCGGCGGCGCTGCACGCGGCGGTGCTGGCGCACTGCGTCTCGAAAGATGCCGCCGGGGCTGACGGGCCGATATTCGCCTCTGCGACCGATGGCAAGAATTTTGCGTTTACCGAGATTCCACCGGGGGAACTGATAAAGCTGCCGGCGTTGGGATTTATTCCTGAGACGGACCCTGTTTTTGTGAACACATACAAATGGCTTCATTCGAGAAACTACAAGTACTCGTATGCAGACGAGCCGTACGGTCTGCCGGGAAGCTACCGGGTGGCGTTCACGTGTTCGTGGAGCATCGCGGACCACCTGCTGCTGTCGAGGGGCCGCGAGCAGGCTTTGAAGGTGCTGCGGTCGAGCGATTGGGACGGGGGCATTGTGACCGAAGGAGTTGACCCGGCTACAGGGCGAATGGACCAGGCGGGGCGCGCATTTGCAACCGCGGCCGGGTACGTGGCGCATGCCATCTGCCAGACGGCATGCACCGACAGGCCGCATTGAGCCGGGTTGGCGGAGGCCTATTCTGGCCTGTAAGCGAGGTTGTCGAAGCGAAGGCCTTCGCCATTCTTGAAATCGAAGATTACGCTTGAACTTGCATCGCCCCAGCCGGTCCTGAGGCGGCGCAGTTCGCCGGGCTTGATTTTGAAGGACGTTTCACGAATCTCCGGCGAGTGAATTGTAATCGTAGCGTCAGATGCGCCGCCGTTGTAAACATCCACGCCGACAAAGATGCGAGGCCAGTAAAAGCTGAACTGCGCAGTGGCTGCCCTGGGGTCGGAGAGGGCGAGGTTGAAGGTGCCGAAACGGCCTTCGGGCACATTGATGCGCCACTGGGCCAATCCCTCATCAGGTCCCCAATCTGGACCCCAGTCGATGACTCCTGCGGGATACTGGCCATTCAGGCGCGTTCCGGCTGCGAGGTGCGGATCGTCGAAGGTGACGTAGAGAGGCTGGGCGCTGCCGTCGCCGCCTTCGATGCCGATATCGCGCGCCCCTTCATGGCGAATCCGGAGGACGTGCGTTTTGTCGTCCAGCACGAAGCCGGGCTGGGCGAGATCTGTTCGCCGCTTGAGGAGAACTCCATCGGCCATGACGGAGGTGGGAGCGAAGTCCAGACGCAAAACTTCGGTAGCTTCCGGGTCGAATGTGGAGTAAGTCACTGAGCCTTTGCCGTAACTGATTCTGGTCACCACCGAGGTAGTTCCCAGCAGGTGCGACTCATCTGAAGGAGCCCATTCGGGCACCGCCCAGAAGGCATCCATCATTCTTCGTGGACCATCGGCATATTCATCGGTAAACCACCATTGCCCGGAAAAGGGCGCGTGGGCCTGAGCTGAAAGCCCCTGCAGATAAGTCACCCAGTTCCAGGAGCGGAAAGCTTCCTCTTTGTAAGCGACATCGCCGGTGACCGAGTAATAGATTGCCTCGACAGCCGCGAGCCGCGACGTGTGGCTGTCGCAGCACTGGTTGGGCAGGTTACAGCAGAAGTTCACGCCGTCGCCCTGCTCGGTGGTGATTGTAGCTCCGTGCACTTTGTACTTGGGCCATTTAGGAGTGGTCTTGACCCATTCGATGATCTTGCGCGCGTGCTCGCGGGCATCGGGATCTTTGTCAGGGTGCATCAGGACATAGCGGGCAAACTCCAGTGGAATTACCTGGTTCATGTTACCCATGCTGGGGACTGTATCTTCAAAGTAACCAACCCAGACATTGTTGGCCAGGGGGTATTTTTGAAACCAATCCCAGGCACCGGCGCGAACGCTGGCGTATCCAACAACATCGCCCTGTTTGAGGCGGATGAGCTCGTCAAAGAGCATGATGGGCTCGATGACGTTGGCGGAATACGGTCCCATGGCGGGGCTTGTGCCAGATTTGCCATCCCGCGCATAACATCGAACGGGCCAGGGAGAGTGCGCTTCGTCTCCGGGCTTGTAGTTCTTCAGCAACGCATCGGCGCAGCGAATGGCTGCTCGCAGATACTTTGTGTTGCCGGTCATCTCATAGAGACGCAGGTAGGCGTAGCCATCCTCGCCAACCACATGCGGCTCGATGAAGTCTTCGCCAAGCTGACTCCAGCCGGAATAGTGAGTGGCCCCGGGATTGGCCGACGCATACGGAACCTGCGACCAGGCGTATCCCTCGGGAGTCAGCCCATTTTCAAGCTCGTAGTCCACAAAGCTTTGCAGGAACGTAAGCGTCCTCTGGTCTCCGGTATAGGGATAGAGGCGCTCGATGAAACCCTCCATCATAGCTCGAAGGTAACCCGTGGAGTTTGCCCAGTGATGGTCTGGAATCAGCTCAAATGTGGTGCGGTCAAAGTCGTAACAACAGTAGAAATAATGCAGGCGCTGGCGGTTGTACTGGTCCCAAAGAATCGTCCATTGAGTCATGAACTGCGATGAGTACGAGTAGCCTGTATCGTCGGGAATTGGCCAGGGAAGGAGTTTGCCTTGCGCATCGAGTTGGACAGGATGCCCGGCTATGGTGGGTTCATCGACGATTGAGATCACTGGGAACGGCTTTTGTTGCGCACACGCGTACGTGCCGGCAAGCAACACGGCAAGTGCGATTCGCGCGATCCTGGAGAGATTCTTCATGGCGGGCTACCTTAAAAGCATTGAGTCGCTTGAATTGTAGCGCGCCTTGCCCCTTCCGCAAACCGGGCTGGAGGGAAGTGCGGGGCGATTGGTGGAATTGCCAGCTCACGGTCAGGCTGGGCGTCAGGGCTGGGCGTCAGGGCTGGGCATTTGGCGTGCGGCCCTGTAGAGGACGTGAGAGCGCATCGCGAAGGCTTGTATGCTGAATCCATGCGCCTCGCATCTTTCCGCTCCGTCCTGCTGCTTGGCACTGGGCTGCTTCCGCTGTCGTCCGCCGTTGCGCAGACTCGTCCGGCTTTGGCAAACCAGGTCACGCTGACGCCACAACTCGTCGAAGCGGGATCGCCGGAATTGATCTCGGTTTCTTACCCTGGCGCGGATCGGGTTGAAGGCGAATGGCTGGGACACAAAGTCACCTTCTTTCGCGGAAAAGACCAGAGCCGCTGGTACGCGCTTGCCGGAGTGGACGTGGAAGCGGCATCCGGCCAATCTAAGCTGAGCATCAAAGCTCATGGCCCATCCGCAGAAGCTGACACAACCCAAACAATCGCCGTCCAGATTCACGCGGCTCACTACAAGACCGGTTCACTGACGGTAGCGCCGAAATTCGTTGAGCCCGGCCCCGACGATCAGTTGTTCATCGCAGCGGCCAACAAAGCCAAGGAGCAGGCTTTTGCCACCACCGCCGTCAAACCGCTATGGTCGGGCAGCTTCGCCGCGCCAGTAAAGGCCGCGGCGACCGACAGCTTCGGAACCCGACGGATGTTCAACGGGAAGCTGGCCAGCATTCACAAAGGGACGGACTTCCGCGCCGGAACAGGAACGCCTGTGCTGGCAGGGAACGCGGGCAAAGTGGTGCTCGCCCAGGCACTCTACTACGAGGGTAACTGCGTGATGGTGGACCATGGCCTGGGCCTGATGACCATCTCAATGCACCTATCGCGCATCGAAGTGAAGCCCGGCCAGGCGGTGGCGAAAGGGCAGCGTCTGGGACTCTCTGGAGCTACTGGCCGGGTGACCGGACCGCATCTGCACTGGGCGATCCGCTGGGATGGCGCAATGCTTGACCCAGCGAAGCTGCTCAGGCTCGACCTGACGGCAGTTCACTGAGGCCGGGAACAAAAGCCGGCTAGCGCGAAATCAATTCGCGCTCTGGCTCAAACGCGCTGTCGGCCGGCGGGATGGTCTCGTTGGCCAGCGCTTTGAAGGCGCGGTAGACGAACGAGCCCAGGTACCAGCCGTCGATGTACTGGTAGGGTGTTTCGCCGGTGGTGTAGTGGCCGCAAGGGAGGACGCGGCGCTCGAAATCGAGGCCGTGCTCTCTGAAGGAATTCACTACGTCCAGGGAATACTCGAGCGGAAACGTCAAGTCGTATTGCGCGTAGACCAGAAGGACTTTCTTGGCGAACTCGGTCCGTTGCTGTGCCGCGAATTTCGCGTAGTAGTGCATTGGGCTTACACCGGCCCACAGGGAGCGCAGCCCATCCTGGGTAAGCCCGGCTTGTTCAAGCGCCTGGCGGATGTGGCGGGTGCTTTGGCCGGTCCAAACCACATCGCCAAAGGCGGCGGATGCGTGGTTGAACGCATTGACGCGAATGCGCTTGTCATGGGCGCTGGCCAGGAATGTGTAGCAACTGCCGAGGCTGGTTCCCAGCACGCCAAAGTGCTGGTAGCCCTGCTGCTCAAGCCAGTCGACGCAGCAGCGGATATCGACGACCGCCTGGCGGACGGCCGAGAGCGTGCGGCCGATATTGGAACTGACCGCGTAGTCTGAACGCTCCAGCTCCGACGGCCGGCGAATGTCGTGGTACGGCTTGCTGAGGCGCAAGGCAGAGATGCCAAAGCGATTAAAGAGTCTGCAAAGCGCGTTGTGGCTGTGGGCGTCGGCATTCCATTGAGGCAGGACAATCATGGCTTGCTTGGGCTTTCCCGCCTGCTTCTCGGGGCTTGCCGGATACCAGCGCGCGTTTACCAGGTCGTTTTCCGGGTAAGGCGTTCGCTCAGGCGAGGTGAAACGCAGAAACCGCGCTGTGGGCAGCTTGCCTTCACGGGCGTTTTGCCTGATGCGCGCGTCCTGCTCCAGGGTCTCCGGGCGGACGTTGGTTGGGTAGAGGAACGGATGACGCTCTTCGAGGCGGAAATCCGTGGGGCGCTCATAGCCGAAGAACCGGTCGCTATCGGCCAGAATCGCGTCGTTGACCTCAATCATCAACTCCGTTGCCGACGCCGAATCGATGGCCGGATTTGCGCCAATTTTGGCTGCTTTGGCAGCGAGGCCGCTCTGCTGGAGGAAGGGTTGGAGCCAGTCGAAACCCCACTCCAAAGGACGTACGACACGGTTTGAATCCCGTGTCGTCAGGCGCGTCTCCCAGTTGTACATCCAGCGGGCGTAGAGTTGCTTAACCATTGCTATTCTTGATTTTAGCAGCGGGTGCCGTGAGCGTTGTTTCCGGCGAGTGAAAGCTTAGACAGGAACGCGTTCGACACGCTCCGCGATTGAGGTAAATACCTCCCAGGGGATCGTTTCGCAGAGCCGTGCATGCTGCTCCGCGGAGATGGTTTGCCGGCTTGACGCTGATGATTGAGACCCAAGCAGAACAGCCTCGTCGCCGACCCTAACGCCTGGGATATCAGTTACATCCACTACTGTCTGGTCCATGGAAATGCGGCCGACGATGGGTGCCCGCTCTCCCGCGATGAGCGCAGAGCCACGGTTTGAAAGCGCGCGGCGAAGGCCGTCCGCGTAGCCGACCGCGAGCAACGCCACACGCATTGGCTCAGTGGCCACAAAGGTGCCGTTGTAGCCGACGACCTGCCCTGGGGACAGATTGCGAAGGCTCACCACGCGGGTTTTCCAGGTGAGGACTGGCTGTAGCTGGGCTTGCAATGCGGTAATAGGCGTTTCGTTCGGCACAGTGGCTGAAAACTCCGGCGATAGCCCGTACAGGGCAAGGCCGGGGCGAAGCATCAGATTGAGCCCGGCGTTGGAGGCTGAGTGGAGCAAGGCATTTCGGACCGGCCCTGACAGGATCGAAGCGGAGTTGCCGATATTGAGCCAAGCCGGTCGAAGCTGCGCCGAATGAATGAGTTGGATGGCCTGGGCGACGAGAGCCAACTGCTCGTTTGTGACGAGATTGTCGGGTTCGTCCGCGGCGAAGGGGTGGGTGAGGAGACCATCCAGCTTCAAGGGACCATCCGCGGGCAGGTGCTTTAGAAGGGCTTCAAGGCCGGCTACCGCAACGCCCTGGCGGTTCATGCCAGTTTCGAGTTCAAGGTGTATTGGGACCGATTGCGGACCGCAGCCGACAAGCCGCGCAGCCTCTTGAAGTTCAGCAAGGTGCCATGGCTCCCACACAACGGTTGTGAGGCGATGTTTGATGGCCGCTTGTCCCTGGCCGGGAAACGGGCCGCTGATGACCAGTATTTCTGCGGTTGGGCAGAGAGCGCGTGCTTCGATACCCTCTTCGACGGTGGTGACTCCGAGCCATCGCGCACCGGCCCGGATTGCAGCTGGCCCGCACAGAGCCAGACCATGCCCGTAGGCGTTGGCCTTGACCACAGCGAGCAATTCGGCGGGCACCGATGCGGCCAACAAACGGTAGTTGTGTTCGAATGCGCGGGTGTCGATCTCTACCCAGCATGGGCGTCTGTGCATTGGAGAGTCCAAAGACTATGGTATCGCGCTGAGGTTGAGACTCGCGGTATGATGCCATCGGAGGGGATATCGATGCCCAACACACCCAGTGCAATCCTGCCGACCATGCGCTACCAAGATGCCCCGGCGGCTATTGAATGGCTTTGCAATGTACTTGGATTCACACGTCATGCTGTGTATCCAGGCCAGGGAAACATTATTGAGCACGCGGAACTTACCCTTGGCGGAGGGATGATCATGCTGGGCAGCGGCAAGGACGACGAGTTCGGGCGGGGTTTCAAGACGCCTGCCGAACTTGGCGGGATTGAAACTGCGAGCCGTTATGTGATTGTGCCGGATGTGGCCGCGGTCTACGAGCGGGCGGTTGCGACGGGAGCACGGATCATTCGGCCCCTTGAGAACCCTGAATATGGGGGCAGCACATTCAGCATGAAAGACCCGGAAGGTCATTCGTGGTCGGTGGGTAGCTACGATCCATGGGCTGCTTCGGCATGACGGTTGTCAGAAAGCATGGCAGCCAAAAGGGCGGTGCGCGGAGCAAGATGGTCGAGCAAGACTGACTCGTGTACTGCGTGGGCGCCTTCGCCGACAGCGCCCATTCCATCCAGTGTGGGGATTCCGAGGGCGGACGTGAAGTTGCCGTCGGAGGCTCCGCCGGTACCGGCCTCGGCGAGGTCGAGATCGATTTCCTTGGCGAAGCTTCGCGCTTTGCGGTAGAGGCTGATGGTACCGGGCGTGCGCTCCATTGGAGGGCGATTGATGCCGCCAGTTACCGTGATGGAGCAACCTTTGGTCTTGCTGGTCGGCTTGAGGGTGGCAAATCGCTTCTCGATACGGGGGCCGGCGGACTTTCGAGCGACGCGGACATCGACTTCCGCCCATGCGTCGGCGGGAATCACGTTGGTCTTGGTTCCGCCGCCGATCACACCCACATTGACTGTGGTGCCGCGCTCCAGATCGGTCCAGTTGCTGACCTTTTCAATGAGCCGGGCAAGCTCAAGAATGGCGGAGCGGCCGCTGGTGAAGTCAACCCCGGCGTGTGCCGCGAGACCGTGGACGTCGATGCGCCAGTTGCCGGTGCCCTTGCGATTGGTTTTGTAGGCGAGCCCCTGGGCCGGTTCCAACACATAGACCGCGGAGCACTGCTGCGCGAGCCGCTCGGTGATGGGCCGGGAGACCGGGCTGCCCACCTCTTCATCGCTGTTGAGGAGGAGGATGATTTCGCGGTTCAGTGCTCCGGCTTCGAACAGGATTTGGAGCGCGGTGAAGGCCATGGCCACGCCGACCTTCATGTCGAGCGTTCCGGGACCCCAGAGGCGGTCGAGGCCGTCATGGTCGGGCGCAATGCGGCAGGGCATCGTTTTCAAGGTACCGAGTGGCCAGACTGTATCGAGATGGCCGAGGAGGAGGATGCGCGAGGAAGGTTCGGTGGTTTCGGGGCCGAATCTCAGCTCAAGCACGTCGCCGAAGCTGGTTTGGCGATGCCTGTTCACACGGGCTTGGAGTGCGTTGGACTGGGCTATTGCCAGGTCTGTGCAGGCATCCACTGAGGCCTTGTTGTCTGAGGGAGACTCCTGGAGCACCAGCCTGGTGGCG
>Ga0302319_10018544_pt1 | contig 12692 bp, 11 predicted proteins | sample Bog_T0_2_FD_203319 | JGI IMG/M metagenome (GOLD analysis project Ga0302319, IMG submission 203319) | Peat permafrost microbial communities from Stordalen Mire near Abisko, Sweden - Bog_T0_2 | ecosystem: Environmental > Terrestrial > Soil > Wetlands > Peat | place: Sweden: Abisko, Stordalen Mire...
CGAAGGTGATCAGAGCGTTGCGGGATTAAGATGTTGACGCTTCTGAGGTGAGGAGCTATGCGAAAGTTGAGCGGAAAGAGAGTCACAGTTCCCTTGCTCATTCTGTGTCTTGGCTGTTCGGGGTGCTTTCTCTCTCGATCACCGGAATCGTTTCCTGTGCAGGGGCGGTTGATTCGCCAGCTTGAACGCGCCTGCTCTAGCGGCAAGGCATGCAAGGTGCGGATGAACGATCTCACAGATTTCAATTGGGATCGGATGTATGTATTTGCTGTCGGGGTGTCCCCAAGCGAACGCAGAGAAATCGTTGGGGCTGACGGTGTCGAAACCATCGATCTGGAAGGCGAACTGGTATTTACAAAGGCAGGGAGAATCGTTCACCAGGAACCAGTCGCTGAAGGCGTTGAACGGCCAATCAAAGATGAGATTTCATTTGCGGAGATTACGAACACTGGTGAGTCTCAGTCCTATCCCCCAGACATAGTGTTCGCAGTGAAGCAAGGCACGTCAAAAAATGGCTCTTATTTTTCGCTCAAGGCGGAGAGATGATTTATTTGACAGCCCTGCACAAGAACACCTTGGGCCAGGTAATCGTTGCCGGATTTATCAAGGCGCCGCGGGGCTAGATCGATGCAGGAGCTGTTGAATACAATCCGCGGGCGCTTCGGGGATCCAGTTTTCCTGGTGGCGCTGGCGGCTGCACTGATCGCCTTCGCCGTGCAATCGGGAGAGCTAGGAACTTCGGACACGCAACATCGCCTGCAGTCCGCGCACGCCTTCTGGACTGGCGAGCCGGAGGTGTCTCCGAACGAGTATCCGGATTTTGGGGTGCGCGGGCGCGGGGGCAAGGTGCAGAGCTTCTACGGTATCGGCCAGTCGCTGCTTATGCTGCCAGCGGATATTGCGGGCACTTTTCTGGAGCGGCTGCCGGCCTTCAAGGAGTACAACGGCAACGATCCCGCGGTGCGGAACATCATTGTCAGCTACACGACCAACATTTTTCTCAACGTGCTCACGGCGCTTGTGTGCTTTCGCTTTTTAAGGCGATTGGATTTCAGCGAGGCCCAGGCCGCGGCGGGGGTGCTAGCGCTGCTGGTGGCCACCACGCATCTGCATTACGCGCAGAACATGCAAGAGAACAACTACATTTTTCTGCTCACGTTCGCGGGGCTCTCGTATCAGTACGAATGGCTGGTGAGCGGCAGCCGACGCGCTCTCGCGATCGGGTCGGCAGCGTTCGGGCTGAACCTGCTGACGCGCCTGACGACCGGCATGGATCTGGTGGCCGGAGGGCTCTTCATCCTGCTGGCGATGCTGTTTGAAGGCGCCAGAGGCCGTAGGCTGCGGGATCGATGCCGCGCTTATCTGACCGTGGCTGTGCCGATCTATCTCGTCTTCGGGTTTCTTGACCGGCTCTACCAGTTCTATCGCTTCGGCTCGTTCTTCAACACCTACATGAGCTTGGTGGCGCGGGAGACCAGGCAGCGAGACCCGTCGCTGCCGTTGAACTTTCCATTTACGACGCCATTCCACGAGGGATTCTTGGGCGCGCTGTTTGCGCCGGCAAAGTCAGTGTTTCTGTTCGATCCGCTGCTGGTTGTCGCGACGCTTGTGGTTGCGGTGGGGTGGAGGCGTTTAACTCCGTCGGTGAAGGCCTATACGCTGGCCACGTGGATTTTGCTGCTGATGTACATGGCGTTTTATGCCAGGTATTTTGTGTGGGCCGGTGACTTTGCCTGGGGCGACCGCTACGTTTCTTCGGTCGCGGAGATGGCGGCGCTGCTGGCCGTGCCGCTGCTGCTGCGCTATCGCGGGCAACTTGGGCGAGTGGTTTGGTCTGTGGGAGTGGCGCTGATAGCCATAGCCATTGCGATCCAGTTTGCATCCGTGGCTTTCTGGCTCTCGCTCGAGGAGTACCAGATGGACATGCTGGGCCGTTCGTCGTTTGTGGTGGGGCTTCGATTCAAAAATATCGTCGAGTTTGCCCTTGGCCGCGTCGACCCGTTTGGGCTTGCCAACGCCGTGGATGATCCCTGGGACTACCAGCACCTCACGAGCTGGAACTTCCTGCCCTTCCAGTTGCAGCATGCGGGGCAGGCGCCGGCCTGGGTGGTGCAGCTCACTCTTGCGCTGTGGTGGGCGGGGCTGGTTGGGCTGATTTTGACGCTGTGGCGGCTGCGGAAGTCGGTTGCCAGGAACGGGCCTACTCCGACTGGTCTTCAGTGACGACCAGTTCGACGATGTGGCCCATTTTTTCGTGTTTGGTTTTGAGGTAGGCGGCGAAGGAGTCCTGAGGCACGACTTCGGCGGAGATGCGCTCGACGACCCGAATACCGGAGGCCACAAGGGCGGTGACTTTGTCGGGGTTGTTGGTCATGAGGCGGACCTGGGAGACTCCGAGAGCCTTGAGAACCTGAGCGGGGAGCTCGTAGGCGCGGCAGTCGGCGGCGAAGCCGAGCTCGACGTTGGCTTCGACGGTATCCATACCCTGATCCTGGAGTTCGTAGGCCTTGAGCTTGGCCATGAGGCCGATGCCCCGGCCCTCCTGCTGCTCATAGAGGAGGATTCCTGCGCCGTCGGCGGCGATGCGCTTGAGGGCGAGCTCAAGCTGGAGACGACAGTCGCACCGGAGGGAATGGAAGACGTCGCCGGTAAGGCACTGGGAGTGGATGCGGACGATGGGAGCCGGGGCGGGCGCAGCCGCGTGAATGTCGCCCAGGACGAGTGCGACCAGTTCTTCTGGAAGGCTGGGGCTCGCGATGGAGGGGTCGCAGCCGGGCTGGGGGGGAGGGGGCGCACCCACGAAGCCTAGGATGCGAAAGTGGCCCCAGCGCGTGGGAAAGTCGGCTTCCGCGATCTTGCTGACGTTTTCAAACGGCATGAATTCATTCTAATGGCAAGAAGAGTTTGTCGGAGGACCGCTCTAAGGTAGCCAAATTGGAAAGCGGGCCAACTGCAGGTAGCAACCAAATTTCGTTCATCCAGAGACCTTGTGCTGCCGGAAACTCTGTGTGGTACCATCGCCACAATTGCAGACTTAGAGATCAGATTGACAGACGAAAACCTACCGACGCATCGGGTGTGGGTTTCGGCGAGGGGCATTCGTAAACCGATTGCACGGCCGAATTCAGAATCGGACCCTTGGTAAGAAGCAAACAACCAATGGCATAAGGTTCAGACGTGTTGAGATAAATCCTTGAAAGGAGTTCCGAGAGATGGGAATTCTTCGGACAATCCTGGCCATAAGCGTTGTGTTCACACATATCAGTCTCGCGACATCTAATTGGATGGTTGGCGGTAAACTGGCCGTCGAAGTATTCTCCTGTATCTCAGGCTTTTTCATTACCTACGTCCTTAATCAAACCAAGGTGTATGCGTCTGCAAGGATGTTCTATCTCAATCGGTTTCTTCGTATCTATCCGGTGTACTTGGTGGTTGCGTTCTGCGTACTTATTGTTCAGCTCTTTCTTCCAAGCGACTTTCAGGACTTTTATAAGCTTCCTCACTCCGCGTGGCGTCTGCTTATCCAGTCGAATCTGGTGCCCTTCGGACAGGATGCAGTTATGTTTACCTCCGTAAAAGGAGGACATCTGATCTGGTCCGGAAACTTCATGGATTCGGATGTGCCGGTCTGGCATGGGCTTTTGATTCCCCAGGCTTGGACGCTGGGAGTTGAGTTGATGTTTTAACTGATGGCGTCCTTTATTGCCCGATCCGCAAAGTCGCTTGCGATCGTAGCCGGGCTTTCTCTGGCCGTGAAGCTCTATCTGATAGGAATAGGCGCGCAGGATCCGTGGACCTATCGGTTTCTGCCCTCGAAACTTTGTTTCTTCTGCCTTGGAGGATTGGGAGTCAATCTACTGCTGCCCCGCTGGAAGCGCGCGCTGAAGTGGCGGGAGAAGCTCAGCGCGATCTCAGTTGCATTGCTGGCGCTATATATCCTTGTGTTTCCCAAACTTCCGCTCGATGGGATCAAATCGGTTGTTCTGTTTGTTCTGGTGTTGATCCTGTTGCCGGTCACATTCATTTTCGCTGGCACGTTCAGGTCTGTAGATAATCAGATAGGAGAGTTGAGTTACTCAATCTATATCTGCCATGACGCGGTTCTGAGCTGGATGCGTCCGATTGTGAACAGCGTCCATCATCTGCCCCGAATCGCATTCGGCGCGGTTCTCTTATTGAGCGTGTTTCCGGCGGCATGGGTTTTGAAGGCGTTTGTTGCCGACAAAGTGGAGGGCCTTCGCCTTCGAGTCAAAAAGGAGGGGTTGAAGAAGGGTCCGGAGGTGCGCGCGGTATTTGGAACCTGAGCGGATCGCGGCGTCAGTTTGCAATCGGTGCATATCGATCTCCGGATTACCGCATCGCCGAGACCGCAACACTTGCGTGGCGCGATAGAGTAAGAGCGTGACCGACAAGCTGATTCTGATCACGCTGCTGGTGAAGCTGGGGGTGGTGGCCTCAGTGGCGAGCGCTCTGGCGCGGGCATCGACCTTTCGGCGGCTGCTGTTTGCCGACCATCGGACGACGCGGCAGACGCTAGCACTTATTGCGTTTTTTCTGGTGCCGCTGACGCTGGGCGTGTGGTTGCGCTTTGCGGTGCCGAACTTTGTGGCTGCGGATATTTCATTTGAGACGGTCGTCCTGCTCGGGCTGCTGCTCGGTCCGGGATGGGCGATGCTGGGCGGGGTGGTTCTGTCGGGCCCGGCGGTGTATCACCATGAGTTTCTGGCGCTCCCGTTCGATATTTCATTGGGATTGGCGGCGGGGATTCTGGGCCGGTTTGTGGAGAAAGAAGAGATCTGGAGCTTCACGCCATTCATTGATCTGAGCCTGTACAGGTGGGTGCGACGGAATCTGAGGCAACCGCGGATTGATGGGCAGATTCTGCTGATGGTGCTGATCGTGGGAATGGAGATGGCGCGGGACTGGCTTGCGCATGCATTTCCAGGGCGCCTTTTTGCGCTGCTGGCCGGGCAGTGGTGGATCCAGGGGCTTGTGTGGCTGAGCGCGCCGATGGTGGTCGGTATTGCGTTGAAGGTGTGGAATGCTCTGCGGATAGAGCTGAGCCTTGAGGTGCAGAAGCGGTTGCTGCTGGAGGCGCGGCTGGATGCTCTGCAGAGGCAGATCAACCCGCATTTTCTGTTCAACACGCTCAACTCGATTGCTTCGCTGGTGCGGATGAAGCCCGAGATGGCTCGGGAGATGACGGTGAAGCTGGCGAATATTCTGCGGGCTCTGTTGAAGGATCACGACACCTATGTGCCGCTGAGCGAGGAGCTGAAGTTTACCGACGATTATCTGGACATTGAGGTGGTTCGATTTGGGCGGGATAAGCTGCGAGTGGAAAAGGAGATCGATCCGCGGACGCTGGGAGTGCTGGTGCCGAGCATTCTGTTGCAGCCGCTGATTGAGAACTCGATCAAGCACGGGCTGGAGCCGAGGATAAGAGGGGGGACGGTGACGCTACGAAGTAGGATGGAGGGGGACAGGGTGCGTATCGAAGTGGAGGATGACGGCGTAGGGATGGGGACCAAGCCCGCTTCGGCGCTCTCGCGAACGGGCGCGGGGATCGGAATGAAGAACGTGCAGGAGCGGCTTGAGGTTCTGTATGGGAACCAGGCGCGGTTTGTGGTGGTGAGCAATCCGGGGCGGGGGACGCTGGTGACGCTGGAGATTCCGGTGGGGCAGACTTAGGGTTGGAGAACGAGCATCCGGGGGCTGGGATTCAGGCGCGTGCCCTCGCTTGTTCTTTTGCGCGAGCGGCGCGCCAGCGTTGGAACTCTTCGTGAAGGCTGCTTCCAGGGCGGCGATGGGGGCGCTTGTTGAGATAGAGGTGTTTGAGGAACTCCTCATACTCTTCGGCATTCGCGGGGAGCGAAGCGTAGGCAGCGGATGCGGAATGGGGTTCGCCCACACTGGATGGCCCGGTAGCTTCGACAACGGGGGTAACAGCGTCAGGGGCGGAGAAAAAGGGGGTAACCGGAACCCAGGTTGAGGCAGGTGCGGTCTTAGCAGGTTGGATGACTGTTGCCGGATTGGGGTCAGTGGTTTGCGAGGTAGCAAGCTGAGGGAACTCCAGCCTGCCGGGGCCGAAGATCCACCTCATCTCAAGGAACGCCAGAAGCGGAAGCACGATGTTGAGAAAGGGTAGGAACGGTGTTTGGCGGAGGGCAAAACAGATTCCGACGAATGAAGCCAGAAACGCCAAATGTATGAAAGCGGCGAGCAAAACCGGGACTTTCAACCCGTTGAGCTTGTTCTGGTAAGTACGAGCGATGCAAGAAAAATATGGTAGGTAATAAAGACCGCAATGAGCGCGGCCAGAACGCGGTTGTCGGGCAAATGTCCCCACCTGGCAATGATGAAAGCAGCAATCGAGGTTGTTCCGCCGGCCAGCCGAATTCTCTTCCAAAGCTTCAACATGCGTTCCAACTCCACGGTGCAGCACATGCAGTCTGTGGCGATGTCGACAGGGACTTGAAGGGGCTGCAAGAATGGTGGCACGGGTGAATTCGGCCATCCATTGCACTTTGGAGTTAAGCGATAGTTCGTACGGGCTATCGGGGACGCGGGCTGTTCTCGAGGGCGAGGACGGCGTAGCTGGTGGCTGCATCGCTCATAAACTTGCCAATGGGGGATTCGAGATCGCGATTTTTGTTGAGGGACCAGGCAGTCCATGCACCGGTGGATTTGTCCTGATTGGCGATGAGCCATGCTCGGCCGCGGGCGATTGGTGCATCGGCTTGGACAGCGAGGGTTTGTGGTGCGGATTCCTCGAGGACGAGGACGATCAGGCCGGTGGCGTATCCGTCGGAGCGGTATTCGAGGGGAGTTTTGTCGCGGCGTTCCCAGTTGCCGAGGTCGGAGGCGCTCCAGCCGCCATCTTTGTGCTGAAGGCGGAGGAGGTTAGCAATCAGGTCGCGGCGCTGGGCGTCGGTGAGAAGTGAGGGATAGGATTGCGCAGCCCATAGGGCGACGACCTTGTTGAGAACTGGCTGGGCATCGTAGTGGCTGGAGAGGTAGCCGGTGAGCATGGCGAGGTGCGAGGCGATGGCTGGGTCGTCGCGATAGTGGTCGGGGGTGCGGGCGACAGTGAGGGCGAAGAGTGCAGCCCAGTGGTATTGCGATTCGGGCGATTCCCAGGGGGTGTAATTGAAGTCTTGCCAGACCCAGGCGCCGGCGTCGGGGCCGGTGGTTGATTGAAGCGCCCAGGCGTTGTCGAAGGCGAGGCGGGTGGTATCGCTCAAGTGGCCCTGGCGCTGGTCGTAGCTGGAGAGGATGACGGCGTTTAGGACCGATTCGGCGTTGCGGGATTCGATCTCTTTGCCCTTGCCGTATTTTTCGTCGTCGTAGAAGGGCAAGACCTGACTGGTTGGGAACTGGCTCCAGAGATGGACACGCTTCTCGACGCTGTCGATCATGGCGCGCTCTGCACCAGTGGCGGCTGGTTCGGCGAGGTCCTGGCGGAGGGCGGGACGGGCGAGGGCGTACATGGCCTGCGTATGGCAGGAGATGCAGTAGGTTCCGTGGTCCTTCTGGGTGCGATCCCAGCTTTGCCACCAGACCTGGCGGGCATCGAGGTAGTCTGCAGCGGCCCGGCGATTCCAAGTTGCAGAGACGGGGGTTGCGGGAGCAGACGTGGCGGGATTGTCGGCGGCGTGGACGGTGGCCGGAAAGGGTGAATGAAGAGCAACTGCACCGGCGCAGGCGAGGGCTGCGGAGAAGATGAGGCCGAAAGAAAGAGGTCTTGAGTTCATGGGTGGCCCCCGGCTGGGTCGATTGGACTGACGAGGAAGTAGATCGGCGCAGCATGCGGTGTGTGGACAGGATACGGCAGGGAGGGGCGTGTGTGGAGGGTTTTGTGGAGGGGGCGCGCGTCAGGGTTGGTTGACGCACACTCGATCCTTAAAAGAAAGAGCGCGCCAGGGGTTAAGGATAGCTTCCGCCTAACCATCCTTCCGCCCACTCATCGCGATAAAGCTGCGATGAATGGGGCACAGCCCCGGCGAATGGACGGGGCACTGGGGGGCAATCTGCGGCGGGAGGGAACCGAGGAAGAACCAACCGTGATCTGGGATTTCGGAGTGCGGCGCGCTATGCTCAGAGGATGGTGCGATTCACAGTATTGGCGTCGGGGTCGAAGGGAAATTCGACCGTGATCACAGGCGGAAATACACGGGTTCTGGTGGATGCGGGGCTGAGCTGCAAGGAGCTGTTCTGCCGGATGGAGCAGGCAGGCGAGAAGCCGGAGTTGCTGGACGCGATCATCATCTCGCACGAGCACACGGACCACGTGAACGGGGTTTCGGTAACGGCGCGGAAACTGGGGATTCCGGTGTACTTCACTGAGGGGACGCACAGGGCGTGGGCGCGGATTGTTACCCCGCGGAAGCGAATGACGTATACGCAGTGGCTGGAGCAGTGCAGACAGCAGGCGGCGGACCGGCTGGCGCGCGCTCAGGCCGAAGGCGTGCCGGACGCGGTGGAACTGTTTGCCGAGCCGATCTCAGAGGGAATGGTGACAGCCGTGGACCGGGAGGCATTTGCTCCGGAGCCGGGGAGCGCAGAAGCGGGCGCGGCGACCGAGGCGGAGACGAAGGAAGCGTCGCCAGAGGACGACCCGGCATGGCTGCCGAAGGTGGAGTATTTCAAGCCGGGTGAGCGATTCAGGATTGGGGATATCGCGGTGAGTCCGTTTACGATTCCGCACGATGCGGCTGATCCGACCGGGTTTGTGTTTGAGGCCGAAGACGTGCGGATGGCAGTGGCGACGGACCTGGGGTACATTCCGCCGAATGTGAAGGCGCAACTGGCGGAGGTGGATGTGCTGCTGCTTGAGTCGAATCACGACCTGGAGATGCTGCGGGACGGACCGTATCCGTGGCAAGTGAAGCAGAGGGTGCTTTCGCGGGTAGGACACCTTTCGAACGACGCAACGGCCGAATATCTGGAGAAGGATTACGATGGCGGGGCGGCGTGGATCATCCTGGCGCATTTATCAGAAAGCAACAACCTTCCTGAGCTTGCAAGGGTGGCGGCGGAGCGGGCTCTGCGGGGCCGCGGAAGTCTGCTGGCGAACCGGCTTCTGCTGGCTGCTCAAAATGAACCATTGTCGTCTATTTGTTTTTGAGTAACGTCGAATACAATAAGGACGATACGGATCACTTTCTCGCGGATGTTGACAGGCAAGGGGCAGCGCCAGGGACTAGCTTCGTGGTGCGGTATGGCAAATTGGAAGAAATGCCATGAAACTTGCAGCGGCGAGGGGAATCCAAAGGGAAGAGTGCCAGAGCCCTGAGTTTCAGGGCCAACCCGAGAGCGATGGCGCCAAGCGCGTCGTCGAGCGTAACCTTTCTTGAGCAGGTCATTTAGGGATATGGCAAGAACCCAATGCAGTGATCGAGTGGTAGGAGCCATCCTGGCAAGCTGGCGCTATGACATCTCCGGGATCTCTCCAGAGATGCGCAAGGACTACGAGCAGCATTTTGCGGAGTGCGCGCATTGCAGCTCGCGTCAGAGGTTCCATCGCGGCATTGATGTAGCGCTGGCAATCCTGACGTCGACGGCGGTGCTGTTCTTCCTTTTCGCGCTCGCCGTGTTGCACCACATCAAGCCGCTGGAGCACGTGGCGATCAATATCTTTGGGCTGGATTTTCAGGACATGTACCACATGTTCATCTCGGCCGGATTTGCGGGGCTGGTGTTCAGCGTGATTGCGTTTCTGCTGGTGCTGACGGCAACGCCCGCGCCGACCTACCTCGGCGGGCTGGCGGCGGAGCGAGCCAAGCTGCTCGAAGAGCGTCTGCCTGAGGCGATCAAGAGCTTGAAGCCGAGGTAGGGGCGGGCGTGCTCACGCGGGGCGTGGGTGGAAGGCCGAAAAGATTCAGATGAAATAAGGGCGTTCGCTGCGGCGAACGCCCTCGCTGTTTTGGCATACGATCTACTTCGCGAGTGGGATGCGCATATCGCCGCCAGTCATCTCTTTGGGCAGACCGACCTGAAGGATGTTAAGCAGCGTCGGTGAGATGTCGCGAAGGGAGCCGTCAGAGCGCATGCGATAATGCGGAGCGTCTTCGGCGACGTAGATGAAGGGGACCGGGTTGGTGGTGTGGGCGGTGTGCGGGCCGCCGGTGACGGGGTCGCGCATGAGCTCGGCGTTGCCGTGATCGGCTGTGATGAGCCATGCGCCGTTGCGCTCGCGGACGGCCTTGTAGATGCGACCGAGCTGCGCGTCGACGGCCTCGCAGGCGCGGATGGTGGGCTCAAGCTGGCCGGAGTGGCCGACCATGTCGGCATTGGCGAAGTTGGCGACGATGAGGTCGAAGGCGGTGTCGTTGATGGCCTTGACGATTGTGTCGCCGATGCACTCGGCGCGCATCTCGGGAGCGAGATCGTAAGTGGCTACCTTGAGCGAAGGGCAGAGGATTCGCTCTTCACCGGGGAAGGGGACCTCGATGCCGCCGTTGAAGAAGTAAGTGACGTGGGCGAACTTTTCTGTCTCTGCGACGCGCAAATTGCGGAGCTGGTGAGCGCCGAGAACGTTGGCGAGAATGTTATCCATCGATTCGGGCGGGATGACCAGGGGCAGATCGTAGAGCTTGTCGTACCGGGTCATGCAGGTGTAATGGAGATTCTTCGGGATGGATGAGCGCGGGATGGTCTCGTCGAGGGACTCCCATCCGTCAAGGTCGCGGCCACCCTGCTTGTTGAGGCCACTTTCGCGGGCGAGGACGCGGGTGATCTGACGGGCGCGGTCGGCGCGGAAGTTGAAGTTGATGCAGACATCTTCATCGCGAATCTGGCCGACTGGCTTGCCTGCGCTGTCGACAACAACGAAGGGGATGAGGAACTCGTCTGTGACATTGTTGTTGTAGTTCTCCTTGATGCGGGCGACCGGGTCGGGGTATGCGCCGCCCTCGGCCTTGCCGTTGACCATGGCGTCAAAGGCCTTGAGCTCGCGCTCCCAGCGCTTGTCGCGATCCATGGCGTAGTAGCGGCCGTTGATGGATGCAACCTTGCCGACACCGTATTCGCGCATCTTCTGTTCGAGTTTGGCGATGAAGCCAGAGCCGGAGGTGGGTCCGGTGTCGCGGCCGTCCATGAAGGCGTGAACGAAGACGCGCTCGAGGCCGTATTCGCGCGCGGTGCGGAGGAGGGCGTAGAGGTGCTCCTGGTTGGAGTGGACGCCGCCATCGGAGACGAGGCCAAAAAGATGGAGCTGTCGGTTGCCCAGCTGCGCGCGCTGCATGGCGGCGACGATGGAGGGGTTCCGCTTGAATTCATCGGCTGCGATCAGAGCATCGATGCGCGTGATGTCCATGTGGACGATGCGGCCGGCGCCGAGGTTGAGGTGGCCGACTTCGCTGTTGCCCATCTGGCCGTCGGGCAGGCCGACAAAGTGCTCCGAGGCGCGGATGAGCGTGTTGGGATACTCGCGGAGAAGCTTGTCGTAGGTGGGCTTGCGGGCAAGAGCGATGGCGTTGTCGGCGGTTTCGGCGCGGTAGCCCCATCCGTCGAGGATGGTGAGGACGAGAGGACGCTTGGGCACGAAGAGGATACCTCGAATGGGAACGTAGTTTTCTATTCAAGAATAAACTGCTGGGGAGGCAGGCAGTGTGTTGCGAAGCACAGCGGGTGCGGGCGAGTGCGGCGTCCAGCGCGCCGATGTTCATTTGTCCAATACGATGTTCTTCGCCGACCCAACGCACGAGGCCTGCATCGTATGTGGCTTCTCCGGTTCGAGTGGGCAGACTTCGAAATCCGCGAACATCGGATATGCGAACCCAAGTGGCGGCCGATTCTCTCTGAACGCCCGTGTGACATTTACCGGCAATTGAGGATTTTCGTTGTCGCCGTTGTCCGGGTCTTCCGCAGCCGGGGTCTACGCGGAGGGGCCACTGTAGATTCCCAAGATTCGATTCGTCCCGATCTTCCAGAGACGCAGAGCTGGCGTACCGTTTCCGTATTGCAGGCGTCCATGAGTCCAATAACAAGAAGCAGCAATCGCCGGCGTTTTGCAAGGGATTGTTCGCTTTGTTGCGGTTGGATTGACCTTTCCCGCTGAGGAAATGGCGCAAAACAAGACGAGCATGATTGCGGAATACTTCACTTGAGGGATAATAACCCGGATCGAGCGGCGTATCCAGTAAGAGAGCGGATAAAGGCAACCGCAGATCCTTCAACTTCGTTTGGCGCAAAGATCGCGCCAAACTTCGCTCAGGATGACATTTCTTAGGCGGTTGCTTTGTTCAGTGGAAAAACAAGGGAGAAGACCGAGGTCTTCTCCCTTTGGTTAATGCGAAGCCAACTGACTTGAGGTCGGTGGTTAGTCTTCGTAGTTGAGGCTTTCGAGGCCGAGATAGGTTGCGCCGGAGCCGAGCTCTTCTTCAATGCGGAGGAGCTGGTTGTACTTGGCGATGCGATCGGTGCGGCTGACCGAGCCGGTCTTGATTTGGCCGACGCCGGTGGCGACGGCGAGGTCGGCGATGAAGGTGTCTTCGCTTTCGCCGGAGCGGTGGCTCATGACCGATGTGTAGCCGTAGCGGCGGCCGAGCTCAATGGCTTCGAGTGTCTCGGTGAGGGTGCCGATCTGGTTGACCTTGATGAGGATTGAATTGGCGACGCCCTCTTCAATGCCTCGCTGCAGGCGCTTGACGTTGGTGACGAACAGGTCGTCGCCGACGAGCTGGATGCGG
>Ga0302319_10018545_pt1 | contig 12691 bp, 8 predicted proteins | sample Bog_T0_2_FD_203319 | JGI IMG/M metagenome (GOLD analysis project Ga0302319, IMG submission 203319) | Peat permafrost microbial communities from Stordalen Mire near Abisko, Sweden - Bog_T0_2 | ecosystem: Environmental > Terrestrial > Soil > Wetlands > Peat | place: Sweden: Abisko, Stordalen Mire...
CTGCGAGCGCACGCCGAAGGACAGTGCGCTCTGGTATCGACAGTTCTTGCGGGGATGACGTCGGGTATTGATCAATGACGGAGCGCCGCGCCAGACAGGCCGTTGCGCCCGAGAATCGCTTCGGGGAGTCAGGTCACATGGGACGAGTCACGCTGCGAGGCGTCGAAAAGCGCTATCGCGAGACCCAGGTCATCCGCGGCATCGACCTCGAGGTGCGCGACGGCGAATTCATGGTGTTCGTCGGCCCCTCCGGCTGCGGCAAGTCCACGATGCTGCGGATGATCGCGGGTCTGGAGACGATCAGCGCGGGCGAGGTCGAGATCGACGGCGAGCGCGCCAATGAACTCGGGCCCTCCGAGCGCGGCGTGGCGATGGTATTTCAGAATTACGCGCTCTATCCGCACATGACGGTCGCCGACAACATGGGTTTCGCGCTGCGCGTCGCCCGCATGAAAGCGCCGGCGATTCGTGCCGCCGTCGAGAACGCAGCGGCCATGCTGCGCCTCGGCGATCTGCTCGATCGCTACCCGAAGGAGCTCTCGGGCGGACAGCGCCAGCGCGTCGCGATCGGACGCGCGATCGTGCGCAAACCGAGAGTGTTCCTGTTCGACGAACCGCTGTCGAACTTGGACGCCGCGCTGCGCGTGCAGATGCGCATCGAATTGTCGCGGCTGCATGCGGAACTGAAAACGACGATGATCTACGTGACCCACGATCAGGTCGAGGCGATGACCATGGGCGATCGGATCGCCGTGTTCTCGGGCGGGAGGATCGCGCAGGTCGGCGCGCCGCTCGACGTGTATTTCAATCCCGCGAACGAGTTCGTCGCCGCGTTCATCGGTTCGCCGAAGATCAATCTGCTCGACGTCGCCGCGCGGGACGGAGTGCTCGCGATCCGGGGCGGCGCCGGATTCCTGACGCTGCCGGCGGGAGTGGATGCGGGCCGCGCTGCCCGCATCGAGCGCGTCGGCGTGCGCGCGGAACACCTGCGGCCCGGGGACGCGCTCGCCGGAGCGAGCAACCGTCTCGTGGGTCGCGTCGCACTCTGCGAACACCTCGGGTCGGAGGTGATCTTGTACTTGAGGATCGAAGGCGTCGCGGATGTGGTGACCGTCAAAGCCGCCGCAGGCCAGATCCTGCCGCAGGTGGGGGATGCGATCACCGTGACGGTGGCGCAGGCGATTTATTTCGACAAAGAGGGGCAGCGCGTCGTTTGACGCCGGCAGCGGCAGCGGGGGCGGCGATGCGGCGGCGCCGATGCGGCGGCGGCGACGCGGCAACCATGGTCGAATCCGATGCCTCCGATCGTAACAATCGTTTGTACAAGGGCGTCGTCTCCCCCCTAGGCTTGAAGCATGTCGAAACCATTCCGTCGCGTCGTGACCGGCCATGATGCCGCCGGCCATGCCGTCATCCAGTCCGATGCGCCGCCGACCCGCGTGCAGGTCGTTGGCAATGGCGGCCCAACGTTCTACGAGGTCTGGAATACGCGCGAAACGCCGGTGAGGATCGACCGCGCGAGCGGCGAACCCGCGGAGGCCCAGCTCACGCTCGCGCCGCCCAAGGGCGGAACGCGCATCCGGGTGCTCGATATTCCGCCAGAAACCGCCGAAACAGCCAACATCGATCCCGAGACGGCGCGCGCACACTTCGCTGAAATCGGCGCCGCCGAAGCCTCGACGCACGCGGCCGGCGGGTCTCGGCACCCCTTCATGCATCGCACGGAGTCGGTGGATTACGGCATCGTGCTCGAGGGCGAGATCACGCTGCTCGTCGACGAGGGCGAGACCACCGTGCGCGCCGGCGACATCGTCGTGCAACGCGGCACCAATCACGGTTGGGCGAACCGCTCGGGGCGCAACTGCCGCATCGCCTTCATCCTGATCGACGGCGCATTCACCGACGGCCTGGCACAGTGAGCTGCCTTGCAGTCAGGCCCGTCTCCAAGAGGCTCGCGTAAAACATGTTTCGATACTTCCCCACGAACTACGTCTGGAATCTGTCGGTCGACCTCGCGATCGAGATGGGTGCCAAGATCGGTGAAATCGAGGAAATGTGCGCGCCGCTGCTGGACGCCTCGAAGCAGCCGGATGCCGAAGGCACGCGCCGGTTTGCCGAGAGCTGGGTCGCCATGGGCGAGAAGCTCTGCGGCCTTGCCGCGGACGACGAGGCGCGCGGTCGTCTGATCTCGGCCGGCGACAAACTGCAGCGCGCGTCGATCTACTTGATCACCGCCGAACGCATGCAAGGCCATGGCAGTCCCGGGCGCGTGGAACTCTATGCGCGCCTGCAACAGGTCTTCAAGAAGGGCATTGCGCTCGCGGGCGCGAATTGCGAGCGCGTCGAAATTCCCTACGGCCCGGCACACATCGCGGGGCTTTACGTGCGCGCGGAGGGTGTGCGCGGCCCGGCGCCGCTGCTCGTGCAGGTCAACGGCCTCGACAGCAGCAAGGAGATGAAGTATTTCGTCGGGCTGCCGCGCTGGCTCGCTGCGCGAGGCGTCGCCTCGCTGGTGATCGATCAGCCCGGGACGGGCGAGGCACTGCGCATGCACGGCATGAAGGCCGTCTTCAACTCGGAAGTGTGGGCCTCCACGGTCGTCGATTATCTCGAGACGCGCACCGACGTCGACCCGAAGCGCATCGGACTCGAGGGCGTATCGCTCGGCGGTTACTATTGTCCGCGCGCGGTCGCGTTCGAGCCGCGCTTCGCGATGGGCGTCGTCTGGGGAGCAAATCACGATTGGCGCGACGTGCAGAAGAAGCGGTTGCTGCGCGAAGGCTCGTTTCCCGTGCCGCATTACTGGGACCACGTGCGCTGGGTCTGGGGCGGCAAGGACACGGACGAATTCATGGCGATTGCCGAGAACGTGCACCTCGACGGTATTCTGGATCGCATCAAAGTGCCGTTTCTCGTGACCCACGGCGAGAAGGATTCGCAGATTCCCCTGCACTGGGCCGAGCGCACCTACGAGCAACTCATCAACAGTCCGAAGCGCGAACTGAAAGTCTTCACGGCGCGCGAGGGCGGCGTCCAGCATTCGAGCTTCGACAACTCGGCGAACGCCGGCGCGTATATCGCCGACTGGGTCGCCGAGACGCTCGGTGGACACACGGCCGCAGGGCCCGCCACGGCATAATTCCCCGGCGATTTGACAGAAGGCCGGCACTCTCGCGGCTCAGTTCCCCCGAAGCCTCAGGCGCATTGACAAGCAACTGGCCTCCTGTGTTATAAAACGTGAAAGCGCTTTCACAGAGCGGGAGGGTCATGGGCCGGCGCCCATCGATGCCGCGACTCGCCGGTGTTCGAGAATTCTAATCGGGGGAATCATCCATGATCGTCGTGAACAGACTGGCTTCGCTGTGGCTCCTTTGCGGAGCGGCATTCGCGCTCGGGGCATGTTCGGGTGGCAGCAGTTCGCTGTCCGCGCCGGCGGTGGCTTCCATCGAAGTTTCACCCAACTCGATCGCGCTCGTTGCCGGTCAGACGGATCAGGTCACGGTCACCGCCACCTACACGACCGGCGCGAAAGCGGGCATCGCCAGCGGGGAGACCTTCACGTCATCGGACCCCGCGGTCGCAGCGGTCAGCGCCACGGGCGCCATCACGGCAATCGCGGCCGGCACGGCCAGCATCACGGCGACCGATCCGGGGTCAGGCAAAGTCTCGGGCGCCGTCACGGTCACGGTCAGCGCAGCGCAGCCCGCGTCGATCACCGTCACGCCGAGTTCGGCGTCGCTGCTGCCGGGTGCAAGCCAAGCTCTTACCGTGACCGCGCAATTCGCCGCATCCTCGACCCCCATCACGAGCGGTCTCGCGTTTACCTCATCGAACCTGAACATCGCCACCGTGAGCGCAACGGGTGTCGTCACCGCGGTCGGCCCGGGCAGTGCGACGATCACCGTGACCGACGCGGCGGCCAACCAGACCGCGAGCGCCACGATCTCGGTGCTCATCCCCGTGACGCTCACGTCGATCGCCGTGACTCCCGCCACGGCGTCACTCGCCGCGGGCGCACGTGAAACCCTGAACGTCGCCGCGAACTACAGCGACGGCAGCCAAAAGAGCCTGAGTACGGGCCTCGTGTTCACTTCCTCGAACAGCGCCGTGGCGACGGTCACGGCGGCGGGTGTCGTCACGGCCGTCGCGCCGGGAAGTGCGACGATCACGGTCACCGATACGGCCGCCAACAAGACGGCGAGCGCCACGGTCACGGTCCCCGTGCCCCTGACGCTGACGTCGATCTCCGTGGCGCCCGCCACGTCGTCGCTCGTCGCCGGGAGCACGGAGACCTTGAGCGTCACGGCGAACTTCAGCGACGGCAGCCATGTCGTTTTGAACTCAGGCCTGGGCTTTGCGTCCTCGAACGCCGCAGTGGCGACCGTGAATGGCGCGGGGCTCGTGTCGGCGGTCGCCGCCGGTACGGCGACACTGACCGCGACCGATACGGCCAACGGTCTGACCGCGACCGCCCAGCTCACGGTCACACCGATCGCAGCCGTGACCTTGACGTCGATCGCCGTCGCGCCGACGGCGGCAACGCTCGCACCCGCAGCGACCCAAGCATTGACCGTGACCGGCACTTATAGCAACGGCACGAGTGCCGTTTTGACGACCGGCAACACCTTCGTCTCGTCGAACTCCGCGTTCGCGACGGTCACCGGCGTCGGCCTCGTCACCGCCGTTGCGAGCGGCACGGCCACGATCACCGTGACGAACACGGCGACGGGTCTCACGGCGAGCGCAACGATCACGGTGGCCTCGGTCACCACCGTCGTGGGCGGCAACGTCTATTCGAATGGTGCTCTGGACACGGGTGTGGCGTTCCACCTCTTCGGCGGCGCGCTCAACGTGCCGGCGCCCGCGCCCGATCCGTCGACGCCGTTCACGGACGGCACGGCCGGCTTGAAGGTCGTCATCACCGGCACGACCGGCGCCTATTCGGGAGGCGCCTGGGTCGCGAGCGCGACACGCGATCTGCGCGCGGCGAACGCCGTCACGTTCTGGGCCAAGGCGAGTACGCCGAAATCCTCGCTCAAGATCCAGATCGGCAACGATGCCGGTGCCGGCGCGAACGTCAATTATCAGGTCGAATCGATCGGCATCGCGCTGACGACGGGCTGGCAGCAATACGTATTGCCGCTCCCCGATCCGACCAAGGCCGTGGGCTTCGACGGGTTGTTCTCGTTCGCCGACGGACCGAATAATTACACGCTCTGGTTCGCCGATATTCAGTACGTGAACCTGCCGGGCAACGTGCTCGGTTCCTTGGCGGCGACGAATCCGGTGAAAGTGACCTGGCCCACGCCGTCGCTGCCCGTCGGCAGCGCGAATGCCTACACGATCCCGTTTGGCCCCAACGTCGTGAATTGGTCCGGCACCGTGCCGCCCTTGCCGAACGCCGGCGTGCTCGATAACGTGACGTTCCGCTGGTTCACCTTGACCTCCAGCAACCCCGCGGTCGCGACGGTAAGTCCCGACGGCGTCGTCACCGGCATATCGATCGGCACGGCGACCATCACCGCGACCCTGGCCGGGGTTGCGGTGCCGGGCGAGGCCACCGTCACGGTCACGGGCGTTCCGACCACGCCCACGACCTATGCAGCGACTCCGACGCTGCCGGCGAGCAGTGTGACGGCCCTGTTCGACAGCAGCGGCGTCTATACGCCGCACCCGGTCGACAGTTTTGGTCGGCTCTTCTGTTCGAATTCGCGGCTCGTCGATCCGTACGCCATCCCGGGCGGCACGGGCGTGCTGCAGTACACGCTGAATTTATGCGTGGGCATCACCTTCGGCGACGGCGAATCCGGCAATACGAACAATACCGTCGACGCGAGCGCCTACACGACGTTCCACGTCGATCTGTGGTCGCCGAATCCGGATGCGTTGCAGATCCAGCTCGTGAACGCTGCCGACGCGGCATCGGGCACGAAGAGCGTGGGGACGTACAACGCCGGGACGATCGCCTCGGGTCAGTGGGTGTCGCTCGACATTCCGTTCTCCTCGTTCACGTTCACAAATGGCAATGCGGAAAATGCGCTGCAGCAACTGCTGTTCATCTCCGGGACGAGCACGATGATTCTCTACGTGGACAACATGTACTTCCACTAGCCGAGTCGCGGACTCCAAGGATCGTCAGGGGGCGCGGGGGTCGCGGCCGGAGCGCCCCCGCGGCGAGGAACGCTATGTGCGCTCTCAGACCGTCGCCGCCGCAAGCCCTGCGCATACTGTCGCAATGAACCCCGGCACATGCGGTGAGCACGTCGTTCGCCGGTGCGCCGAGGTGGGCCGTGCGGCCCCGGGGTGACTCGATGACGGACGCGAAGAACCATTTGATCGAACGGCTGCCGCGCGCCGCGCGCCGCGCTCTGCTCGCGCAGAGCGAGTCCGTCGTTCTCGACAACGACGCGGTCCTCTACGGACCCGGCGAACCCATCGACTTCGTCTATTTTCCGACCGAGAGCTGCATTTCCCTCGTGAGCGTCGTCGACGGCAAGCGTTTCCTGGAGGTCGGCATGGTCGGCCGCGAGGGCATGTTGGGCGCCCAACTCACGCAGGGCGTGCGCACGGCGCCGCTGCGCGCGCTCGTGCAGGGCCCCGGCACCGCGTTGCGGGTGCCGGCGCGCGCCTTCACGCGCGAGATCTCGCGCAGCGCGGCGCTGCTCAGACTCGTGGACTTGTATCTGTTCGTGATCATGACCCAGTGTGCGCAGGCGGCGGCCTGTGTCCGCTATCACCTCATCGATCAACGCCTGTCGCGCTGGTTGCTCATGACGCAGGACCGCGCGCGCTCCAAGCGCCTTGCGATCACCCACGAATTCCTGGCGTATATGCTGGGCGTGCGCCGGGTCGGCATCACCACCGCCGCGGGCAGTTTGCAGAAACGGGGTTTCATCGAATACCACCGCGGCTCCTTGCAGATCGTCGATCGTCGGGGCCTCGAGTCCGCTGCTTGTAGCTGCTATCGCGACGAGCTGCGGATCTATAGCCGGGCGCTCGGGCGGACGCTCGCTTGACCGGGCTGCCCGAGGGCGTTGCGAGCGCGTAGACTCAGGCGTCATGCAGCGACGCGTCGGTGTGGTGTGGAGCGCGATTCTGATCCTGGCGCTCGGTGCCGCGGGAGGACCGGTGATGGCGGTCGAGGAACCCCCTTATCGCGTCGGCCTGCACGAGGGCGACGTCGAGGTGCGCGAGTACCCCGCGCTGATCGCCGCCGAAGTCGAGGTGGGTGGCGATCGCGATCAGGCCGCAAACGCCGGCTTTCGGCTCCTGGCAGCCTATATTTTTGGCGGCAACACGCGGCGCCAACACATCGACATGACCGCGCCGGTCGTGCAGGAACGCAAGACCGGCGAGTCGATCGCGATGACCGCGCCGGTCGTTCAGAGCGGCGGCGACGGTTCGTGGAGCGTTCGCTTCATCATGCCGCAGGGCTATACGCTCGCGACGCTGCCCGTCCCGGACGATGCGCGCGTGAAACTCGTACCCCTGGCGCCCCAGTGCATCGCCGTGATCCGTTTCTCGGGTCTTGCGCGCCCCGACGAGGTTGCGGCCCGAACGCAATCCTTGCAAGCCTTCATCGACGGACGGCATTGGTCTGCGGCAGGAGCGCCGCTGCTCGCGCGGTACAATCCGCCGTGGACCCTGTGGTTCATGCGACGCAACGAGGTCTGGATCCCATTGGTGCCGGAACGCCCGCACTGATCGCCAAGAGGTGACCGCCGCGCGGTGACCGGCGCGCCGTGCGACGAGTGCGATCCTCGCCGCGTTCGACGCGCCGGGCGGCGTCATGGCCGACAGCGGCGCCAATCACAGCATGGCCTTCGCGCGCGCGCACACGTTGTCGATCGTGAAGCCGAATTCGCGCAGCAGCACGGATGCCGGCGCCGATGCGCCGAAGTGATCGATGCCGAGCATCGAACCGCGCGCACCCACATAGCGCTCCCAGCCTTGAGGACTGCCGAGCTCGACGGCGAGTCGCGCCGTGATCGAGGGCGGCAGGACCGCGTCCCGCTCGCCCTGTGTCAGGGCTTCGAACAGGTCCCAGCTCGGCATCGAGACGCAGCGTGTGGCGATGCCCTCGCTCTGCAGCCGCTCCGCGGCCGCAAGGATCAAGGCGACTTCCGAGCCCGTCGCGATCAGAATCAGGCGCGGCGGTCCGGAAGGCGGATCCAGCAGCACATAGGCACCGCGGCGCAGGCCGGCCGCCGGCGCATAGCGCCCGCGATCCAGCGTCGGCAGATCCTGGCGCGTCAGGATCAGCGCAACCGGGCGATCGCGGGCTTCGATGGCCACGCGCCACGCCTCGGCGGTTTCATTGGCATCGGCCGGGCGTATGACGATCAGATTGGGCACGGCGCGCAGCGCCGCGAGCTGCTCGACCGGTTGATGCGTCGGTCCGTCCTCGCCGAGGGCGACGCTATCGTGAGTGAAGACGTGCACGACGTGCAGGCGCATGATCGCGGCGAGCCGAATCGGCGGCCGCATGTAGTCCGAGAAGATCAAGAACGTTGCATCGTAGGGCACGAAGGCGCCGTGGGCGGCGATCCCGTTGACGATCGCGCCCATGGCGTGCTCGCGCACGCCGAAATGCAGATTGCGCCCGCGGCGGCTCCAGCCGCCGCCCGCCGAGCCCTGGTGATCCTCGGTCGTCGGCACGTCCGACGGGTTGAAGTCGCCCAGACCCTCGAGTGCGGTCTTCGTCGACGGGTCGAGATCCGCCGAACCGCCGATGAAGCCGGGCAGTCGTGCCGCGAACGCATTCATGACCTTGCCCGATGCGGTGCGGGTCGCGAGGCCTTTGGCGTCGGCGGGAAATACCGGAACGTCGCGGTCCCAAGCTCGCGGCAGTTCGGCGCGAATTCGCGCTTCGAGCTCCTCGGCGAGGTCCGGGTATGCCGACGCATAGGCCGCGACTCGTTCCCGCCAGCTCGCCTCCAGCGCCCTGCCGCGGGCGAGGGCTTCGCGAAAGTGCGCGAGAGCCTCGGCCGGCACGAGGAAATCGGGCGTCAGCGGCCAGCCGAGTGCTTGTTTTGTCTTGCGTACATCCGCGGCGCCGAGCGGCGAGCCGTGCGCCTTGAAGCTATCCTGCTCCGGCGACCCGTACCCGATATGGGTATGTACGAGGATCAGGGACGGACGCACCGTCTCAGCGTGCGCGGCCGCGAGAGCCGCCTCGATCGCCGCCACGTCGTTGCCGTCTTCGACCGCGACGGTGTGCCACCCATAGGCATCGAAGCGGCGGGAGCGGTCTTCCGTGAACGCGATGTTCGTGCCGCCGGAGAGAGTGATCGCATTGTCGTCGTACAGACAGGTCAGCTTGCCGAGTTGCAGGTGCCCGGCCAGCGATGCCGCTTCGGACGCGACGCCTTCCATGAGGTCGCCGTCGCTCACGAGCGCATAGGTTCGATGATCGATGACCGCATGCGGGCTGCGATTGTAATGGGCGCCGAGCTGGGTTTCGGCAATCGCCATGCCGATCGCGTTCGCCATGCCCTGTCCGAGCGGGCCCGTCGTCACCTCGACGCCGGGTGTGAGACCCCGCTCGGGATGACCCGGCGTTCTGCTGTCCCACTGGCGAAAGCGGCGCAGGTCATCGAGCTCGAGTCCATAGCCGGTGACGTGCAGGAGCGCGTAAAGCAAGGCCGAACCATGGCCCGCCGACAGCACGAAACGGTCGCGGTCGAACCACAGGGGGTTGGCCGGATTGTGCTTGAGCCAGCGGTTCCACAGCGCATAGGCCATCGGCGCCGCGCCTAGCGGCAGGCCCGGATGGCCGCTGTCCGCCTTCTGAACCATGTCGAGCGCGAGAAAGCGCAGCGTATCGATGCAGATCTCGTCGAGTTTCTTGCTCATGCTCGAACGCCGTGCAACTAGCATGCCCGGCACCTCGGGCCGCCGCGTGACGCCACGCGCGCCGCGCGCCGCCCCGTGCGCCCCGCGCGCGGGGGCCAGTGTCAATTTGCGTCGAGTCCTCGTGAAGAAACGTCGTGATTCCGGTGTAAAAGTTGCACTGACAACGCGTCGTATGGAGGGCGCGTGCACCCATCAGCCGCAGCGGGGTTTTCCCATACGCGATCGTGACTTCGTGTGATAGCTTGCCGATTCCATGCGCCGTCAGGCGTAGCTCATCGTGGATGACAGCGAACTCATGACGGAACCCGCCGCCCTCGATCGCACGGCCGCCCCGGCGACCGGCACGCCCGCCTCCCGTTCGAGGCGCCGCAAGTCCCGCCGCGTTTTCTGGGTCCTCGCGATAATCGCCGCGCTCGTCCTGCTGGGGATCGTGATCAAATGGCTTGCGACACCCGCGCCAAAGCCGGCGCCTCCGCCCAAGGTGAATGTCGGCGCGGCGCGCGTGGCGCGCGCGGACGTGCACGTCTACCTCGACGAACTCGGCACGGTCACCCCGGTCTACACGGTCACGGTCGCGAGCCGGGTCGCCGGAGAACTGCTCGAAGTCCGCTACAAGGAGGGTCAGCTCGTCAAAAAGAACGAACTGCTGGCGGTCGTCGATCCGCGCCCGTACAAAGCGCTCGTGGTTCAGGCGCAGGGCCAGCTTGCGCGCGATCAGGCGATGCTCAAGAACGCGCGCATCGACCTCGTGCGCTATCAGAATTCCTATGCCGAGCACGCGATTCCGGAACAGCAGCTCGCGACGCAACAGGCCACGGTCGATGCCGATGAGGGCACGGTGCGACTCGATCAGGGTAACTTGGATGCCGCTCAGGTCAATCTCGACTATACCCGCATCGTCTCGCCGCTCGACGGCCGCGTCGGCCTGCGCAGCGTGGACCCCGGCAACATCGTGCCCGCGAACGGCACGACCGGGATCGCCACGATCACGCAGCTGCAGCCGATCACCGTGATCTTCACGATCGCCGAGGACAATATCGATGCGGTCGTCCAGCAGATGGCGGGTGGCCGCAAACTCGGTGTCGATGCCCTCGACCGCACGCAGAAACACCTGCTCTCGTCGGGCATGTTGCTCACGCTCGACAATCAGATCAACGTCGCGACCGGCACCGTGCGTGCGCGCGCGAGCTTCGCGAACACGCACTATGAACTCTTCCCGAATGAATTCGTGAACGCCCGCCTGCTCGTCAAGACCTTGGACCAGGCGATCGTCATTCCCGATGCCGCATTGCAGCGCAACGGCGACGTGGCCTTCGTTTACGTCATCGGCGGCGACGGTACCGTGCAGTCGCACGACGTCAAGGTGCTCGCGAGCGATGCCGGCGTCACGGCGGTCACGGGCGTGGAGCCGGGCGACCAGGTCGTGACCGACGGCTTCGACAAATTGCAAAACGGCACGCATGTCACGCCGCAAGCCCCGGCGGCCGCCGACAAGGCCAAGGGCGCTGCGCAAGGCGGCGCCGGCGCACGGGCGGTGCCGGCGCCCAACACGGTGAACTAGTCCGGATGAACCCGTCGCGTCCGTTCATTCAGCGGCCGATAGCGACCTCGCTGTTGATGGCCGCAATTCTGCTGATCGGCATCATCGGCTTCCGGCAGCTGCCGATCGCGGCATTGCCGGAAGTCGACTACCCGACGATGCAGGTGCTCACCTTCTACCCCGGCGCGAGCGCCGACGTGGTCTCGTCCGCCGTCACCGCACCGCTCGAGCGTCAGCTCGGCCAGGTGCCCGGACTCAATCAGATGCTCTCGTCGAGTTCCGACGGCGCGTCCGTGATCACGCTGCAGTTCAATCTGAGCCTCAACATCGACGTCGCCGAACAAGACGTCCAGGCCGCCATCAACGCGGCACAGAACTACCTGCCGACCCAGCTGCCGATGCCGCCGGTCTACAACAAGGTCAATCCGGCCGACGCGCCGATCCTCACGCTCGCCCTGACGTCGGAATCGATGCCGCTCTCGCAGGTCGAGGATTACGCGGACACGCGGCTCGCGCAAAAGATTTCCCAGCTGCCGGGGGTCGGCGCCGTGACGATCAGCGGCGGCCAGAAGCCGGCCGTGCGCATCCAGATCAACCCGACGCAGCTGGCTTCCTACGGTTTGCAGATGGAGGACGTACGCGCGGCGCTTACCGCAGCGAGCCTCGACACGGCCAAGGGCAGCTTCGATGGGCCGTCTCAGAGCTTCCAAATCGGCGCCAATGATCAACTCACGACGAGCGCGGACTACCGGGGGCTGCTGCTCGGGTACGTGGGCGGCAATCCGATCATGCTCAAGGATGTCGCGAAGGTCGTCGATGGGGTCGAGAACGCCGGCCAATCGGCCTGGATGAACAAGGTCCCCGCCGTCATCGTGAACATACAGCGGCAGCCGGGCGCGAACATCATCGACGTCGTCGACCGCATCAAGGCGCTCCTGCCGAAGCTCCGGGCAACGATTCCGGCCGTCATCAAGATCACCGCGCTCACCGATCGCACGACGACCGTGCGAGCCTCGGTCGCCGACGTCGAATTCGAGCTGCTGCTCTGCATCGCGCTGGTCGTCGCCGTGATTTTCGTGTTCCTGCGCACGCTCGCCGCGACGATCATCCCCGGCATCGCCGTGCCGCTCTCCCTGGTGGGAACCTTCGGCGCAATGTACGCGCTCGGTTACAGCCTCAACAACCTCACGCTCATGGCGCTCACGATCTCCACGGGCTTCGTCGTCGACGACGCGATCGTCATGATCGAGAACATCACCCGTTACGTCGAGCGGGGCGAGAAGCCGCTCGCCGCGG
>Ga0302319_10018547_pt1 | contig 12691 bp, 13 predicted proteins | sample Bog_T0_2_FD_203319 | JGI IMG/M metagenome (GOLD analysis project Ga0302319, IMG submission 203319) | Peat permafrost microbial communities from Stordalen Mire near Abisko, Sweden - Bog_T0_2 | ecosystem: Environmental > Terrestrial > Soil > Wetlands > Peat | place: Sweden: Abisko, Stordalen Mire...
CGCTCCACCGACTGTTTTGTTGAGGATTTCACCCATGGCGATTACTGGGGCTTCACGTTTGCGCCAAGAAGTATTGAGTCGAGTGGTGGTTCTATGTCCGTCAAGTTTGAAGCAAAGCTACTTGTTGATCAGGCTGCAGCGGTGAAGTTCGTGTCCTTCTTCTTGGACAGATCGCCTAAGTCGTACGAAGCTTGCACGTTTCTCGCAAGCGATATTGAGGAACCTGGTGGCTTAAAACTATTTCACATCGAGACACAGTGCGGTCTTCCCGAACCGCTATTCTCTAAGAACTTCCGCTTCAGCGGTCGGGTGTTTATCTACCACGAAGATCTGTTCACGCCTGAACAGGCTGGTGAGTGGCACAGACTTTACGAGAAGAATAATATGTTCTTGGAGCTACGTGGTCAAGACTACCTGCAACTTGAATCGCTAAGAAGAGAAGCGGCCCACGCCACAGCCAAACCGTGAGGTGATATTGACGGGAAGGCCTTTAAGAAACCAGACGTTCACCTGTTTGGTCCGTTTATCCGCACCGCTTCGGACAGTGAGCGCCCGCCGCAACCGCGTTTCTACCTTGCCACAACGCCGCTCGTACTTTCCGCTGCCTAGCGCGTGGGCAGGTTGGACCGCCATGATCAGATGTCAAGATTAGGTTAGGCGAGGCCGTTAGCCAAGTCAATGATAGGCTTCGCGAGTAGTTCCTGCTCAATCTCAAGGCCGTTCATTTCAGCTACGTTCTTGATGCCGGGCGCGTTGGGCCAAGAACGGACCCGTGTCAGCAGTGTCGCTTTGACCTTACTCAGTTCTGCCTCCCGGCCTAGAGCGAGTATGGAGGTCTTTGCCGCCATATAGGAATTGGACATATGAATCTTTAGTGAATCGAGCTGAGTGAATGTCGCACAAGACAAACCTGTGGAGAATCTTTCAAGGCTCAAGCACCGATCAAACCTTCTGCCGCCTCGCGCGTGGCAAGGCCGTGGATGCGCTCAATTCGGCATGTCGCGCTAATGCACAGTCAGACCATCCGGCGAACCAATCTCGATTGTCAAATGGCAGAAAGTGTCGAGGCATCCAACGTGTTAGCATAAAGCGATCCGGCTGCATATCTGCCTTAACGGGTTGCATGCCGGGTTAATGCCGCGTAAGTTGTTGAAGTGTCGGGGCGTAGCGCAGCCTGGTAGCGCACCTGCCTTGGGCGCAGGGGGTCGGGCGTTCAAATCGCCCCGCCCCGACCAAATTTGAGAGTGCGTGGATCATGCAACTGGCCTTGCCTGACATCGGTGATTTACTAGTCACGATTGCCCTATTGTTCACCGCGCTCATCATCCTGTTTGATACGCTGGCGCGCCGCCGCGAAAACCAACGCGAGCAAAGGCTACTGGATGCGATTGAAGAAGAATATCGCGCGTACTGCCGCCTAGGGCGACTATAAATTCATTCTTACTGCTGTTGCTGCTGGGTCTGGGTCTTATCCGGCTTCTGATCCGTCGCCAGAAATTTCGACCATTCTTCGTCGGCGGCAAATTCCTGATCAACGGGCAGCACAGCTTCAGAAGGAGTGACTCTCACGCGCACCTGTAACTCACTCTGTGCTGAGCCTTTCAGCGTACCGATGGTCGGCGGGACGTCGGCGTAGTCTCTGCCAATCGCCGTGCGAATGTGTCGTTTGCCGGCAATGAGATTGTTCGTAGGATCGAATCCAACCCAACCCAGACTCGGCAAAAGCGCTTCCACCCAAGCGTGCGTCGCGCCGTCGGCTGAACGGTCTTTATGGGATTTGTCGTGATGTAGATAACCGCTCACATAACGGCACGGGACATGCAGGCCGCGCACCAACGCAATCATGATGTGCGCGAAATCCTGGCAGACGCCCTTCTTGCTTTCCAGAGCGACTTCAATCGGGGAATCGACGCGCGTGGAGTGCTTGGTGTATTCAAACTCCTCATACAAGCTGCTGTTAAGCGACCGCAGCACTGTCAGCGGATCTCTGCCATTGCGCTGACTCACACCTAACTTGCGCGCAAACTCATCCAAAGCCGGCGAAGTACGGGCAAAATGGCTCGGCATCAGCATGTCCCAATAATCGTCGCGCCCAATCATCTCGTCCAAAAGCTGCCAGCTATTTTGGTCTAGTGTGTCGGGAAGCGGCGGAGGCGGGTCGACATCCACCAGCGCATCGGCAATAATCGTCAACTGGCGATGCGCCTCTGGAATATCAAAATGGTGGATCACGTTGCCCGTGTGATCGTGGTAAGAGAACACGCGGGCGCGCGGACTTACCGACAATTGAAACGTAAAGCAGCGTTGCGAATACTCGCTGCGCGGGTGCATGCGCACTTCCATGCTGCTCTGCGAAACAGGCTTGCTGTAACGATAACGGGTAAAGTGTCGAATCGCGTAAAACATGTTAGGCCTCAAACGCACTTTCAATGGGATAGTCTATGTACGCCTTATGCACGGCGGCATGCAGGCTCTGGCATTGTTCAATGATGTTCGCCAGGAAACGCTCAAAGTCGCGCGACATCACGTCGTCAATCTGCGCATACGCCAGCGAAGCGTGAAGACGTCCGGCAATTCGCTCAATTTCGGAAAACTGACGCCCGGGCGTAGTGTGCCGGATGCCTTCCAGCGCATGCTGCATCTTCTCTGTTGAATAACGCGCGGTGTACGGAAACTCCGGATTCAACAAGAGGAATTCCGCGACTTGCTCCGGTTTCAAATCAGCCGTATACACCTTGCAGTACGCTTCGAAGGCGGAGCAACTGGTGAGCAAACCGACCCAATCCAAATCGTCGGCCCCTTGTTGAGCGGAAAAGACCGCATCAATCAAAAGCGGCAGCGATGACGTTCTCTCAATATACTTGCCGAATTGAATAAAATGCCATCCCTCGCCATGGTTCATGGACGCGTCGGTGACGCCGATAAATTTATAGCCGCCCTCGCGCATCGCCATAAAGAGGCGCATAACGTCGGAATCGCTAAACATATTAGACGCCGTCTGCACCACTTCGTGATAGAGCTGGTTCAACCGCTCCCACATTTCAGAACTGATCTGTTCGCGGACCTGGCTCGCATTTTCACGCGCCGAAGTCACGCAAGAAACAATGGAAGACGGCACCTGGGTATCAGACATCAGTTTCATGATGGCCGCCTGTGGCTCAATTCGCGAGGCATCGCCGTCCAAGCCCAGGTGGCCCATAATGTTCTGCCAGCGCTGTTCGGTAGAAAGCTTGCCGGGGTTCAACATCAGGCTGTAATTCGCCTCTAGCACGCGTGAACAATGCGCCGCGCGTTCAAAATAGCGGCTCATCCAATACAAACTATCGGCTACTCGTGAAAGCATAGTTCACACACCTCAGCTTTGTAACACCCAGGTATCTTTAGATCCTCCGCCTTGCGAAGAGTTCACCACTAACGAGCCTTTGCGCAGCGCCACGCGCGTCAGCCCACCGGGCACAATCGTCACCTTCTCGCCAAACAACACGTATGGCCGCAGATCCACGTGCCTGGGCTCGATCTGCCCATCTTCGGTAAAACACGGAGCCGTGGAAAGAGCCAGCGTCGGCTGCGCAATGTAGTTACGCGGCTGCTCCATAATGCGCACCCGGAACTCTTCTTGCTGCTGCTTGCTACTATGCGGGCCAATCAACATGCCGTAACCGCCCGATTCGCCCACGGCTTTCACCACGAACTTATCCAGATTCGCACAAACATGATCGCGTTCTTTCTCGTTCGTCATCAGGAACGTTTCCACGTTGTTCAAGATCGGCGTTTCGCCCAAGTAATACTGAATCATCTTAGGGACGTAAGCGTAAATCGCTTTGTCGTCCGCTACACCGGTTCCCAGCGCATTCGCCAAGACCACATTGCCCGCACGATACGCGTTGAACAGTCCCGGCGCTCCTAACTCTGAATCAGCGCGGAAAGTAAGAGGATCTAAAAAGTCGTCATCCACACGCCGATAGATCACATCCACGCGCTGCAGGCCAGAGGTGGTGCGCATGTAGACGATGTTGTCATGCACTACCAAATCGCGGCCTTCCACCAACTCGATACCCATCTGGCGCGCCAGATACGTGTGCTCAAAGTATGCCGAATTGTAAACACCCGGTGTGAGCAGGACGATCGTTAAGCTTGACCGGCCTTCGGGCGCCAGTGAACGAAGAGTGGAGAGCAGCGCCTGGCTGTATTGCTCAATGGGCCGCACCCCGCATTTGCGGAACAGAATGGGGAAAGTCTGCTTCATTACTTTGCGGCTGGTGAGCATGTAAGAAACGCCGCTGGGCACACGCAAGTTATCTTCCAGCACCACAAATTCGCCGCTCGGCAGCCGGATTAAATCCGTACCGCAGACGCTGACATACACATCGCGAGGAACCTTTACGCCGCGCATCTGGCGTCGGAAGTGTTTACAGGTATAAATGACTTCGCCCGGGATCACGCCATCGCTCAGGATTTTGCGCTCATTATAAATATCTTTGAGGAACAGATTGAGCGCCGTAATACGTTGCGTCAGACCCTTCTCAATCGTGTCCCATTCAGCAGCTGGAATAATGCGCGGGAGCAAATCGTGCGGGAAGATTCGCTCGGTTCCTTCTTCGCGCCCATACACCGTGAAGGTGATGCCCTGGTTGAAGAAGGAAAGGTCCGCCTCCTGCTTGCTCCGCATCAGTTCGTCCGATGGCAGACTTTGCAGCTTGGAGTAGAGCGCTTTGTAGTGCTGTCGCGCGCGCCCGTTACCGCGAAACATCTCGTCATAAGCTGTCCCTAGTTCGTATTCGGAAAAGGGAGCAGGAATCGCCCGTTCTGGCATAAGTATTGGAGTGGCCATATCCGCGCACTTGTCATTAACCCGGTTGCTTTTCGACGCGGAATCGGCCGGGAGGAATAGAATAGACAGTATATCTCGCCACCTTCTCCGCTTTTCACACTGCGACAATTACGGTGCTTCTTTGCTGTTACCAAGCCGCCTTTGATTCACTCTAACTAGTGCGAGGCATTCGGAAAGATTGCTGGCAGATTGCAGTCCTCATGCTTATAAGACTCGGCTACGACATTCGTTTTCAGACCGCAGTGCGGGTTCCCATGATTGCGTTATTGAACGTATATCCATCCCGCAAACAAGATTTACGTGAACCAGACATCCTGCAAATCGAACCGCAAGTCCCCATCGATCTTTATGAGGACACTTTCGGCAACATCTGTACTCGGTTCGCCGTGCCTCCTGGCGATGTTCGCCTGTACAGTTCATCTTTGATTGAAGACAGCGGTGAGTTGGATGAGGTCAGCCCCAACGCGCAACAGGCCCCGGTGGATGAGCTTCCGCATGAGGTGCTGCGCTTTCTTTTGGCGAGCCGCTACTGCGAAACCGATCTGTTATCCAACACCGCCTTCCGCATGTTTGGCAACACAGCCCCTGGTTGGTCGCGCGTAAAAGCGATCTGCGATTGGGTTCACGAGCACGTCACCTTTGGCTACGGTTTCGCCCGCTCGACCAAGAGCGCTGTGGAAGTTTTGACCGAACGCAAAGGCGTTTGCCGCGATTTCCAGCATCTGGCCATTGCCTTTTGCCGCTGCTTGAATATTCCGGCGCGCTACGCAACCGGGTATTTAGGCGACATCGGCGTACCTGTCGCCGACTCTCCCATGGATTTCAGCGCTTGGTTTGAGGCTTATCTCGACGGGCGCTGGTGGACTTTCGATGCTCGCCATAACGTACCAAGGATCGGACGCGTCCTGATGGCGGTGGGCCGCGACGCGGCGGATGTTGCGATCACCACCGCATTCGGCACGCCGCTTCTGACCCAGTTCACTATCATCACCGACGAAGTGAGTGCGCCCCTTGCCGCGTCAGCGGTCGCGCGCTAATCTCGCTTAAGGCTCGGTGACAACTGGCTTGTTTAGAGCGTCCATTACTTCACTCGGGAGTTTGTCTGCGCCAGCCAACAGTTGGCTGATTTGCCAGATCTCCTTATCGGAGAGAGTCTTTTTATAGCCGGGCATACCCGTCAAACGGATCCCATTCGCGATCTTCCAATAGGATTCTCCCGCGGGATCGTCAGTGACACCCTTACCTTTCAGCAGCTGCGGGGGCTGCGGATACATGCCCTGCGCGGTGAATGACTTTGGTTCGTTCGGTAATCCATGGCAGAGGGCGCAGTGCTCGCGGTACAGATGGGCTGCACTCAAGAACTCCTCTTTGGTCGCTTGGAATGGCGGCTGTTTTGGTGCCTCCTTGTCTATTTTTACGTCCAAGCCTAAGTGAGCCAGTTGGCGTTCGAAAGGAATGGCGGGCGCATCCGTCGCTACCGGAACACGGCCCATCTTCACGTACGAATAAACGAAAACGGGAATCATCAATAAGGTGAAAACAACGCCTGCTAAGAATTTGATCATCGGTGTCCTTTAAAGTGAACTTACACTAAGCCATTGGGCGAGGCAAATGTCCAGTTCGCCAGAGTACTAGACTCGTCACTTCTCGTCGTGGTTACGGCTATGCAGTTGCGAGCAACCTAAATTGAAGGTAAACGGAGTTCTAGCGTGGAAGCGCCTCCGATTATGATTGGATGATGATCAAGCGCGTACAGCCGAAAGAGAGTTCATTTTGAATATTGGCATCATCGGTTTGGGCTTCATGGGCGTCACGCACATGGTGGGTTACGCCAAAATTCCAGGCGTCACCGTCGCCGCCGTTTGCACTGAAAATCCCGCTGTTCTGGCGGGAGATCTCAGTAAGATTGGGGGCAACATCGAATTTGATTTGTCGCTCGTTAACATCGCCGCTGCCAAAAAATACACCCGGTGGCAAGATCTCATAGCCGACCAGAGCCTCGATGCGGTGGATATCTGTCTGCCGACCGACCTTCATCTCAGCGTTTCCAGTGCCGCGCTAGCCGCCGGCAAACACGTCTTCTGTGAGAAGCCCATGGCGCTGACCGAAGCCGATTGCGAACTCATGATCGAGGCTGCGGACAAAGCGAAACGCGTACTCATGGTGGGTCAGGTCCTGCGCTTCTGGCCTGAGTATATGGCTTTGCAAGAATTCGGCGCATCCAAGAAATACGGAGCGCTCCGCTCTGTCACGTTTCTACGCCAGTGCGGCGTGCCCGATTGGAGCAAGTGGTTGCCAGTGGAAACCCGCAGCGGCGGTGCGACGTTGGACCTGCTGATTCACGATATCGATCAGGCCCTGCTGCTCTGCGGAATGCCTGAACGCGTTTCCGCCAAAAAACTGGGCGATGGCGACGGCCTCATGGCCACGCTCATCTATCCGGGCGGCCCTGAGGTGCGAGTGCAAGGCGGCTGGTTCCAACCAGGCTTGCCCCTGTCGATGACATTCCAAGCCATTGCCGAGCGCGCACAAATGGACTTCCTGCCGGAAGGGCTTTTCCTCAGTGACGCCGCCGGCGTGCGCGCGAAACTCGAACCCTCCGGCCCAGATGGCTATCAAACAGAAGTCGCCTATTTCGTAGAATGCTGCCGAACGCAGTCACAACCAAAACGCTGCACACCACGCGCCTCGGCCCAAGCGGTAAAAGTAGCGTTGCGCCTCAAACAAAGTAGATCACTCAACGGAGAACAAGTGGAATGTTAGGTCTGGAAGATCTGGAAATCGGACTCGTATTTGGCGCTGGCCAGGACGCGCGCGCTACGCTCGAACATGTAAAGAGTTTCGGTCTGCGCGCCGGGCAGTTAGTGTTTCACGGCGATTATTCGTTGCGCCGCGCGGCAGAAGTTTGGGACGATGCGTTGCGCGTGGCGCGGTTCACTCCGCTGACCGTGGTCTGTGCTTACGCAGGAGAAGATTATGCCGATATTCCCACCGTTCAACGCACCGTGGGCCTTGTGCCGGAATCGACCCGCAGCGAGCGAATTGCCCGCACCAAGGCCATCGCCGACGTCGGCAAGGATCTTGGCATCGACAGCGTCATGTGCCATATCGGCTTCGTTCCCGAAGATGCCCAAACTTCGCTGTACACGCAGATTCGCGATGTCGCCCGTGACATCTGTGATCACTGCGCAAAAAACGGCCAGAACTTCACACTCGAAACCGGTCAGGAACCCGCCCACGTCTTAATGCAATTCATCGCAGACGTCGCGCGCCCCAACCTCAAAATCAATTTCGATCCCGCGAACATGATTCTCTATGGCACGGGCGACCCCATTGAAGCTCTCGGCGTCTTAGCGCCACACATCGTTTCCGTGCATTGCAAAGATGGCGATTGGCCGCCGCGTGATGCGCCTGCGGCTCTCGGCAAAGAGCGCGCGTTGGGAGAAGGCAGTGTCGGTATTGATGCCTTCATCCACAAACTTAAAGAAGTGGGCTACCGAGGCGTCTTGAGCATCGAACGCGAGGAGCCAAACCAGCAAGTGCGCAACGCGGACATTAGCAAAGCAATCAAACTTCTCAAGTCACTCACGGGCCGAGCCTGAGACTATTCGTCATTGACTAGCTGCGCTCGATGCACGCTCGAGCAGATCCTGTACATCCAGATCAACCGCCCACTTGCGCAGGTGTTCCCAATCAAGAGTCTTCACAGTGGTCAACATCCCGACTACGTCCTCCCACTGTCGCTGCGATTGTTCACCACCCTCGCGATACCATATCAGCTTCGCCAGAATCATGTCCTCGGCCGTAGCGACTAGACAGTCTACAACGTTGCTCTCGATGTTGAGGTGTCGAATCACTGCTCGTTCCAACTCGGCGCGGTGAAAACAAGTGTAGGCGGGAAAAAAATCGAACTTAAAGCCCGACAACATGTGGATCGCGTTGAAAGCGCGATGATTCGCGAGCGCCTTGGACGCAAATGCTACATCAAGATACCAATCGTGACCAAGTTCGTGCGCCAGTAGTTCAGCCTGTGCGACATCCATCTCAACCAAAATGTCGGTATCTAAGGTAGCCCTGGGAACGCCGATCGACGAAGACGCAACCGAGCCGCCAATTAAATAGCGGACCTTCGCCGCTGCCAGCGCGGCGACCATCGCTTCAAGTATTTGCGATTGTTTGTTCATCTGGCAAGGCATCCGCGCCATACACCTGCGTGAATAGCCCTTTCCCCAGTGTTCGCTGAGTGACTCGCAGAAAGACCTCCCGATCCGACGCCTCTGGATATTCCGCGCGAACTCCAGACTCGCAGACGGATCGAACGAAATCCGACATCTCCAGCGTTCGCTGGAGCTTCTCATCCGGCGTCATGCGCTGGTAGATATCGAGCAGAATGCGCCACGCCTCGGGGGATGTGTCGGAAGGTCTCATCATCTGCTAGTATGACGCCTTCGTTTACTGCTAAGCTAGAGGTGACCCTTGATGTGGGGGCGCAACGGATTCGACGGGATTGAATCGTTGTGTGAAGTCGTGTCGGGTTCCGAGCTCCCGTAAAACGATCGGAAAACAACAACTGCCAACAATCAGCAGTTTGCTTACGCTGCTTAATTAAATAAGTAGCCGTCCCAGCCAGTGAGCCTGTGCGCTGGTGAGTGGACGTCATCTTACAGGATAGGGCGTAGGCTTCGGTCCGGAGCTGTAACTCGAGATCAATCGGACTAGGCGGTGATCGCTTTTGCCGGTTCTTTAGGTCACCGTTGAATTTACAGAATCGGAAACACACGTAGTCTTTGCATGGCGGGCTTTTTCGGACGCGGGTTCAACTCCCGCCGCCTCCACCAATAAAATTGGATTTAACTGATTGATTCAAATAGACTTAGCAAAATGACTAGTGTCGACTGAGATTTGTACAAAATTTGTACACTGGCTATTTCGGTGCATGATTTGCTATTGCAAATGTTTTTGTCCGCCACGCCCATCAGTGTCCGCACAACGAAAATATCTACTACAAACGCTGTAGGTGCCGGAAATGGATTTACCTGGATGGTGGCGAACGCATCAGCGCGAAAACGCGCTCTTGGGAAGAGGCGGAGGCACGTCTAAGCGAACTGGAGGCAGGCGCCACCAAATCGGAAGCCTTGCAGGAAGAGACCCGAAAGACAATCCTTGAAGCCGTCGACTTTTATTTACAAAAAGCGAAGGACGAAGGAAACACAGCTGACACGTTGAATAAGAAGACCCGCATTTTTAAGGGGTTACTCGGCGGGAGCCCAGGTGCGCCCCAGACTCTGGCGGAAAAGATCGAATCAACCAAGAAGGTGATGGGGAAGTTCTCCCCTTCCCTTCTGACGTGGGCTGAAGAGCGAGGGTTAAGTACATTGAAGAGCTCAGGCTACAGCGGATGATCGAATGGCGGTCGACCTGGGTAGGCGCTGGCATCACGCGCGCCAAAAGACAAGAGAAAGTGTGCGGCTTTTTTCATCTCTGTCGTGACTTGGGCTGGATCGACAAGTCGCCGATGGCAGGCATCGGCGCCATCAAAGTACAACAGAGCGCCACTGGTTATTTCACGCCTGAGGAATATGATCGGTTTTTTAAGACGATCGACACTTGGAATGATGCGCGTTGGCCGGAGCGCGAGAGGATTCGCCTGAAAGCCCTCACCGAGGCTAATGAGATGGTACGGTCTTGCGATTGGCGACGCTTCAACCCTTGAGAGAGATCGTCTACACAGGCTCGCGAGCGGCCATCCGTCCATATTTGACAATCATCTCTTGCAGTTTCGTCAGTTCGATTGGCTTTGAAATATAGTCGTCCATTCCCGAATCGAGACAAAGATCGCGGTCACCAGCCATCGCGTTAGCGGTTAAGGCAATGATCAAAGTTCTGGTGCCATTTGATTCCTCGATCTGCCTTATCGCGCGTGCAGCTTCGAAACCATTCATCTCCGGCATTTGCACGTCCATGAAAATCAAATCAAATGGCTGCTCGGCATAACGGGCGAGCGCCTCCTTACCATTGCTGGCCGTGCGCACTGTGCAGCCGTTGTTTTCGAGCAATCGAGACGCAACTTTCAGGTTTATCTTGTTATCGTCAACGAGCAGCGTCAGCAGCCGAACGCCTTGCGGAATACTGAGAATCTTCTCTTGATTGGGAGTTGGTACGTTCTCATCGACCAGTAGCGCTTTACGGAGAACTCGTCGAAGCTGAGATTCTTTGAATGGTTTGTTTAATTTCAGTACCTGAATGAAGCTCGGCAGCGACGGCTGGCGCAAGGGCGAATGAAGAATAATCAGCGGAATGTCACTCGCCGGAACGTGTCGCTCAATGGTCGCTTCCATACGTTCCGCAGCCGCTTGGTCCGATGGCAGATCGACGACGATGAGATCCACGGCTTCCATAAAGCTTTTATCGTTGTCGCCTTCGAGGTCTAAAATAACTCGCGTCTGGAATCCCAGCAGCTTCAGAAAGCGCGCCAAACTCAAGCCCGCTAATTCGTTTGCTGAAATCACGGTCACGCGCTTTTGCGGTGCAACGAAGGCACCGAGGGGAGACGCATCGTTGGGCTCTGAAGCAACACAACTCAGCGGGATACAAAAATGGAAAGTACTCCCCTTGCCTTCCTTGCTTTCCAGCCAAATTCTCCCGCCCATAAGCAGGACCAATCGACGGGTAATTGCCAAACCCAGCCCTGTCCCTCCATATTTCCGATTGGTGGAACCATCACCTTGGACGAAATCATCAAAAATCACCTCCACCTGTTTGGGGGAGATCCCAATTCCGGTGTCTGATACCGCAAAATGGAGCAGCGGCTTCGGCCCTGCTTGGTCAACTCCAACGCTGACTGTCACACTCCCCTGCGCCGTAAATTTCACCGCGTTGCCAACTAAGTTGACAATAATCTGCCGTAGCCGGGTCGGGTCGCCGGTAATCACAGACGGCACTTCTTTCGCCATATCGCAGATTACGTCCAAACCCTTCGCATAGGCTGGAGTTGCGATCATCTGAAGCCATTCCGGTAAGCATTCACGCAACTCAAACGAAATCAGTTCGAGTTCGAGCTTTCCTGCTTCCACCTTTGAAAGGTCGAGAATGTCGTTCAGAAGACCTTTCAGCGACTCAGCGGAATGATGTAGCAAGACCTGGCACTCCCGTTGTTCCGCTGTCAGATCTGTATCAAGCGTGTGTAACGCCATGCCGATGATGCCGTTCAAGGGCGTGCGGATCTCGTGACTCATGTTCGCGAGAAACTGACTCTTAGCGATGTTCCCGGCCTCTGCCGAACGTTTGGCCAATTCCAGTTGAGCCGTACGCTGCTCGACACGTGATTCAAGATCCTGATATAAATTATGCAAGCGAAACGACGCCGAGTTAAATGCCCGTCCCAACGAGGCCAACTCATTCCGTCCTCTGACGTCCACGCGATGCGAGAAGTTGCCTACGCCCAGCTGTTTACAGGCCAAACTCCTGGCGGCGATATTCAAGCGGCTGAGCGGCAGCGCAATGCTCTGGATGATTCGCACGCTCAGAAATATCGCAATGGAAACCCCGGTCACGCCCCAAATCAGCAACGCCATCGCAGCTCTGCGCTGACTCCTCCATACGGATTGTAAAGCGATCTCTCGCTCGTGCGCGGTATCCGCATCCAACTCTGCGGCAAAGGCATTAAACATCGTCGAGATCTGCGACAGTTGACTGTTCAGTCGCCGATCAATGGCCAGCCAATCTCCTAGTGCCGCCAGACGCTTTGTGCGTTCCAAATACTCAGGCAGCAGATATTGCCAGTAGCCAAAGCCAGATACCAATGCTGGATGTCGTACCGCAAATCCGGGTGATACGCGGGCCGCTCGACGGGCTGTTTCA
>Ga0302319_10018548_pt1 | contig 12691 bp, 11 predicted proteins | sample Bog_T0_2_FD_203319 | JGI IMG/M metagenome (GOLD analysis project Ga0302319, IMG submission 203319) | Peat permafrost microbial communities from Stordalen Mire near Abisko, Sweden - Bog_T0_2 | ecosystem: Environmental > Terrestrial > Soil > Wetlands > Peat | place: Sweden: Abisko, Stordalen Mire...
CGCCGGGTGGTGGAGCCGGGGAATGTCGAGCAACTGGCTGATGCCGTGGAGGATGCCCTGGACGCGGAGACGGTTCGTGAGAAGATCCGGGCCGGAATGATGCACTACGACCTCGACACCATGGTGGACCGCACCCGGGCGCTCTACGCCGACATCCTGCGGCCCCGCCACCGCCGTTCCCGCTCGCGCTGATCACCGGCGCCATGGGGACCTCCACGATGGTGAGCCCCGAGGCTCCCGATGAGTCGGTGATCGAGTCGACGGACGATGATGCACCTGGTTCGCCGAGTTGGCGCGGACGTCTGCAGCGGGTACCGCTCTCCCTGGTGGTGGGACTGGGCGTCCTGTTGCTCATCAACGCCTGGTGGCTCGAACGGTTCCGGGCTGGCTATCCACTTTCGATCGACGAGGCTGGCTACTTGACGATGGGGCTGGTTGACGCCGCCGGTCTCCGAACCGGCGGGCTGACCGGCTTATGGAATGCCGTGCAGTCCTCCAAGCTGCAGGCCCCATTGGGACCGTTGGCCACCGTTCCCTTCCATCTGCTGTTCGGGACCAGCACCGCCGATGGGTTCGCCCTGTCGTTGGTGCTCTTCGTGGTGCTGGGCATCCTGACCTATGTCCTGGCCCGGACGGTGATGTCACGAGGCTGGTCGGTGCTGGCGGCACTGACCGTCTGCGCTGCCCCGATGGTGACGCTCAATGCCCGCGACTTCCTGCTCGCCCTTCCATTGGCGGTGACCTTCACGGCTGCCATCTGGGCGGTGGCCCGATCCGGTGGCATGGCGAAGACCGGATGGGCGCTGGCGGCGGGCGTGCTGCTGGGCGCCGCCACGCTGAGCCGCACCATGGGACTGGGTTTCGTGGCCGGACCCGTGGTGGCTGCCGCCGTGCAGGCGGGGGTCCTCCGTCCCATCGTTCGGCGGATGGTGGGGCTGGCCGTGTTGGTGGTGTCGGGTGTTGCCGTGGCGATCACCTGGTACGCCAGGTCGTTTCCCACCGTGTGGCAGTACCTCAACGGGAAGGGCCCCTACTTCAGTCCCGGTGGCCCCAAGGGTCATGGGGCCACTCGGGCGCTGTGGCTGGTGGCGCTCCATGGCTTGGCGCTCCAGGCCTTGTACCTTCCCCTCACGGTGGGTCTGGCCATCTGCCTGGCGGCCGGGGTCGTGGCGGTGATCGACCGGTGGCTCCATCGCCCGTCCGCCGGGCGTCGGGTTCCGGGACCTTCCACCATGCAACGGATCCGTGGTGCCGTGCGGGCGCCGTGGTTTGTCCCGGTGGTGTGCTTGTTGGAGGCCGGGGCCGTTCTGGCGGTCTCGCACCAGTCGGAGGATCAGTGGCTGCCGGTCATCCCCGTCCTCACCGTTTGTGCGGTCGGCGGACTTTCCAAGCTTCGATGGCCTGGTGTCCGCCGGGTGGTGGCCGGCTATCTGGTGGTGGTGATGGTGGTGAATACCGTGATGATGAGCGACACGGTGTCGTGGCTGACCGTCGAGCGGAGCGTCAACGTGCCGGTCATTGGCTCGGTGCCGGTGTTCGACGGCCAGGGCGACCTGCGCGCCTACCTCTATGGATCGGAGCAGCCAGTGGGAGCCTGGACCAGCCCCGCTCCGCCACCCGCCAAGGAGTGGCTGCCCTTCAACAGCCAGGTGGCGGCATGGATCGCCGACTTCGGCAACGCCCACCACTTCACCCCCGTGGTCACCTTCGCATCGAGGGACAAACTGTTCAATACCAACACCCTGCAGCTGGAGTCCCAGGCCACCCTGCGGCATCTGATCCCGTCGCTGCAGCTGCTGGCTACCCTCAACGGGGTCACCGAGGACTCCTACCGCGCCCAGCTCACCGATCCCGCCTACGGAGAGCCCAACCTGCTGATAACCGTGGCCCCTGACGCCGCCGAATACAAGCCGCAATTGGATCAACAGGTGGTTGCCAGGGCGGCCGCTTCGGTCGGCTTCGTGCCGGTCCACTCGCTGACCCTGCCCGACGGGCGGCACGGCGAGATCTGGTGGCGCCCTTCCTGAGCGGTTGACGTCAGGTGGCCGATGCCGGACCGGTGACCTCGTAGCCACCGCCGGCCACGGCCGCCACCCCGTCCCGTCGACGTCCCCGGGCCAGCCCGGCCACCACCCCGGTGCCATAGCAGGCGTGCAGGCTGGTGATCAGGGCGACGGCCAACGGCAGCGATCCAGCCCGGTGCAGGCTTGACGCCACCTTGGCGGCTCCGGCCAAGACGGCCACGACGTAGGCGGCCAGCGGCACCAGCCACAAGGGACCCACGATGACGACTCCGGCAGGGGCGGTGACCAGGTAGGCCACCAGGGCGGTCGGCACCAGATGGGGAAGAAATCCACGGCGCGAGCTGTCGGAAAGGACCTGGCCCCGCCCCCGTCCGTACTTGAACATCTGTCGGCAGAACGATCGATAGCCGTCTCGCCGCTCGTGGAAGGCCACCAACTCCGGGTCGTACCGCATCCGCAGGCCGCGGCTCTCCATTTCGGCCAGGGCGGCGTTCTCTTCGGCACACACCAGACGAGGATCGAACAGCGGCATCTCGGTTCGTCGCACCGCCAGATTGCAGAGGGTGAAGTACCGCTCGTTGGCCAGCTGCGCCGGGTGGTCGCCGTATCGCCGCCGGACCGGACCGGTGGCCACCAGCGACGCCAACACCGCCCCCTGCACCACTTGGAATCTCGAGCTGTTGGGGGGCGTGAGGTTGGGACCACCGAAGATGGCCACCTCGGGGAACCGGTGGACCTGATCAGCAAGATGGGCGAGGAAGTCGGGACGGAGCTCGATGTCATCGTCCAGAAAGACCAGGATGTCGCCCCGGGCCCGCTCGATCAGAAGATTGCGGGCCATGCCGGGGAGGGCGTGTTCGATCTCCACGATCTCGGCGGCAGGAAACCGGCGGTGGACCACCTCGGCGGCCCCCGCATCGTCGTGGAGGCAGACCAGCAGCTCGAGACCGGGTGGGTGCACTTGGACCTGGAGACTGGCCAGACAGGCGTCGAGGAGCTCGTGCCGTCCGTGGGTGACCATCACCACGCTGAACAGCGGGGGCCGGCCACTGGGCGCCGGTTGGCTGTCGGTCACGACGCCGGGCTCCGATCCAGCCGTCCGGCGGCGATGGCCTCCGGCGACCGGAACCACTCCACAAACCGGTCGAGCCCGGCGTCGATACCGGTGACCGGGTGGTAGCCGAGTCGGTCCCGGGCCCGGGAGATGTCGGCCAGTGTCTCGGGGACGTCGCCGATCTGGAAGGGGAGCTCCTCCACCTGGGGGGTGACATCCAGCCTGGTGCCCAGGAGGTCGATCAACTCCCGCAGACCGGTACTGGCGGTGGTGCCCAAGTTGTAGACCTGAAAGCCGTCGGGACGGTCCAGGGCAGCGATGACCCCGCCGACGATGTCCGCCACAAAGGTGTAGTCGCGTCGGCTGGTCCCGTCACCGTAGAGCTGGACCGGCACCCCTGCCGCCAACCGACGGGCGAACTTGTGGATGGCCATCTCCGGGCGCTGACGGGGCCCGTAGACGGTGAAGAAACGGAGGCAGGTCACCGGCGTGTCATAGGCGTGGTGGAAGGCGAAACACGACAGCTCGCCCGACCGCTTGGAAGCGGCGTACGGCGAGGACGGTCGATCAGCAGGGTCATCCTCCCGGAACGGCATCCGGGTGCTGGCTCCGTACACCGAGGACGACGAGCCGAAGACCAGATGCGAAGCGCCGGTCGTCCGGACCGCCTCGAGGAGGTTCACGGTCCCTCCGATGTTGACGTCGACGTAGAGGGCCGGCTCGAGCAACGACTTCCTGACCCCCGCCTGGGCCGCCAGATGCACGACGGTCCTGGGTCGCAGTCGGTCCATCACCTCCTGCAGCGCATCCCGGTCCCGGATGTCTACCGTTTCGAGGGTGAATCCGGGTTCGGTCGACAGTCCTGACAGATTCCGTCGTTTCTGCGCCGGATCGTACGAGGGATCGAAATTATCGAGACCCGCCACCGTCCGTCCCTCGGCTACCAGGGCCTCGGCCAGGTGACTGCCGATGAAGCCGGCGGCGCCGGTGATGAGCACGTCAGGGCCCATGAGATGGTCCTCCTCGACGACCAGGGTGAAGTCCGAGTTCCGCCGCGGACTCACATGGCCTCCGCGTGGAGGCGATGGTAGCGGACCTCTGACGTCGCCAGGGAATCCGGAGAGGTTGTCCGAGCCTGCCGGGCCCGGTCTTCTAGCCGCTTATCGGCCCTTCCGCTTCCACCGCTTGCCGTTCCGGTCGGTGTTGACCGTCGGAGGGGTCTTCGGCGCCGCCGAGTCGGAGGCCGGTCGACGCAGGCTGGAGGCGTCATACTGCACCTCGACCTGATCAGCCAGCGACGAACCCTTCAGGGCCATGTCCAACAGGTCGGGGAACTCTCGGGTCCCCTTGAAGTGGTCGGCGTTCCGTGCGGCGATGGATGCCGGAATGTTGTTGGTCCGAGGGGCCTGCGGGGCAACCACCTTCGTCATCTTCCGGGTGATCGATCGGACTTCGGCTACCGGCTCATGGTCGGGCTCATCCACGGCCGCCGTGGTGTCCAAGGCCGACGCCGTCGCACCGAGGTCCGGTGCGTCGGGTTCGGACCGCCGATCGACTTCGGCGACCAACACCAACTGGTGTATTGGCTCGTCGAACGGCTCCTCTTGGTGTTCCACCACGTCGTTGGAGGGTTCCGATGGTGCCTCGGCGACCAAATCGGGAAGCACTGGCTCGACGTCAGGCAGCGGCGGCGGCGGTCCGTCGGCGATGATCTCGTCGGCCGCTACTGGGGCGCTGAACGCACCAGGCAACATCCGTTGCAGCTCCGGCGGAAGTCCGACGCTCCGGTAGGCCGGCGACGCCTGGTTGCCATCGGCGATCGGTCGAATGGGCGTCGACCACACACTGCTCGAGGACTCGGAATCCGGCGTAGCCGCCGTCACCGTTCCGATCGATGGCGGAAGCTCGGTTCGAATGGTCGGAGTCGGGTCGGGGAGTTCCACCGCCATGACCGGCGACTGGACCCACGAAACCGACTCGGCCGCGGTCGGCCTGTCGGTAGCGGGATCGACGGGCACAACGGTCCCGTTCGGCTCAAGTTCGGTTTCGTGCAACTCGAATTCGGCCTCGATCTCCAACGGGGCAGGGACCGGCGGGGAGAGCGGCTCGATCTGGATGGTGGGCTCGGCGGCCAGCGGGCCGGAAGGGTCGAACGACGTTGGCTCGCGTCGAGCCGACGGCGGTCGCAATTCCGGTGGGTGCCACTTGCCGTCGGTCGTCTGCCACCACTGCGGACCGAGTGCAGTATCACTCATCGTGGTCCTTTCCACACATCACGTGACTACAACCGATAGTACGTCGTGTCGGTTTGCCGAGGCAAGCCCATTCCGGAAATGTCTCCGGTGGGTGGTTGCCCGATGGATCTCAGGGCTCGGTCGCCGGCGTGGCGGATGGGGTGGTGGCGACCAGCTTGGAGCTCATCTTGACCGCCTTGACGGCCCCGGTGGCGCCTGACTGCAGGATGAGGCCGACCACGATGAGCACGATGCCCAGGGCGAACAGGGTCGGGGAACCGAGCAGCAGAATTCCGATCCTGGCCAGCATGTATGGCGGTGCGCAGATCACCGCCCCGATGGCCCCGCCGACCGCCGAGGCTGACAGCTTGTCGCGGGTGGAGGCGTCGGTTTTGGTGCCGATGATGCGGGAGGGAACCGCCACGTAGGTCGCCATCATGACGGCCACCACAATCCCGAGGGCGATGGTGAACCACGGTTTGCCCCAACGGGGGAAGATGGTGGTGGCCACTCCGAGGGCGAGTCCGATCGACATCCCCCAGGCGGCGATGGTGGCCAGGTGCCCCCTGGCCTCCCGGAAGGCCGGGCGCACCTGGGGGGCGCCGGGCTTCACGATGGCGAAGGCGAACACGGCATTGAGGTAGTAGCTGGCCGTGGTGAGCAGCATGATCGCCACGATGATCGGGATCAACACCGGACCCCGGACCACATGGAACGATCGGCCATGGAGGACATGGGCCTTCAGATCGATCATGGCGATCCAGATCCACATGGCCGGAAGGATCTCCACCAACATCAGGGCCCAGTTGGTGACCAGCAGCTTGAGGCCGATGAACAGCATCACGAACGCCCCCACCAACAAGGCCAGCGGCGCCAGCAGCTTGCGGGTCTGGCTGAGGCTGACCACCATCGCTTCGACCTTGGCGTCGTCACCATCCCGGATGGCCCGGATCAGGACGGCGGTCCGGGCCCGCACCGCCTGCCGGCGGGAGCGGCGCTCCTCGCTGGACACGTGGTCGTCATCGACCCCTGGTGACTCGTCACGCACCGACCCATGATGCCCTTCCGGCGTCCGGTCGTCAGGGCACGTTCAGAGTGACGACGGGATGATGGCCTCCACCACGCTCGGGCCCGGGGTGGCCATTGACCGCTCCAAGGCCTCGGTGAACTCCTCGGCGGTGGTGGCGACGGTGGCCTCCAAGCCCAATCCCCGAGCCAGCGAGCAGAAGTCGAGGTCGGGTCCGGACAGGTCGAGCATGGCCTGCGCCCGAGGCCCCGGCGGCTCGGCTCCGACTCGCTCCAACTCCATATTGAGCACCGCGTAGGAGCGGTTGTTGAGGAGGATGGTGGTGACATCCAGCCCCTCCCTGGCCATGGTCCACCACGACTGCAGGGTGTAGAGGGAGCTGCCGTCCGCCTCCAGTGCCACCACCCGTCGGCCCGGGCAGGCCACCGCCGCCCCGACAGCCGCCGGCAGGCCCTGGCCAATGGCACCACCGGTCAGACAGAGCCAGTCGTGGGGTGGGGCACCGGCGGTGGACCCGGGGGCGAACAGTCCGGCGGTGTTGCCCTCGTCGGAGACGATGGCATCCTCGGGGAGCAGCGCCCCCAACGCCTGGCAGACCGTCTGGGCGTTGAGGGGACCGGTGGGCCGGGCCGGACGATCCGACGACTGGCGTACGGGGGTGACGTCGGAGCAGCCGAGCTCGTCCACCAGTGCATGGATGGCGGCGGCCACGTCATCGCCAGGTCCGGCCAATCGATGCACGGTGCAGCCTTCCGGCACCAGATCGCTGGCCTTGTCCGGGTAGGCGAAGAACGACACCGGCGAGGCGGCGTCCACCAGCACCAGGTGGCGGAGTCCGTCGAGCTGCATAGCGGTGAATTCAGCCAGATACGCCAACCGTTCCACCGGCACCCGGCCGGCGCCGCGCTCCAATCGGGCCGGGAAGGTCTCCCCGAGGAGCTTGGCCCCGGTGGCGGCCGCCACCCGTCCCACATCATCGAGCGCTTGGCCTCGTACCGCCCGGCCTCCCACCAGCAGGGCGGTCGGTCCGCCCGACCGGAGCGCCGCCACCACCGAGGCTACGGCGCCGGCGTCCGGTGGAGTGCCGGTGGAGGACCCGGCCGACCAACCGGTGGCCGGCGCTACCGCCAGTCCTCCCTCTGACCACGAGGCATCGGCCGGCAGGATGAGGGTGGCCACCTGCGCGGGGGGGCCGATGGCGGCCACCACCGTGTCGGCGGCGTCGGTCCCGACCGTCTCGGGTCCGGTGGATCGCCGCACGAAGGTCGAGACGTTCCGGGCCACCGTCTCGATATCGGACTCGAGCTGGGCGTCGTACTGCTTGTGGTAGCTGGCGTGGTCGCCGACGATGTTCACCACCGGGGAGTGTCCCTTGCGGGCGTTGTGGAGGTTGGCGAGGCCGTTGCCCAGCCCGGGTCCCAGGTGCAGCAGGGTGGCGGCCGGACGGCCGGCCATCCGGGCGTAACCGTCGGCCGCTCCGGTGGCCACCCCTTCGAAGAGGGCCAGCACCCCGCGGAGCTCGTGCACGGTGTCGAGGGCGGCTACGAAGTGCATCTCCGAGGTGCCGGGGTTCATGAAGCAGGTATCGACCCCGTGGTCGACGAGGGTCCGGGTCAGGGCCTGGGCACCGTTCACGTGAGGTTCTCCTTGGGATGCGGTTGGATGGCGGGTCCGGCGGGTGCCGGGTCAGTCGAAGATGGCACCGGGGTTGAGGATGCCGGCCGGATCGAAGACGGACTTGATCTGCCGCATCAGGGTCAGCTTCACCGGATCCTCGGTGGCGGCCAGATACTCCTTTTTGGCCCGGCCGATGCCGTGCTCGCCGGAGACCGCCCCCCCTCGGTGCACCCCGGCGGCGATCACCTCGGCGACCAGACGGTGCCGGGCAGGCGGGTCTGCCTGGAAGACCGAAAGGTGGACATTGCCATCCCCCACGTGGCCGCAGCCGACCACCAACGAGCCTGACTCGGCGGCCATGGCTGCTACTTCGGTCAGATAGTCGGGGATGGAAGCCCGGGGCACCACCACGTCGATGATGTCGTCGGCCCCTGCCGCCTTGGCCGTCCAGAAGGCGCGCTCCCGGGCTTCGATGAGCTGGGCACCGGTGGTCGGCGGCAGCACATAGACGTCCAGGGCTCCCAGCCCGTCGACCAGCGTGCCCAGCGCCTCGGCGTCCTCGGCCAGCCGGTCGGCCCGGTGGTTGTCCAGCACGATCACCAGGTAGGCCAGCGCCTGCTGGCGGACCTCGTCGGGGATGCCCAGCTCCATACCGGCGCTGGCGGTGATGCCGCCCATGGTCAACAGATCCAGGTACTCCACCATCAGCGGCGCCAATCCGCTGGCCACAATGGGTGGCACGGCGGCGGCTACCGCCTCCAAGGTGGCGAACGGGGCCAGCAGGGTGACGGCGTGCTCGGCCCGCGGCTGGAGGCGGAGGGTGGCTTCGGTGACAAGTGCCAGCGTGCCCTCCGATCCGATGAGGAGCTGGGTGAGGTCGTACCCGGCGGTGGCCTTGACGAACCGCCCGCCGGTTCGGATCACCTCGCCGCTGCCCAGTACCGCCTCCAGGCCCAGCACATGGTGACGGGTGACGCCGTGCCGGACCGCCCGCATGCCTCCGGCGTTGGTACCGACGTTGCCGCCCAGGCTGGCCGACTGCTCCCCCGGGAAGACCGGATAGACGAGACCGTGGGGGGCCAGTGCCTCGTCGAGCTGCTGGAGGGTGACCCCCGGCTGGACGACCGCCACGTGGTTGGCGAGATCGATCTCGAGGATGGCGTCCATCCGTTCGAAGGAGACCACCACACCGCCTTCCACCGGTGCGCAGGCACCCGAAAGTCCGGTGCCCGATCCCCTGGCGGTGAGCGGCACACCGAAGTCGAGTCCCGCCCTGACCACGTCGGCCACCTCGGCGGTGGAGGTCGGTCGCACCACCACCGCCGGTAGGCAGCCCGGCACCGTGAGGCACTCGTCGTGGGCGTAGTCGTCGGCAACGGCCGACCCGGTGGAGATGTTGGGTGCACCCACCACTTCCGTCAACGCTTGCTCGACTGCTGTCATCGTCCCCCTCGGAAGGCTCGGGATTCCCGGTGTGTCGACGGTCTCCCGCGAGCCTGGTGAGCATACGGGACGCCGGCTGAGGGCGCCCGGCCCTCGCCGAGGATCACGCCGTCACGGGCGGTAGGGTGATCAGCAGTGACCGGAATGGATGACTCCTTCGACCTGGAGCTGGCAGCCGCGTCGCTGCGGGCGGATCAGACCGACGTGCACGTCCTGTTGAAGGTGCTGTGCGAGCAGCTGGGTGACGCCCTTGGCAGTCGGCTGACGGTGGAGCGGGCGGGAGGTCGTTTCCGGAAGTCGGATGAGGTCAAATCGCTGCGGATCGCCTTGGGGGACGATCAGTTCGAGGCGGTGGTGGAGGGTTCGGGGCTGCGGTGTTCCATCGGCCACACGTCCGGTGGCATCCGCATCCGCAGCGAATCGGTCGACACCGACCAGTGGACCACGCGGTTGTTGGCCACCCTGGAGGTCGAAGCCGCCCACAGCCAGTCCACCCGCCAGGCACTCGAGAACATCGTGATCGGAAGGCAGTCATGACCGAAGGATCGGAGCAGCTTCCCGAGGCCACCGCCCACCGCCTCCAAGAGCTCGAGCAGGGCCTGTTCACCTCCGACCTGTCGGTCAACGAATTCCTGCTGATCAAGGAGGTGGGGTTCCACCCCCTCGGGTTCGTGATGGGTTCATCGATCTACCACACCGGTATCCAGACCCGGAAGTGGAGCCAGAGCCAAGAGCTGACCAAGCTGACGGAGGCGATGTACAACGCCCGGGAGCTGGCCATGACCCGAATGGAAGAGGAGGCAGCCGAACTGGGCGCCGACGGGGTGGTCGGTGTCCGTCTCGACGTCAACTACTACGAGTGGGGCAAGGACGCCGCCGAATTCATCGCCGTGGGCACGGCCGTGAAGGCAGAGAACGGTGTCTCCCACCTGAACGCCCTGGGCAAGCCGTTCACCTCCGACCTCTCCGGTCAGGACTTCTGGACCCTGATGCAGACCGGCTACGTCCCCCAGGGCCTGGTCATGGGGACCTGCGTGTACCACATCGCCCATCGCGGACTCGGGCAGACACTGGGCTCGGCCGGCAAGAACGTGGAGCTGCCGAACTTCACCCAGGCGCTCTACGAAGCCCGAGAGCTGGCCATGACCCGCATGCAGGACGAGGCCGACCGGCTCAACGCCTCGGGGATCGTGGGGGTTCGCTTGGAGGAGAAGTCGCACCAGTGGGGGAGTCACACCATTGAGTTCCTGTCACTCGGGACGGCGGTGACCAAGACGTCGGATGCGGTGACCCTCCCCACGCCCACCACTGTGATCTCGCTCGACAACTGATGTCGGATTCCACCGTCGACCTGCCGGAGGCCGCTTCCCGTCGACTCGACCGCCCGGCATTCTCCTCGGGGCTCAGCGTTCCCGACTTCGCCGCCTGCTTGCAGATGGGTCTGGAACCGGTCGGCTTCGTGCAGGGGTTCTGCGTCATGCAGTGGCGCTGGTACGGAATGAACTCGCCCTATCGGCAGTCGTTCGGGCCTTCGGCCGGAGGCCTGACCGGGTACGTCGAGAACTACCAGTGCCCTCACGTCGGCGTCTACGGGGGTGAGCACCGCAGCTGGGGCCAGAACTACGAACAGACCTGGGTCGAACAGGCCTGGGGGCAGGGTTTCGCCAATGCCTATGCCCGAATGCTGGCCGAGGCCGCCGATGCCGGCGCCCACGGCGTGGTGGGGGTGATCGACACTGCCAACCGGCTGGCCGACCTCGGGGTGCTGGAGTTCCATGTGCGCGGCACGGCGGTCAAGGTGGCCGGGGGCGACCCGCCCCCCGACGGACAGCCCTGGACGACCTACCTGGCCGGCCAGCGCCTGGCCAAGCTCATCGAGTCGGGCTCCATGCCGGTGTCGGTGGCGGCGGCAGTCTCCTCCGTCCGGGTGTGGGCGTACTGCGTCACCGAGTATCTCCTGAATGGATCCACATCCACCTGGGGTGGCCGGCCGGCGGTGTCCGAGGTCACCCAGGTGGCTTCGGCTCGGATGGCCGCTCGGCAGATCGCTCGCGAGCACGTTCGGGCCCAGCTGGGCGGCGACTCGCTCCACGGAGCCCAGATGATCGTGTCGGAGTCGGAGGTGGGGGAGGGGGACCAAGAGGTCCAGTGCCTGCTCCGAGGCAACCGGGTTCGCCGGTTCAAGGAGTTTGATCCCATCCCCGCCCCTCGGCCCACGGTGCGGTTGCGGTGAGTCCTGACCCCACCCTGGGTGGAGCGCCGCCGCCGGTGGACCTGCGAGGTGAGCTCCGGCGGGCGGTGCAGTCGCTCCACGCCGCCCCGACCCGCCGTCGGTCGACCACCTCGGACCTCTCCATCGACGAGGAGCTCCTCCTCCACTCCATCGGCTGGGAGCCGGTGGAGCTGGTGGCCGGCGTCTCGCTCTTTTCGGTTCCCATGGGGGTATGGAACTGGGGCCAGGGGGAGATCACCTCGGCCTCGTCGGCGTTCGCCGGCGCCTTCGAGGCGGCCTCCCACCGTCTGCACCGGCAGTGCGCCAAGGTCGGGGGTCATGGAGTGGTCGGCGTGGCCATCGACCGGGTGGTGGACCGCCACCATGTCGACGTGTCGCTGCTCGGCACGGCCGTTCGCCCGGTGGGAGCCAAGCGGATCGACGACGCCGGGGTATTCGTCTCCGACCTGTCCGCCCGCGACTTCACGCTGCTGGCGGCAGCCGGGTGGTCGCCGTTGGGTTTGGCAGCCGGGGGCAGCTTCGTCAACGCCCCCCGGCGGTCGATCGGAGCCACCATCCAGCAGAGCTCGCAGAACGTGGAGCTGACCAACTTCACCGAAGCCATGTACACGGCCCGAGAGTCGGCGATGGAGCGTATGCAGTCGTCGGCCATCCGAATGGGCGGCAGCGGGGTGGTGGCCGTCTCGGTCACCGAGGGGCCGATGCCGTTTGCCGGTCACGCCGTGGGGTTCACCGCCTGGGGGACCGTGGTCCGACTGGCCGGCGATGCCCACCGGACGTTGCAGCCATCGATGGTGTTGCCACTCGACGACCCGGTGGTGGCCTTCGAGGCTGCCGCCCTCCGCGGCAGCTGACGTCCGCTCAGCCGGCCCCGACCGGGTGGGTGTGCTCGCTCCACTGCGCCCCGTCCCACCAACGGAGGTACGCCGGGTCGGCATAGTCGGCGTACCAGCCGGCCGGTTGGCGGACCTCGGGTGGTGACTGGACCTGTGGCGGAGGGGGGACACCGGCCGGTCCACTGACCGGCCGTCCGGCGTAGGCCGGCTGTCGTGAGGACGA
>Ga0302319_10018549_pt1 | contig 12691 bp, 12 predicted proteins | sample Bog_T0_2_FD_203319 | JGI IMG/M metagenome (GOLD analysis project Ga0302319, IMG submission 203319) | Peat permafrost microbial communities from Stordalen Mire near Abisko, Sweden - Bog_T0_2 | ecosystem: Environmental > Terrestrial > Soil > Wetlands > Peat | place: Sweden: Abisko, Stordalen Mire...
CGAACTGATCATCTGCCCGGCCCCGGCCTTCGCGCAGCCTTCTATCGCGGACGCGCTGGCGCCGCTGCTGACCGACGGGCAGGTCGTGTTCCTGCCGCCGGGCAGCCTCGGCAGTATCCTGTTCGCCCGAGCCGCCTGGAATTCGGGCAATCGGGCCGAGGTCAGTTTCGCCGAGACCGGCACCCTGCCCTGGCTGGCCCGCAAGCATGGGCCGCACGCGGTGCGGATATCCGGGCGGGGCAAGCGGCTGCCTACCGGGGTGTTTCCGCTTTGTCGTGCCGGCCATGCGCTGGGTGTGATCGGCGCCGCGTTCCCGAACGCCATCGAAGCGTGCGGTGATGCGTTGTCGGGTGCGCTGATGAATGCCGGTCCGATCATCCATCCGCCGCTGATCGTGATGAACGCCGGCCCGATCGAGCATTTCGAGCGATGGGACATCCACAAGGAAGGCACGCAGCCCGCCATCCGCCGGGTCACCGACGCCCTCGACGCCGAACGCATCGCCGTTCGCGAAGCGCTGGGTTACGGGAAGCCACATTTCCCGCTGGCCGATCACTACGCCACCGCGGGCGATGAGTGGATGTACGGGCGCGGCTCGCATGAGAAGCTGACCGATTCCGGTGACTGGCATGAGCATCTGATCCTGCGCGCGCACCGCTACATGCTGGAAGACACGCGAATCGGTCTTTCCCTTATGATCTCCGTTGCGACTTTGGCCGGCGTCGAGACACCGTTGGCGCGCGGCTTCTGCGCGATTGGTTCGGCGATCTGCGGCGAGGATTTTCTGCAAACCGGGCGCACGCTGGCAAGTCTTGGGCTGGGCGGCCTCGACCGAGCGGGATTGCAAGCGTTGCTGCGGGACGGCTTCGCATGAGGCCGCCGATCGCCTGCCTGGGCGCCGGCCGCATGGGACGCGGCATCGCCGTGGTGTTCGCCTTCGCCGGGTACGACGTCACCGTCATTGACTTTAAGGCACGGCCGCCGGACGCCTTCGCACAGCTTGCCGCCGAAGCGCGTGCCGAGATCGAGGGCACGCTGGCGATGCTGGCTCGCATCGGTCTGCTGCAGGCCGGGGACATCGCACCGATCGCTGCCCATATTCGCATTGTCGCCGAACCGGAGGCCGCCGCCGCCCTGTCCGCTGCGAAAGTGCTGTTCGAGGCGGTGCCGGAGGCCCTGGCGCTGAAACGGGACGCGCTGGCACGAGCGTCACGGCAAGCCGGCCGCGACACCATCATCGCCTCGACCACGTCCACGATCCTGGTGGATGCGCTGGCGGACGCGGTCGCCGGCCCCGAACGGTTCCTGAATGCGCACTGGCTCAATCCGGCCTTCCTGGTGCCGTTGGTCGAAATATCGCCTGGAGCGCGGACCGCTGCGGACACCACGGCGCGCCTGGTGGAATTGCTGGACGGCATCGGCAAGGTGCCGGTGATCTGCGCCGCGAGTCCGGGGTTCATTGTGCCTCGTATTCAGTTGCTGGCGATGAACGAGGCGGCGCGCATGGTCGAAGAGGGGGTCGCCAGCGCGGCGGAGATCGACAAGGCGGTGAAGTACGGCTTCGGCTTTCGCTTCGCCGTGCTGGGGTTGCTGGAGTTCATCGACTGGGGCGGCGGCGACACGCTGCACTACGCCAGCGAATACCTGTCCAAAGCACTCGGTCACGCGCGCTACGAGGCACCCGCAGTGATCGCCCGCAACATGGCACAGGGCCGGATCGGCATGACCACCGGGGCGGGATTTCTCGACTACAGCGGCGTGGACATGGCGGCCTATCGTGAGGGACGGCTGAGCGCGTTCGCCGATCTGCTGCGTGGCATGGGACTGGCACGGCCGCCGGTGGTGGGCGAAACCGGGACCGTCGCTGACACCGATTCGCAATGCGACCAGGCAAACCACGACCGAGGTCGGGTTACGGGATCGACGGAATGACGGGCGCCCTGTTTCAGGCCGGCATGTCACGATCCAGACGCAGGCCGGAGCAAGCCTGATGCCGCTGACCGACGCTTTGGCGCGCTGGCACGATTTTTATGCGCTGCTTGGCACGGCGGCGGCGACCCTGGTCGGCCTGCTGTTTGTGGCGGCATCCGTGGGCGGCAGGGTTTTTTCGGCTGACCGGCGGGCCCCGCTGCGCGTCTTCATGACCGCCAGCGTCATCAACTTCAGCAGTATCCTCGCGGCGTGCCTGGTGCTTCTGGCACCCGTTTCCGGCTGGGATGTGCTGGGCGGATTGATCGTCGCCTGCGCGCTTTGCGGCTTGGTCTATTCCAGCGTGGCGTGGCGAGACACCGTTCGCGACGGCATCATTGCCAAAATCGACCTGGAGGACCGCGCCTGGTACATGATCATGCCGATCGTCGGCTATCTTTCTGAAGCAGGGTCGGGCGTCGCCCTGGCGGTGGGATCGTCAAAGGGCTGCACGGCCTTGGCGGCGTCAATGGGCCTGCTGCTGGCGGTCGGCCTTCACAACGCCTGGGACATCACGGTGTGGAGTGTCATGCGCCGCCAGTGAGCACGCGCACAAATGCCTTGCAATCACGGAACCCATGCCCGATATACGCATCGTCTTTCCGTGATTGCGTGATTGGCGGGCGGTTTTTGTCGCCCGGAGTTCCGGAAATTTCCATCCGAAAACCGTTCGTCCCCATTTAATCGCGCGGGGCGGCGAACTTTCAGGCGCTCTCCGTCCACAAACAGTGGCGGGCGCTGGAGCATATTACTGTCTTGACCCAAAATACGTTCGCCGCACTCGGTCTTACCGAGCCGCTGTTGCGCGCCATTGAAATGCGCAAATTCACGACCCCCACGCCGATCCAGGCCGATTCCATCCCACCGCTGCTGGCGGGAAAAGATCTGCTCGGCATCGCCCAGACCGGCAGCGGCAAGACCGCCGCTTTCGCCCTGCCCATCCTACAGCACCTCGCCGCCCAGCAGGTCCGGCCGGCGCCGTTCGTGGCGCGCGCATTGATCCTCGCCCCGACCCGCGAACTGGCGCTGCAAATCGACGAAACCGTCCGCGCTTTGTCAGTGCATCTACCGCGGCTGCGGACAGTCGTGATCATCGGCGGTGCGTCCCGCTTCAAGCAGGTCGAGGCGATGCGACGCGGCGCCGACATCGTCATCGGCACGCCCGGCCGCGTCTGCGACCTGATGCAGACGCGTGAACTGCACCTGGGCACGGTGTCGCAGTTTGTCCTCGATGAGGCCGACCGGATGCTCGACCTCGGCTTCATCAAGGACATCCGCCGCATCGTCGCCGCGCTGCCGCCGCAGCGTCAGTCCTGCCTGTTCTCGGCCACCATGCCGGCCGAGGTCTCCAGCCTGGCGAACAGCCTGCTGCGCGCTCCGATCCGGGTGGAGATCGCACGCACAGTCGAGGACGCTCCGAAGATCGACCAGTTCGTGCATCACCTCAATCAGAGCGGCAAGCAGTCCCTGCTGCTGTCCCTGCTGCAGGATGACGCGTACAGCCGGGTCATTGTCTTCACCCGCACCAAGCACGGCGCCAACAAGGTCGCCGGCGTGCTGGAAAACGCAGGGGTGCAGGTCAACGCCATCCACGGCAACAAAAGCCAGCCGCAACGCGAAAAAGCCCTACGCGAGTTTCGCACCGGCCGGGCGCGCGTGCTGGTCGCGACAGACATCGCCGCCCGCGGCATCGACGTGACCGGCATCTCCCACGTCATCAACTTCGACCTGCCGGTCGAGGCCGAGAGCTACGTCCACCGCATCGGCCGCACCGCGCGCGCCGGCGCGGCGGGCATCGCCATCTCGTTCTGCGATCCGTCGGAGCGTGCCGTGCTGCCAGATCGAGCGGCAGATGAACTTCACCATCGCCGTGGTCGGCGACGCACCGGCGCCCATGACGCATCAGCCGAAGCGCCCCAGCGCGCCGGGTCAGGCCCAGCGCCGCCGCTACAATGATCGCGGCAACCGGGGCATGCGCTCCGCCGCGTAGGTGACAACCCTCTACATCGACGGCGACGCCTGCCCGGTCCGTGACGAAGTCTATCGCGTCGCGGACCGGCTGGGCTTGCCGGTCTTCGTCGTCGCCAACGGCTCACGCCCAATCCGCCCGAGCGGGCGGCCGAACGTCACCATGATCACGGTCGAGGCGGGAGCCGACGTCGCCGACGACTGGATCGCCGAGCGTGTGACCAATGCGGATGTCTGTATCACCAGCGACATCCCTCTCGCCTCACGCTGCCTCGCCAAAGGCGGCCGGGCGCTCGCGCCTAACGGCAAAGTCTGGACTCCGGACAATATCGGCAACGCGCTGGCCGGTCGCGAGGTGGGCCGTTATCTGCGGGAAATCGGGATGACCACCGGCGGCCCCGCCCCCTTGACGAAACGGGACAGGTCGCAATTTCTCAGCGCGCTGGATACGCTTGCGCGGGCAGCGCAGCGGGGGTGATCTGCGCGCGGCGCAGCGGGGGTGATCTGCGCGCGGCGCAGCGGGGACGGATCGCATGAAAGACAAGGTTCTTGGCGTGCTGGGCGGAATGGGACCGCTTGCGAGCGCGCATTTCATGCAGCGCCTGACTGTGCTGACCCCGGCGGACCGCGACCAGGACCATATCCCGGCGGTGCTTTGGTCTGATCCGCGCATTCCGGACCGCACCGCCGCACGCGCTGGTTCGGGTCCCGACCCGCTGCCGGCCCTGCTGCGAGGCATCGCCGGCCTGACCGCCGCCGGCTGTGGCGCGATCGCCATTCCCTGCAATACGGCCCACGGCTGGTTCGAGCCGATGGCGCGTGCCGCCGGCGTGCCGATCCTGCATATTGTCGACGCAGCCGCCAACGACCTCCGGCGTCTCGGAATCGCGCCAGGCAGGATCGGACTGATGGGGACGTCTGCGACGTTGTCGATGCGTCTTTATCAGGACCGCCTGGTCGCCGCCGGATGGGACATCATCGAACCTGACGCCGCCCAAATGGCCCGTCTCGTCACCCCGTCCATCGCCGCCATCAAGGCGAACCGTATCGGCGAAACCTTCCAGCCGCTGGCCGAGGTGGTCAACAGCCTCGCCGCCCGCGGCGCGTCCGCCGTCGTGCTAGGCTGCACCGAAATCCCGCTTGGCATTCAGTCCGGTCCGGCCGCGGCGCTGCGCGTTCCGGTGGTTGACACAATCGACGCGCTCGTTCGGGCTGCCATCGCCTGGGCGCGGCGCCGATAAGTGCCGGTCTGAACGCTTATCCGAGAACCGGATATCGCAGCCGTCACCCGGCCAATCGGCGCGCCAGGGATTCCTGGAAATCCTTCATCATCATGAAGCCGGGATCGGCGCGACAGGCTGCCTCGGTCTCCCGCAGGATTTCGTCGTCCGACTTGGTCAGGTCCAACGGCTCGCCATGCGGCTGCGGCACGTGGAACGGCGTGTCCAGGTATGCCTCGACCGTGTTCCCCTCCGGATCTTTGAAGTAGCACGACCAGGCATTGCCGTGGCTGGTCACGCGCATGTCGCTCGCGCCGTTGTCGAGCGCCCGCCGGTGCACTTCCCGCAGGTCGGACAGCGAATCGACCATGAAGGAGATCTGATTGATCGGATTGAACCCGGACGTATCGGGCCGGCCGCCGACGATGACCAGCTGATGGTGGTTGCCGGGATTGCTGCTCATGAAGGTGAGTTCCATCCCGCTGCGGGCCGTGCCGCTGTCGGTCACCATCAAACCAAGGACGGTTGTATAGAAGCGTTCGAGCCGTTGCTTGTCGTGGGCGTACAGGCCGAAGTGGGCGAGGCGGGCGTGGATCGTTCCCATGGTTGTTCCCCTGAATTGTCTTTACGCCATTGAAGGTCGGCGCGGTCGATTGCGCAAGTGCCGGGAATTCGAATTGCCGCAAGTCCGCGCGGCGCTGCGGCGGCATCGCGCTCCATGGCTCAAGCGGGCCGGATGGCGATGATCACGCGCTGGTGGCCGGACAGTAGCGCCACGGACAGATTGAGAATCTGCTTCCAGGGCCAGTATTTGCGATTGAGCAGTTGCATGCCGGTTTCAAATTCCTGGCCGCCGACGATCTCGGCCCGAGCAGGGATCCAGGCGCCGCTGACGCGACCCCGGGAATCACAGGGGGCGATCTTGACGACGCCGGTGCGCCGGATGCGTTTCGCTTTGCCGGAATTGGCTGTCGTATAGACGTAAAGTTTGTGTCCGGCTGCTTCCGCGGGTGCTGCGGCGAACCAGACCGGCGTGCGGACACCTTTGCCGGTTCTGCGGTAGGTCTCCAGATTCAGGTAGCGCTGTCCCGCAAGGGATTCCATTCCGACGGCGGCATTCATCGCTTGGCTCCAGCCTGAACGATCCTCCGCTTTCTGGAAGGCCCCGTGTCTTCGGCGCATCGGCTCGACGCCAGGACTGACGCAGATCCTATGATTGCTCCGGCACGGAGGCGGCCTCGAAGCGGTTCGGATCTTTTTGCCACAACCGCGGTCAATTCCCTAGTTTTGCCTTGCCCCGTGCGATCATTCGGCTGCCTCGATCCGCCAGTTTGTCCTGATTGACGGCAAACGGCAGTGCTCATGCACGCAGTGTTACGATTTTCAAACGGTCACCCCACATCGAAGCGGGAGCTGGCATGCGGCGCCGGCGACTTGACAGCTTCGTTTATGACGGATATCAAAAGCCCATGATCACCTGCCGTCACGGGGAAGCGAAGGCAAGAAAGTCGCCGATCAAGGGGACTGGAGACCTTCGCAGGCTTTAAGCTTCAGCGTAACAGGATCGATCAGAACCCCGCCGTTTGACGGGGTTTTTTTCTGTCTTTTTTTGCCACGGCAGCTTCCCGCGGCCAACAAAAACGTTATCGGCGGTGCGGCCATGCCAGCAACACCCCGCTGGCCAGCGCGCAGGCTGCGCCGATCATGTAGCTGCCGCGGTATCCGCCCGCCGCCGCCACCGCCGCGCCAAAGACCGGCGGTACCGCCATCCCGCCGGCGAAGAAGATCGCTGTGCCCAAACCGGTCGCCTCGGTCCGCCGGGAACCGCCCAGTACGGCATATTCCGCATAGGCAACGCCGGTGTAACCTCCGGCGGTGCATCCCGCGAGCACCGCGTTCGCCATCACCGCCCAGAATGGCCAACCCGGCCCGTACAGCCCCGTCAGCACCGAACACGCGGCCATCCCTATCCCGTGCAGGGACAGCGTCTGGGCCGGCGTGAGAAAGCGGTCCGCGATCCAGCCCCAGATCGGCCGGCTGACAGAACCCGCGATCTGGTAGGCGGCGAGGACCTGTCCGGCTTCGATCAGCGTCAACCGCACAACCGTCGTCAGTTGCACTGTCATGAAAGCGACCAGGCACAGCGCCAGGCCGGCATAGACAAACGCCGCCACCGACAAGCGACGGAACCGCGGGTCGGCCAGTAAAGCGAATGGCTGCCACAACCCGCGTCCGAACACCCGGCGCGTCGGCTCGCGGTCACTGTCCCAGCGCCGCCGTGGCACCTCCATCAGCGCCATCAGCAACAGCACCGGGCCGAGTTCGGCCAGCAGCGCGTTGCGCCAGCCGATCGCCAGCACCAGCGGCGGCAGGATCAGGGCTGCCATGACGCCGCCGAATGGCACACCGATCTGCCGCAGCGACATCACCAGGTTGAACACCGGTTGCGGGGTTTGCGGGACCAGCAGGTGCGTGCTGGCCGGCGCGGCCGCGCCATAGCCGATACCCAGCACCACGGCGGCCAGTCCCAGTCCAGCCACGCCAGAGCCAAACGCCGCGAGGATCAGCATGCCGGCAGCGGCGAGCAGCACGGCCTGGGTTGCCCGTACCCCGCCGTATTTGCGCACCATGCCGGGCGAGAGCAGCGCCGACAGGATGCCGACGCCGTAGGCGGTGGCGACGAAACTGCCGACCAGTGTGCCGCTGACGTGGAGGTCCCGGGCGACCTCCGGTGCCACGGTCGGCAGCGAATACAGCGCCATCGTGGCAAGAGTCTGCACAGCCAGGGTGGCAGCCAGCGGCCAGATCGGCATCGAGCGCAGCAGGCTGACGGTGGACGGGCGCTTCAAGACAGGACCGCAGGCACAGGTCGAGGCATGGTCATGCGGTCCGGCTTCCTCGCGTCGTCGTGGCGGGCGAGCCTGGCACCGGCGGGCGGGCGCGTCGATGCCGGCCACCGGCTCTTTGTGCGCGGAAACCCAAGCTGTCACGCCTCACCATTCTGCCGTCGCGATCGGTATGGATCGTTGCGTGGAATCGCCGCTATCGTTCGATACGCGGAGCAACGCATCAAACGGTAAACCGTTACGCTGTAATCCCCAGCAGTGTTGCCGCGTTGGCTCCCAGGATGCCGGCTTTTTCCTGATCGGTCAGTGTCGGGGTGGCGAAGACCGGATCGACCGGATGCAGCTCCCATATATAGGGGTAGTCGCTGCCGAGAACGATCTGGCTGGCGCCGACCTGCGCGACGAGATGGCGCAGTGCTTCGGGCGTGAAAACCAGCGAGTCGAAATAAAGCTGGTTCAGGTATTCCGTCGGCTGCTTCTTCAGCGTGATCGACGGGTCGCAGAACGTGGGTGCCACCGTGCAGGCATGATCGTCGCGCGGCGCATAAGACGGCAGATACCCTCCGCCATGCGCGGCCAACACTTTCAGCCGGGGAAATTTGTCGAGCGTGGCATCGAAAATCAAATGTTGCAGCGCGATCGTCGTGCCCAGCGGATTGGCGATCGTATTGGCCAGCCAGCCATTGCCCTTCCAGCGTTTGTTCAGTTCCGGCACGCCCTGCGGATGAATGAACAGCGTCGCGCCGAGATCTTCCGCCTTCGCCCAGACCGGATCGAATCGCGGATTGGAAAATTCGTCGCCGGCCACCTGATCGCCGATCGCGGCGCCGCGCAGTCCTTGCCGTTTCATCGCGGTTTCTAGCTGCGTCACCGCCAAAGCCGGATCCTGCAGCGTCAGCGAGGCGAACGCAGCGAAACGATCCGGCTGCGCGGCCACCAGTTCGGCCAGCTTCTCGTTCTGGATGGCGACGATTTTCGCGGCCAGGTCGCGATCCTTGTCGTACCAGAATGGATTGATCGACAGCACTTCCATATCGATCGCCTGCGCATCCATCGCCTTCAGGCGCCGCTCGATCACCAGGTACGCCTCCTGCGCGTTGTTGATCGGCGGCGTCAGGCTGCCGGCGGCGTCGCCCAACAAGGCGGCGGCCTCATGAAACAGGCAGTGCGCGTGAACATCGATGGTTTTGACGCGCTTGCCATTGACCAGGACCGGGCGGCGCGCCGGCGTGTCGGGCTGGGCGTGCGCCGCACCCGACAGTGAGCAGCCGCAGAACATAATGCCGGCGGCCGCGGCGGATTTGGCCAGGAAATGCCTGCGTGAAGTCACTATTGGTTGCTCCTCGGACGTCCGGCATTGCGATACCGTGTCGTGATCCACCCGAACGGCGGACGATGGTATCGTTTCACGTTCACCGCCGATTCGCCAAATGGCACACTCATCCCGACGCGCCGACGGGTGCCACATGTTCCCCGCCGCGAAAATCACGCTACACTCCCGCCAACGCAAAGCGATGGAGGAAACCATGCAGGGTGTCGTGTTTACCGGGGAGAAGGGGCTGGAACTGATGACGTTCCCCGACCCGACGCCGGGCCCGGGCGAGGTCGTGATCGAGATGAAGGCGTCGGGCATGTGCGGGTCCGACCTGCATCAGTACCGCCGGCCAAAGAACCAGCCGCGTAACGCCACCGGCCTGCCGCCCAATCCCAACCCGACCATCGCCGGCCATGAACCCTGCGGCGTGGTCGCCGCCATCGGCCCCGACGTGTTGCCAGCCGAAGCCAAGATCGGCCAGCGCGTCATGGTCCACCACTATCAGGGCTGCACCCAGTGCGCTCACTGCCGGTCCGGCTGGCAGCAGCTTTGCCAGGAGGTTCCGGTCAAGGTCTACGGCAGCAATTCGCACGGCGGTCATGCCAAGTACCTGCTGGTGCCGGCGAACACGCTGGTGCCGCTGCGTGATGAGTTGTCGTTTTCGGCTGGCGCGGCGATCGCCTGCGGCTCCGGCACCGCCTACGGCGCGCTGCGCCGGATGAACATCTCCGGCCGCGACACTATCGCGATATTCGGCCAGGGGCCCGTCGGTCTGGCCGGCACACAGTTCGCCAAGGCGATGGGCGCACGGGTGATCGCGCTCGACATCAATCCGCAACGCCTGGCGCGGGCGAAGGAATTCGGCGCCGATGAGGTCGTCGATCCCGGCTCCAACGATCCGGTCGCGGCCATCAAGGAGCTGACCGGCGGCCGCTACGCCGACCTGACCCTGGATACCTCCTCCAACGCCGAGGCGCGCCTGAACGCCATCAAATCGACCAAGGTCTGGGGCACGATGTGCTTCGTCGGTGAGGGCGGCGACGTCCACATCGATGTCAGCCCGCAACTGCTGCGCCGGCAGATGACGCTGGTCGCGTCCTGGACCTTCTCCAACATCATCCAGGCCGAGTGCGCGGATTTCTGTGTCGAGCGCAAGGTGGACGTGGATCGGCTGTTCACCAATCGCTGGACGCTGGATCAGGCGGACGAGGCCTACAAGCTGTTCGACCGGCAGTCGGACGGCAAAGGCGTGTTCCTGATCTGATGCGAGACGATGTTGCCTGGCTCTACAAAGCTGCCGCCGCGCGCGGGCTGATCGTCGGCAGCGCCGGCAACGTCAGTGCTCGGACGGCCGACGGGATGCTGATCACACCGTCCGGCGGCGACCCGGAGACGGTGACCGCAACCGACCTTGCCGACGTTGGGCCGGACGGCGTTGCCAGGGACGCGATCACCCCCTCGAGTGAGTGGGCAATGCACGCCGCGGTTTACCGGGTCCGTCCGGACGCTGGGTTCATTGTCCACACGCACGCCGATGCCTGCACGGCGCTGGCCTGCCTGGGCCAGCCACTGCCGGCGTTTCATTACATGGTCGTGCTGTTCGGCGGTGAGGACGTGCGCTGCGCGCCCTACGTCACCTTCGGCACACCGGCGCTGGCTGAGCATGCCGCCGAAGCGATCCGTGGACGGACCGCGTGTTTGCTAGCCAATCATGGCATGATCGTCTGTGCCAAGACCGCGGCGCAGGCACTGTCCAGGGCGGTGCTGCTGGAGACGCTGTGCCGGCAGTATTTGCTCGCCTTGTCGGCCGGGACGCCGCGGCTGCTGACCGCACAGGAAATGCTGGATGCGCAGGAACGGTTCAAGACCTACGGGCCACGGCCAACCGGCGCCGAGGGATGAAGCGTTACGAAGCCACATCCTTTGGCTAGTGTGAGGGCGGGCGCACCGGCGAGGCTGGCCTGGATCGAAGCATTCCGAGGCTTTGCCGCGAGCGCGGTGGTGCTGTACCACGTCGCCCGCCACTTCGATGCAAATTATGGCATGCCGCTCTGGCGGGCCGCCTTTCAGTTCGGCCACGCGGGTGTCGATCTGTTCTTCGTGATCAGCGGGTTCGTCATTCTGTTCGTGCACTGGGAAGACATTGGCCGGCCGGAACGGATCAGGCGGTATGCCGGCCGCCGGCTGACCAGGATTCTGCCGATCTACTGGGTTGCGCTGGCGATGACGATCGCCTGGCGGGCAGCCAGCGCGCATGTCGTCTCCCGCTCCGACCTCGCCTGGGCGATCCTGCCGCTGCCGATCTTTGCCGATCCTGTGCTGGGCGTCGCCTGGACGCTGCAATACGAACTGGTCTTTTACGTCGTCTTCGGCCTGATGATCCTGAACCGGTCAGCCGGTGTCGCCATGCTGGCGGCATGGCTGGCGCTGGTCCTGTTCGAAGCCGTCAGGGGCGGCGAGATTGCCCTGCCGGACGCTTACTGGCAGGCATACAATCTTGAATTCTTCGCCGGAATGGCTGCCGCGTATTGCCTGCGCACCTTCCGGCTGGAGCGGCACAAGGTTGTTCTCGCCGCGGGGGTCATCCTGTTCCTGCTCGCTGCGGTTGCCGAGGATTTCGGCCGGATCGATGGGTATGGACGACTGGCGCGCGTGGCATACGGCGTGCCGGCGGCCCTGATCGTTTTCGGCGGCGCCGAGGCGAGCCGCCGCGGCTCCGGTCGCGTGCCGGCGGTGCTGGCCGCGATCGGCGCCGCGTCCTACTCCATCTACCTGTTCCAGTTCATCGCGATTGGCATGTCTTGGCAGGTTTGGCGGGCCGCGGGGCTCGACAAAACCGTTCCGCCACCAATCGGTATGGCGGTATTCTGCGTCGCGGCGATCGGGGCGGGTGTCGCCATCTCCAGGCTGGTGGAGTACCCGCTGCTGACGCTGTGTCGCGGACTCGGTACGGTGCTGCGTCCGGTGCAGCAGCGCTGACCGCATCTCAATCCGCCCCGAGGAGGAGAATACGGATGCAACTTGACCTGACCGGCCGCACCGCCCTCGTTACCGGTGCGTCGCGCGGCATCGGCGCCGCCATCGCGCTGGCTCTGGCCGAAGCCGGCGCCGCGGTCGCGATCAACTACCGCGAACGCGCCGCCGAGGCCAAATCGGTCGCCGCCGCGGTCACCGCGATCGGCCCGCGGTCGATCACCGTCGCCGCCGACGTGTCTGACGGCACCCAGGTCGCCGCGATGGTGCGCATCGTGACGGAAACCCTCGCCGCCCCGGATATTCTGGTCAACAACGCCGGCATCGCCCTGATCCGCGGCATCGATGATCTGACCGAGGCCGATTTCGACCGGACCATCGCCGTCAATCTGAAGTCGGTA
>Ga0302319_10018552_pt1 | contig 12690 bp, 8 predicted proteins | sample Bog_T0_2_FD_203319 | JGI IMG/M metagenome (GOLD analysis project Ga0302319, IMG submission 203319) | Peat permafrost microbial communities from Stordalen Mire near Abisko, Sweden - Bog_T0_2 | ecosystem: Environmental > Terrestrial > Soil > Wetlands > Peat | place: Sweden: Abisko, Stordalen Mire...
CGGCGATAAGCCTGATGTCGCTCCACAGCGTCGCGCCATTCATGTATTCAGCGTCGATTTGCGCCTTGAGCGGCATGATGTGCTTCGCGTAAAAACTGTCAACCTGGCTTGGGTGTACTCCGCTCAGGATGTCTTCTTCGTGACGGAATGCAAGTGTGGCCGCACCGGTAATACCGGGTCGATATGGCATATCGGTCATCGGCTCATACCGGGGTAGCTTGGGGCGCGGTCCCACCAGGCTCATCTCGCCGCGAAGGATGTTGAACAACTGTGGAAGTTCGTCCAGTTTGAACTTGCGCATTATGCGACCGAATTCAGTGACCCGGCTATCTCCAAGCTTGGTAATCCCCAATCCCGAGCCGGAACCTACTGACATGCTGCGGAACTTATAGACGCCGAAGAGATGCCCCCCGCGCCCAACCCGCTTCTGGACGAAGAATGCGGGACCCTTCGATGTCATTCGCACCAAAAATGCAAGGATCAGCATTGGCGTCGCAAGAAGAAGGACGCATGCGAGAGCAACGGAAAAGTCGAGAATCCGCTTCGCCACGCTGATGCTCCATTGACTCGCTGCAGGTTGTACCGCGAGAGCGTTCCGCATGCCTGCGGCGTGATCCTTAGTTCGAATTAGGGGATTGAAGGGCTGAGGTGGTGCGACATGATTCGAGCTAAGGCCGTCAAAAGGAACTTGCATCGGCTATCGTCTCCTTGAAATTTGAAGTCCGGCCCCTCGGCAAGTTGTCGCCGAGGTTGCGGCCAGGTCGCGAGATAAGTGGAGCAATCCGCGAGGGCGGAGAGTACAGCAACCTGTCGCTGCCCTGAGTTCGATTGTCACTAAGATTGGGAGTGTTAGCGCATCCGTGCGTGACTTTCACTGAGGGTCGCGTGCCGAAATGGGGCCATTCCGGAAACAAAACTCGTCGGTGATCATCGAGGGCCTGTTAACACTACTGGGGTGGGTGGCGTTGTGGATGAAAATCGGCCCAGACTAGGCGGAGGACGAGGGCTTAGGCTATTCCCAGGCGAGGACGACAACGAAGTATGGGCCTATTTTCCCGATTTCTGCGCTGCTCCTCGCTAGGAGACACCCGGTATCCGTCGCTCGTCGCTCCTTGAACTCGAAAAAACAGGCCCCGGCGCCGCCCGCCCCAGTAGTGTTAACAGGCCCTAACTAGGAGTGTTATCCGGCTTCAATGAATGAGTCTTAGTTTGAAGGCCTCTGATTAAGCTGGGCCACCTTCGCTTGCTCTCTGTAAGCGAAGGTGGCGGATTCGGCGATGATTCTATTTCAAACTGTCCACTACAAGAGAACTGAGAGACATCTGCGACATCAACTGGCTCCAGCCCATGATCTGGCTAAACATGGACGGATGGGTATCTTTCTCCGGCACAACAATGGCGTCGCCCGGATAGAGCCTTAGCTTGTTGAATTCCGACTTGAAGCCGGGGCTGCCAATGCCGCGACCAACTACAGAGCCGTCTGCTCGAAGGACAAACATCTTCTTACGGTCGGCCCCGCGATTCGGGCCCCCCGCCATGCGGAGGTATTCACCCGCCCGGGCGTCATTGTCATAAAGAAATGCATGCGGGTTGAATACCGAGCCGATCACCTGAATCGTTTCTGGAGCGAACGGAACAGTGAGGCAGTCGCCGTCCTCGAGGTGCATGTCCGGCAAAGCGACAGCATCCTTGCTGAGCGGATCAATACTGAGAACCACTCTCCCGCTCGCTCGAGTCTGTCTTAGTCTGGCGACGATTGCACGATTCAAAGATGCCGCCTGGTTCCCATCCGTCGCTGTTGTCTGCTGTTCGCTGATCGCCGCAGTGCGAACCTGCTCCACGCTGTTGAGCTCCAACTGGCGCTCCAGACGGTTAGTGTATTCGTTCATCTGTTGCTGTTCCAGCGCCTGCGTGCTGGCGCGGGTGAATACTGAGCCGTAAAGATACGCACGGTCGGTGAGCCCTCCTGCTCGCTTCACTAACGAACGGAGCGTCTCGTTCGGAGAGGCGCTGTAGATTCCAGGGTGAACGAACTCTCCCTGCAATTGCACATAAACGGTCCTCTCCGCGATTGGAGGGAGTACATCTTGCTGCGCATATATTGTGACCACGTCGCCCGGATTTAATTCGATATCCTCGGACCGGTCGTGATCGAGCACAAGCCTTCCGAGTTTGAACGGAATCAGTCCGGTGGTCATGGTTGAAGGATCCAACCGCTCAATCACAGCCTGATTCCAGTTCGTCTTCCCCCCAGGGCTCTGCAGTGCGGGTGGCTTGTCAGATTGGCTGTCGGATCCAGTTGAGAGCGTCTCCTGCGGCACAGGCAGGCCAAGCCTGCTGCGTTGCCACCAGTAATCGCGCTTCAACAGCGCATCACGCTCCGGCATCAACTCGCTCAAGCGCATCCCCTCATGCCAAAGAAAGTGTCCCGGATTTGCGACTGCGCCGCGGAGTGTAACGGTGTCACGATAGATGGAGATAATGGGATCGACGTGCAGGATATCTCCGGCGACCAATAGCGTGGTCAGGCCGGATGGATTGCCTGCGACCTCAAACGCTCGCCGGCGAGCATGGTCTTCGATGCGATCTACGGTGAGTTGTGCATGATCGGCCACCTCCGTTCGTCCCCCTGCAAAATTAAGGAGTTCACCGATCGACTCCTTGCCACGCAACTCATAAATACCCGTTTGGCGGACGCTGCCCAGGAGCGCAACTTCCGGTCCTGCTGCGGGAAAATTGAGTACGTCGCCAGGCTGTAGCTGAATATCTCCAGATTTGTCTCCATTTACGAGCATGGAATACAGATCAAAATCGGTTATAACCACGCCGGCCCGTTTCACCTGGACATGGCGCATCGAGCCTGTTGCCGAAGGGCCTCCAGCCACAAATATCGCATCCACCAGGGTGCTCAACGCACTCACAGTGAATTCGCCCGGCTGGCGTGCCATCCCGGTTACGTAAATCTGAATGGTATGGATCTCTCCCAAATCGACCGTGAGTTCGAAGTTCCGGTAGACACTTTCCATCGCGGTCTTCAGATGCTCTCTCACCGCTGAGAACGGCAATCCGGCAATATGCACTGCGCCAACCTTGGGCAAATAAATCTCCCCTTCGCGGCTCACGCGTAGATTGGCGCTGAAATTCACCTGGCCCCATATACGGATGCGAAGTTCATCTCCCGGGCCAGTAATGAGGTCTCCCGGTGCAGGTCCGTGGTCGAGACTAGCGAACGAGGCTGGCTGGCTGGTAAAGAGTCGGGCGCCATAGATCGGAAGCATCTGTCCGGTCGTTGCAAAGACGAAGTTTTGGAACTCAGTTGGAGCGTCGTTCGCAAAAGGACGGGCCTGCTGAAATCTCCTTCCAGTTGATGTCGGGGCTTCAGAGAAGCTGGCGCCATTTGTGAGGCTGCTGTTGGCCGAAGCCTCCGTGGACCGATCCGCGCTGGGCGTCCCGTCCGGGGAACGCTCCTGAACAGTCAAGGTTGCAATAGATCCAGTCGATGAGGATGGCGAAGCGACCTGGCTCTGGCATCCAAGCGTGTCCGGGTCGCTCCCATCGGCGCAGGTTGATTGTGCATGGATTGCAGGTGTGAGCATTGCAAAGAATGAAGCAACGGTTAAGAGTTTCAGTCCTGCTTGGAGGGTGCGCGAGCCAGTCAATGAATGGTTTCTCATGTCACCCCATTCTTCGCGTACTCATCCGCTAGGTGTGGACAAAAACTGCATTCAGAGATGCGTATGTCCCGCAATTGAACAGCTTCATGAGTTAGTTCCCATTATTGGAATTATGTAATTTATCTTCCGCCTTCGCGACGTTCGCTTGCTCTTCAACCAGTTAAGTTGGACACAGTTCTTCTGTCCGGAAGGTTGTCCGTTTCGTTGAGGTGTGCAACGGAATTATGCCTCGAAGCTCAAGACATGGGAACGACCGCTTCTGTGGTGAAGCTCCGTAGGGCGTGCGCAGATATGTTGTATCGCCCATACAACTAATCAACGATTGCGCAGGAGGAATAAGTACATGTCAGAGGATAGCTACCCCGAATATGGGAAGGCAATCAGATCGCGGGATCCTGGATTGACTTGGCTGCGCGCGGCAGTCAAGTGGAAGAAGTTGGTCTTGAGATCGGCCGCCGCAATCGTCATCCTGGGTTGTTCAATTACATGGCTCCTGCCGAGTCGTTATACGGCAACTGTCGTCCTATTGCCGCCGCAGGCAACTGGCGCAGCTGCTTCGTCGTCCGCGGCGATGATGGCGCAACTGGGCGGTGTGGGTGCATTGGCTTCGTCGGGCGGAGGCATGGGTATCAAGAATCCCAATGATCAACAGATCGCCCTGCTGAAGAGCCGTACTGTTGTGGATGCAATGATCAATCGATTTCACCTTCAGGATCTTTACCACCGGAAGTATCTTTCGTCGACACGCAAGAGTTGGGAGCGGCATGTTCTGGCGGAGAACGGCGTTAAGGACGGGCTGATCCGCCTATCTGTCACTGACCGCGACCCAGTCCGGGCCGCAAAGATGGCCAACGGGTGGGTCGAAGAGTACCAGCACTTCTCCGCTACGCTGGCAATCACTGAAGCCTCTCAGCGCAGGCTCTTCTACGAGCGCCAGTTAAACATCGCACATCAAGATCTGGAACGGGCCGAAGAGGATATGAAGCAGACTGAACAGCGAACTGGAGTCATTGATGTAGATGGACAGAGCCGCACCATGATCGCCTCCGCAGCGATACTCCGCGGCCAACTTGCCGCTAAGCAGGTTGAGATTCGAGCCATGCGTGAATTCGCTGCGGATGGAAACCCCGATCTACAGCGGGCCGAACAGGAAGCGTCCGGGCTTGAAGGACAGTTGTCAGCCCTCGATGCATCCAGCGATCGCCAGGCTGGAGACTTGATCGCTCCGAAAGGAACGGTCACGCAGGCAGGGCTCGACTATGCACGCGCCTTGCGAGAGGTCAAATACCGCGAGACAATTCAGGACCTGCTCACGCGTCAGTACGAAGGCGCGCGCGTTGACGAAGCGCGCCAGGGCGCGCTTGTGCAGGTAGTAGATCCGGCTCTCGTCCCCGATCGTCCAGCGTACCTTTACCGGATCTGGATCGCCCTTGGGATACTCATTTGCGCATTGCCCCTGGGACTGCTCCTTGGATATGTGGCTGAATTCATCTCTTCGGTGTTCAAAACGCGAAGTAGCAGCGGATCGTGGCTTGCGACCGCAGAGCACTTTTGGCCAGGAAACCCGGAAAGGGATCGATCGGCTGAGGTCCGCTGAACAGAGAATCATCCGGCCAATGCAGCAAGCGAGTGCCGTCTGGAAACAGTCTCCAACGATTGATGGATCTGACTTCCTACACCGAAGCGAACGAATAGCTCTTGTGGAATCGAGACAGTATATGACTTGCCCTGGATGGAGCAAACAAGTGCTGCGCTTTACCGGAGTCGACCGGGCAATTCTGTTTACTGTGTCGGCTCGGCTGTTGCAGGTCGTGGGCAGCGTCGTCACCGTCTTGCTCATCATTCATTTTCTTTCCCCAGTCGAGCAGGGCTACTACTACACCTTGTTGAGCCTCGCTGCCCTTCAGGTCATTTTTGAACTGGGCTTCTCCTTCGTCATTCTGCAACTCGCCGCACATGAAGCTGCGCTGCTCACCATCGATGGGGATGGCGGTATCGAGGGCAATCCGGTCTCCCATGCGCGTCTGGCGTCAGTGCTCCAGTTGACCGTCCGCTGGTATGCGTGCGCGGCCGTCGCGCTGGTTGTAATTGTTCTTCCTATCGGATTCTTCTTCTTCTCACAGCAGACCCATCGCGGGCCGCAAGCATCCTGGGGAGGCCCATGGACGGCTGCTGTTCTAGCCGTGTCGCTGACGTTCTTCCTGACCCCGCTGTTCTCATTTATCGAGGGCTGCAACCAGGTTTCTCAAGTGGCATGTCTGCGCATGTTGCAGGCCTTGGTTGTGCTGGCAGTCTCCTGGGGTGCAATCGCCACTGGGCACGGCTTGTACGCCTGCGCGATGGTGAACGCCGGATGGAGCCTCATGGGAATTGCATTCCTTGTCAGGCGAAAGCGGCTTTTGAAGTCCTTGCTCAGTCTCCCGGTTGGGCAAAACCAAGTGTGCTGGCGAACTGAGATCTGGCCGTTTCAATGGAAAACAGCAGTCAGTTGGCTGTGCTCCTATTTCACCCTGCAGCTATTCACACCAATCCTGTTCTCGTTCCGGGGCCCGCAAGAGGCTGGAAGAATGGGTTTATCTATCAGCATCGTGGGATACCTTCCCATCGTCGCACTTTGCTGGATTACAACCAAGGCAGCTCCCTTTGGAAGGTTGATCAAGCTCGGGCGCATGGAAGAGCTTGACTCCCTCTTTCGTAGTGCGCTGCGGAAATCGATGGGCCTCGTCCTGCTCCTGTTCGTCCTTTGCTTGGTTTCAATTGTTGGCGTGCACGTGTTGTTCTCTGAGATCGCCCTTCGGATGGTCTCACCCTCGATCTTCCTTTTGCTGCTTCTCGCGGCCGTGAGCAGTTTCATCATTCAGGCGCTGGCCGTTTATCTCCGTTCCTTCAAGTGCGAACCATATCTTTGCCAATCCACCGTCGTAGCCTCCCTCACTGTGCTGGGAACGGTCCTCACCGTGAGTCGATGGGGAAGCTTGGGGGTTGCTTTGACTTACCTCCTTTCGACCGGTGTTGTCGGCCTTCCGTGGGCGATTGCCATCTACATGCGCAGACACCGCCTTCACGCCGCGACGGAATCCACATCCGCCGGCGCGGCCGATTGCGCGATAGCAATATGTGCCCCCGCCGGCGGAGCCCTCTTTCCATGCGCCGAGGAAGGACGCGCGGAATGACTCCATCAATAAGAGCGATCAACGCGCCCCATGCAGTAATCGGACACAGGAGCCGCAGTGCCCTGTCAAGGCTGCTGTTTCCCCACTTCCAGGCCCGCTTTGCCATTGCGCTGCTGCTTACTTTCTTTCCCTACGCAATTCTCTATCCACTGGATTATCCAGCCGGTGAACTGCTGACGCTTGGCTGCTGGATATGGGTGTTTCCCTCGACCATTGGATTCCTGTCCCTGCTGCTTGTGCCGTTCATTCCCAGCCCAACCTATGGCTACTACGCATTCAATCTGTTTTGCCTCGTTGCAAATCTTTCCATTGCCTCATCCGCTGCTCAATCGACCGAATTGCAGGGGGCGGGAATTGCCGGCCTGCACCGCTTTGCGCGCTGCTGCATGCTTGTGACCCTTGTCACCGCGGCTGCCCAGGCGATCACTGATCCCTATGCATGGATGGCGATCTTCACTAATATGCGGCTCGAGGCTGGGCGCGGAGCGGGTTTTCGACTCGAACCCTCGCAACTGTCCTGCCTCCTTGCGCTCTATCTCGCTCTTCTTGCCGGCAGAATTGATTCAGTGCGTACTTTGCCAGCGCGTCTAAAACGACAACGCGTGCTGCTTCGCGAGGGCGTACTTATCATTGCGTGCACTCTGGTCGTGACGCGTAGTTTCTCCGTACTGATCGTCGCCATCTGCTTTGCCCCCGTCCTGTTCATCCGTCCAAAGCGCTTGTTGCTTCCAATCGTCATCTCGGTTGCCGGCGGCATCATCGGTTCCGCTGTTCTGGGGAGTCGCATCAGCGATGCCTTTGCCACATCGGGCGGATCGATCGGCGATCTGATTACAGCCGGCGTCGATTCGTGGAGAAATGTTCCCGACATCCTGATTCTTTCCAACATCAAAGACTTTTTGCTTCCCGGCAACCCTGCCGAGGTGCGCATCAAGCTCCACACATTCGCAGTGTTGATGAGCCCGTTAATGGCGTGGATTGAAAACACGTTTTCAGTTTTCTCCGCTGGTGGAGTGAGCGCCGGAGTACTGGCCACCGGGTCCGCGATGCTTGCCGGATTGGTGGCGGGATCGAGGAGACTGGCCGCGTCCTTTCCCACACAGACCTCGTGGTTGCTCCTCTATGCAACGGCCTGGTTTTTCATGGCTAAGTGGGATCCGTCGGCGTGGGTGGTGCTGGGTTTGCTGCCATTGATGCACAGAATCAACAAGCAGAGAACAGACAGTCATTCCGCCATTGATGAAGCAACAGCGAAGAATTCGCCGGAGCATCGGCAAGAGGAGTGCGCATGAACGCGATGACACCAAAGGCAGCAGTGATTTCCCTGCATTTTTCTCCAGCACACGCGTCGCACATGGCTGCCTATGGCAAACTGCTGTCCGACATCGGTTTTGCGGTCAGCTATGTTGTCGACGAGCGTTACCTTTCCGTGACCGACCTCGCCACGAGCGGAGAGGTAATTCTTCACTGTAGTCGTCGCGATGCACGCCTTTCCGGCTTCACCCTGGCGCTGTTTTGTAACTCCGCGTCAGCAAACTACTCAATGACGAATGCTCTGCGTTTGAAAGGCTCGTCGGTCTTGTATCTTTTTCACGAGCCGGAGTCGATCTGGAACCTGGCTGGGGAGGGCTGGAAACAGCTTGTCCGGTTTCCTTTCTCCACTCTGTGTTCGATTGCAATGCTCCGTGCGTCGAACGGCGTCGTCGTGCCTTCATCGCGCGCTCGTGCCCAATACGAGGCCCACTTTCTGGAGCATAACCGGAACGTCCACACCATGCCCTTGCTCTTCGACGACGAGATAGGCGGCCCATGCATGGATGCAATGCGCCATGGGAAGCGCTTCTTCGGGTTCGTTGGAAGCGCATGCAAATCTCACAATTTCGACGCCTTCCTCGCCTTTGCAAAGTTCGCAATTCGCGCCGGCTCAACCATTCCGTTTGCGATCGCAACAAGGGATGACATATCCAACTCCCTAAACGCGGACACTGAACTCGCTACCTATGTCAGCCACGGCAGAATCCACGTGCGTCAAGGTCGAGTGCTCTCCAATCAAGAGATCAACCAGGCGTATCTCGATTGTTTCTGCGTTTGGAATGTATATGGACGCTCGACACAAAGCGGCGTTTTGCCCAGGGCTTTCATGGCGGGAACGCCGGTTGTTGCCAGCCGCATTGGGAGCTTTCCGGAGTTCGTCCTCCCCGGGATCACCGGGGAGTTCGTCGACTCGGCGGAAGATTGCTCCGGGATACTCCGCGCGGCTGAGCGGATTCGCTCGGAATCGCCGGCCTATGTCGATCGATGCCGAAGAATGTTCCTTGAGACGTTCTACTTCAAGGCGAATGGTGACAGGCTTGCATCCATTCTAGCCGGAGTCTGTCAATAGTCTGCTTTGCTGAGAATCGCTTAATCCGCAAGCAACCTATTCAAGCCGCCTGAAGCGCATTTGCTCGGAGAGTCTGTAACAAAGCGGGAAACTTATCCGGAATTCTGCCGTTAAGTTCCTGGGAGAATGAGATGAAGTTATCTGTTTTGATGCCGGTGTATGCAATGGAAACTCCGACGAATCTCAGCCAGTGTCTGAATAGCCTTGCACAGCAGACCATTGCCGCCGATGAGCTGGTCATCGTTAAAGACGGGCCCTTGGGTGCGCAACTGGATGCCGTTCTGGCGGATTTCAAACGCACTTTGCCCATCGTGTCTTTGGCTTTGCCAATCCATGGCGGGCTTGGAGTTGCTCTCCGCGCAGGCATGTCGGTCTGCCGGGGAGAGTATGTGGCGCGAATGGATTCAGATGACATCTGTGTGTCTGAGAGATTTCAAATTCAACTTGCGTTTCTGGATTCTCACTGTGAAGTTGATGTAGTGGGCAGCGCCATCGGAGAATTTGATTGCGATCCCGCCGCTCCTGTGTCTATCCGCCGATTGCCCGCATCGGGCGATGCGCTTACTCAGTTCGCGCAGCACCGGAATCCGATCAACCATATGACGGCGATGTTTCGCCGGGGATCGGTGTTGTCGGCGGGGAGTTATGTGCACTTTCCGGGATTTGAGGACTATCACCTTTGGGCGAGAATGCTCATGCGCGGCTTCCGCCTTCACAACATGCAGGAGGTACTTGTGCATGCTCGCTGCGGCAGCGGTTTACAAGACCGGAGGGGAGGACTCGCTTACTTTAAACAGGAAGTTCGGTTTCAGGTCTTCCTTTACCGGGAGGGACTGCTGGCGCTTCCCGCGTCTATTTTCAACATTGTGGTGCGGGGACCGATCCGTCTGGCGCCCAAGTTTTTGCGCGCAGGCTGTTACAGGGTTTTTCTGCGCAGCGGCCCGGTGCCGTCTGGAGAATTGAAGCATGTCTGACTCGGCGGGCCGCTTCCCACATGTTCCCTCGATATTGCCATGGTTGCAGCCGATGCCTTCTTGGGCTCACCTTACCAGATCCGCTCATCAATGCGCCTCCTGTAACCCGGCCACACCCGCTGTATTGATTGCTGTGCTCTATCTAATGCTTCCCAATCTTCCCGTTCTGGTCGCATCTGGAACGTTGTGCGGGTTGCCACATGGCATTGTTAATGTCGAGTGTTTGGCCATAGGCGCTGTCGGGCTGTTTCTGCCTCGACGAATGGTCTTCGTCCTTCTGTTGATGGAGTCGATTCTCGATTTCTCCTACAGCATTTGCTATACCTACCGCTTCACTTTGGGCGACTTGCTCACTTCGCTAAGCTGCCTGAGTTCGCTGCCTGCATTAAGGCTACTCGAAGGCTTTGCGGTTCTTTTCTTCAGCGCCATTCTGAGCGCGGCGCTGTCGATGGCCCGGCCTCGACGCCGGATGCGGGCCAGGGCAATCAGCGCGATGTTGGCCATTGCTGTGCTGGCGAGCGCAATCGATCTCGTTGACGGCCAGAATTTTCTCTGGCGCAAAGACGCAACGCTGACTCCCTATCGCCTTGCGCGGAGCCCACTGCTTGTCTTGGCGATGTGGGAGACCTCATCGATCCGTAAGGGCGCGGATGCGCGAACGGCGACAAATCTACCGATGAAATCCGCATCGGCAGAGGCTATTTCGTTTCTGAGTCGTGAGCCAAAGAATGCCGACTCTCCAAATGTGGTCCTGATTCTCGTTGAGTCGTGGGGGCTGCCGCTCGACTCCCAGCTTGCCAATGGACTCACTCAGCCATTCGGCGACCCGCGTCTTAGAAATGACTATGAAGTCTCATCGGGAGCAGTCCCATTTTCTGGCCTTACTGTGCCCGGAGAGGCGCGTGAGCTCTGCCATTCCACCGCGGGATTTGAAATCCTAAATCGAGCGTCTGCCATGGCCTCCAATTGCCTCCCCGCCTTGTTTCACCAGCGGGGGTATGAGAACCTCGCAGTGCATGGATTTCTGGGCCAGATGTTCCATCGCAATGTCTGGTACCCACAACTGGGATTTGATCAGAGCGTATTCAAACCGGATTTGGAGGAACTTGGCCTTCCCGATTGTCCCGGGGCTTTTCCTGGAACATGCGACACATCGATCGCCGAGTGGATTGGACGCAGGCTTCAGACCCCCGCAAGCAAGCCTCGCTTCATATACTGGGTCACACTCAACTCTCATCTTCCAGAGCCATCACACCCGAACCTTCCAGACGATGGGCTTTGCGCGACCGAGGTCCAACTGCAATCCTCTTCTGCGCTGTGCTCATGGTTTCGCCTGGTGCGCGCTGAGCATCAGGCCGTAGAAAAAATGGCGCTTCTTCAAACCGCCCGGCCGACACTATTCATTCTGGTCGGAGATCATGCCCCGCCGTTCAGCAATCCGGCACTGCGGGCCCAGTTCTCCTCCACTGAAGTGCCATTCGTGATGTTGATGCCGAAAGACTTGATTGCTTCGCAAGAACCATCCGGGGAACCAAAAGGCAGGCGCAAATAATCGCAGCCTGCCTTTCAGGAATCATGAGCGCGACAGATAACGCCAGCCGCGAACTCTTACGATCTCAACGGCGACCCCGCCGCGTGCAGCGCGGGATGCAGCGGCTCGGTCTTCGCTGTGAGGTAGACGTCAATGGAAGCCGCAGCCTTTCGGCCCTCCGAGATGGCCCAGACCACCAACGACTGGCCGCGCCTCATATCCCCCGCGGCGAAAATTCCATCCACCGAAGTCATGTAATTCGCATTGGCCGCAACGTTTCCGCGGTTGTCAACGGCAAGCCCGAGTTGCTCGATCATTCCCGAACGCACAGGCCCAAGAAAGCCCATCGCCAGCAGCACCAGATCGACTTCAAGCACATGTTCCGTGCCAGCGATCTGCTCAAACTTTGGTGGCGGACCCACACGCACCAGGTGCAATTGCTTGACGTTGCCGCTCTCGTCGCCTGTGAACTTGATGCTGTTAATGCTCCAGTCGCGGATGCCGCCCTCTTCATGCGCGCTTTCTGTGCGTAGCTGCAGCGGCCACAGCGGCCAAGGCGTAGAACCTGCCCGCTTCTCCGGTGGCTTGGGCATGATTTCAAACTGATGAATGCTGAGCGCGCCCTGGCGATGGCTGGTGCCAAGGCAATCTGCGCCCGTATCGCCGCCTCCAATGATCACCACCCGTTTGCCCTTCGCGCTGATTGCCAGCGCCGGCTCGCGCAGAAACTGCTCGTCCAGATCCCCCTCGCAGCGGCGGTTTTGCTGAGGCAAAAACTCCATTGCAAAGTGAACCCCCTTCAACTCGCGCCCCGGGATATTGAGGTTACGCGGCTGCTCAGCACCGCCCGCCAATAGAATCGCATCGTAGTGTTCGGTCAGCGCGCCCACAGGAACGTTTACACCCACATGCGCGTTGGTGATGAACGTGATCCCCTCCGCGCGCATCTGTTCAA
>Ga0302319_10018553_pt1 | contig 12690 bp, 8 predicted proteins | sample Bog_T0_2_FD_203319 | JGI IMG/M metagenome (GOLD analysis project Ga0302319, IMG submission 203319) | Peat permafrost microbial communities from Stordalen Mire near Abisko, Sweden - Bog_T0_2 | ecosystem: Environmental > Terrestrial > Soil > Wetlands > Peat | place: Sweden: Abisko, Stordalen Mire...
CGCGTTCGCCACGGCGACGGATATGGGATTGAACGAACTGACGGGAATCTGTTTGTTGGGGAAAGGTTGGCCGGTAGTGGGATTGGTGATTGTTCCGGAAAGTGCGGAGAAATCGCCAGCGCGTTCGCCAGCGCTGGGATCGGTGAGGGAGACGGTGCTGGGCGATGAACGGCGTTCGGTGTCTTGCGCGGAGAAGAAAGCGAACGTTTTGTTTTTCACGATGGGGCCGCCGATGGTTCCACCGAATTGATTTTGCTTGTAGGGAGGTTTCTTGATGCTGAAGAAATTGCGGGCGTTCAAATCCGTGTTACGAACGAACTCGAAAGCGGTGCCGTGAATTTCATTGCCGCCTGAGCGAGTAGACAGTTGGACAAGCGCGCCCGCGCCGCCAAACTCCGCACTGTAGTTAGAAGATTGGATGGTAAATTCCTGCAAGGCGTCGGGGTTCGGCATGGTGGGAACCGAATCGAAAAATCGATTGGTGTAGAGGGAGTTATCGAGCTGAAAAGTGTTTTGCGTGGCGCGCAAGCCGTTGACCGAAAGACCGGTGTTATCTTGCTGGCCCGACTCAGTGCCGACGTTCGTTAGAACCGTGCCGGGCGTTAGAGTGGTAAGTTGCAACGCGTTGCGGCCATTGAGCGGGAGATCCTGCATTTGTTTTTCGTCAACAGAGGTCTGCACGCTAGACGTTTCCGTTTGTACCAATGGCACGGCTTCGGTGATCTCAACCGTTTGCTTCGAATCGCCAAGACGCAGAGTGAGTGTGAAATCGAGATTTTGCCCTGTAAGCAAGGTGATGGCGTCACGCTTCTGCGTGGAGAAGCCTTGCTTAGAGACTTCCAAAGAATAGTTGCCGATGGGCAGATCCGGAAAAACGAAGATGCCGTCGTGATTGGTTTGCACGGTGCGGCGCAAACCCGTATCGGAGTTAACGCAAACGACGGGCGCGTCGGGGATGATGGCACCCGAGGGATCGACGACGGTGCCGCCGATGCGACCGATGGACTGGGCGGAGAGCGCCAGACCGCTAAGCAGAAGAAGAACGACAAGCCTCATTTGATACTCCCTTATCTCTATCAGCATTGTACACATTGACGTAAATGTCAATGCAGTCTGTGCGATGGAGGATTGTATCGCAGATGTCTTGCGGCGACGGACGACAAGGATCAGTTTCATGTGACGATCCGCTGGCCGTCTGGACCGCGGACGATGATGCAGCCGGCGGCGGGACGGCGGTTCGCTACGTTTCTTTTTGTTTGTCGGTTGCGTTGGATGGTTTGGGTTCGGCGGCGTCGTGGAGTTGGAGCGCGCGTGGAAAAAGCGCTTCAGCGTCCGTAGAAGCCGATGATGACGATACATTGGACTCGGCCGAAGAAGGCGCGCACTGGTAGGTAAGATGGCCGGTTGGTGGTGTTCATGAGTTTAGAGTAAGTCGCGGTTACTGCCAAAAAATGGCGGGGTGAGATGTAAGTTATTGAGAAATTAAATGGATAAAAAATCGGGAAGTTTTGTCGTGACTGGATTTCGGCTGGCAGGCCCCGCGCAAGCATGGACTCAGGTCGCTGTATCTCGACCGGACGCCGTTTTAGGCCAATCTCAACCAGAGCCAACAAATGACCGGTTAAAGAATAAACTAAACAAAGGTTTACTGAAGTAGTGAAGTCTGGAAGCCCGGGTTTCATTCCATACAGGAGATGATCATGCAAGAAGAACAAATACGTGAAGCTCTGAATCAACACTGGCAGGCTTCGGCAGCCGGCGATGCGAACGCAGAACATGACATTTACGCGGACGATGCGATTTGTGATTATCCTCAGTCAGGTGAACGAATTTACGGGCGAAGCAATCTGCAAGCCCTGCGGAGTCATCATCCCGACAAGCCTTCCGGTTTCAACGTCAAGCGGATTCTCGGGAAAGATGACCTTTGGATCACGGAATACACCATCACCTACCAGAAGCAGCCACCGCTTACGCTCTTTACAGTGAGTATTATGGAGTTTCGCAACGGTAAGGTCGTGCACGAGACACAGTATTTCGCTGATCCCTTCGAGGCGCCCGCTTGGCGGGACCAATGGGTTAAGCGGATCAAATGACGCCGCATTGAGTCGAGAGAGAGTCCCCTGGGAAGCAATGGCAGGAAGGGCAACCTATCTGTCGCCTGGGGCGCTCGCCGAAGAAGGCGGTTGCAAAAGGTTTGTTGCTTGGCAGCGTGAATCGGTGTACGCTAGCGCCTTGGTTACGGGGCGTTCCGGGCACAGTGACGAACGGGTGACATGAATTTGGATCAAGCGATTGCCTTAACGCACGCCTCGGCGGCATTGACATACTTTTCCAGTTCAGGCAGCTGCTGCCCCAATTCAGCCTCGTTTTTGCTTTTCGCGGCAGCTTCAATCAATCGGCCTAATCGCGTCAGATCGGGAAAGCCATACGACGTGCCCGTCCCCTTCATATTGTGGGCCAGAAATCCCACCTGTTCAAAATCATGTTCGGCTACTAGGGCGAACAAGCGAGTAATCTCGCTCTTTCTCGATTGAATATAGCGTTTGGCACCCTCTTCCAGCCCCGCGGGGATGTTAATCGTCAGCGGCGAAGGCGGGGTTTCGCGGCCCCTTCTTAGCGCATATTTGTCGATGCTATTCACTAACTCCTGCTTCGATATCGGCTTCGAAATGTGCGCGTTGCAGCCGGCCGCTTTACTGAGTTGATTGTCTTCGCGGCGCGCATGTGCCGTTAAAGCAATCAGTGGAACGGGCTCTCTTTGCTCTTTGCGCTCAGCCTCGCGAATGAGCCGCGTGGCCATCAACCCATCCATCACCGGCATCTGCATGTCCATTAAAATCAAGTCGAACTCCGCTGCACCTGCCGCGTTCACGGCAAGCTCGCCGTTGTCTACGAAGGTAATCTCATACTGCCCGCTTTTCAAATATTCCTGGATCAGAAACCGGTTATCTTCGGAGTCTTCGGCAATCAATAGCTTTACCTTGTAGGCTGACTCATTCAGTGCTTCGTTGCTTGTCGCCAGACGCTCTTCATCGCTGCGGTCCACCAACCCCAGAATCCTCACAATCAGCCGCAACAGTTCGGGGCGCCTCACTGGCTTCACGGCGTACTCGGTGATACCCAATTGCAAAACTTTGGTTCGGTCTCCCGGCACGCTGTCCGAGGTAATCATCAGCACCGGCAGCCTGGGGAATGTCTCTCTAATCTGCGACACAAGTTCCAAGCCGTCGGTATTAGGCAAGAAGCGATCCGCGATAATCAGGTCGATCGCTTCGCCATGCTGGATGGCGCTTTCCAAGCTCGAAAGCGCGCTCGCCGCACTATCGCATTCCAGCGCTTTCATCCCCCAAGCGCGGCACATTTCCGCAAAAATGAGCCGGTTCGTGATGTTGTCGTCGATGATCAAAACGCGCCGGCCCAGCAGGCCGGCCGTCAATTCCGGGCGGGGCAGATTTGCTTGCGCACTGGCGGCAAAGATTGCGTCAAAGCTGAAGCAACTACCGTTTCCCACGGCGCTCTTTACAGCGAGCATCCCGCCCATTTTGTTCACCAGTCTCCGGCAAATGCCGAGCCCCAGACCGGTACCTCCGAAGCGGCGCGTGGTCGAACTCTCCGCCTGTACAAAGTCTTCGAAAATAACGTCCAGCTTGCTATCGGGTATGCCGATTCCCGTGTCCGTTACCGCAAAAAGCAGACGCTGCGCATTCCCTGGATCGACCGCTACCGCGAACGTAATCTCGCCGCACTCGGTAAACTTCAACGCGTTGCTCAGCAGATTTGCAATAATCTGCTGCAATCGTGCCGGATCGCCTCGCAGGGCGCACGGCAGTCCCGGCTCTATCGCGGTCTTTAGCGTAATACCCTTAGCGTTCGTCTTTGGGCGAATCAGTTGCACGGATTGATCGATAACGTCATTCAGGTTAAAGTCGATCTGCTCTAACTCGAAATGTCCGCTCTCAATCTTAGATAAGTCGAGAAGGTCGTTCACCAGCGTCAGCAGGTTAGCGCCGGCTCGCCTGAATACTTCGACATAGCGCCGTTGAAAGGTCGTCAGATCCGATTCCCATAGTAGATCGGCCATGCCAAGAATCGCGTTCATCGGCGTCCGTATTTCATGACTCATCGCCGAGAGAAAGTCACTCTTTGCCCGGTTGGCCTCCTCGGCGCGCTTGGTTTGCTCTTGCAGTCGCTCATTATTGGTAGTTAATTGCCTTTCAAGCGCCTGGCGGGCCCGCATATCGCTGGCAATGGCTAGCTTTCCCAGCCGCACTCCGCTCAAATCGGTCATGGGCGAAGTGGCCACGCTGACATCAATCACGCTGCCATCACGGTGCAGATAGGCGGATTCGGACACCAACGACCGCAGCGGCTGATTCACCGAAAGGAAGATTTCGTCAAGCGCCACCGGTTTCCCTAATTCAGCCGAAAGTTGCTGCGCGCGCAATTCACACTGTTCCGGCGGGTACAGCATGAACGGTGTGCATTTGCCAACTAGTTCTTCCGCCTGGTAGCCCAGCAGCTGTTCCGAACCGGAGTTAAAAAACGTAATGATGCCCGAATTATCGAGCGCCATGATCGACACCTCCGTTGCCGAATCCAGCATGGCCTGCAGCCATGTTTTCGTTCGCACCAACTCGTCGTTGGCGTGGGTCAGTTCCTGTGTTCTGTTGGCAACGCGCGTTTCCAGACCCTCGTTCAACTCCGATAGCTGTGCCTGAGCCTGCTTGTAGTCGTCAATGTCTGTGCATCCTCCAAACCATTTGACGATCGTGCCTCCTTCGTTCCGCAGCGGCAATGCGCTCCCCAAGTGCCAGCGGTAGGTCTTCGATGCCTTGTCCCAGAAGCGATATTCCTGCTTAAAAGGCAGCCCTGATCGAACCGACGCGTACCAGGCGTCAAAACGCTTGTTGGCGTCGTCCGGGTGCAACAGCGGCAGCCAGCTTTCGTCTCCAAACAACCCACGGTCAAAGCCGGTGAAGATATACCATCGCTCGTTGTAGTAATCCACCTTCCCGTCTGCTTTGGCCGTCCACACAATCTGTGGCAAGCTGTCGGCTAACTGACCCATAGCCGGTTTGCTCTGGCGATGTGCGTCGGCAACTAGCTTCAGGGCGGCGTTGCTGGCCGCCAGTTCTGCTGGGGTGGGGATTCTATAGATATGCGGCAGAAGATAGCGCAAACAGATTGCGGTGGCAATTGACGCCATTGCGGTGGCAGCCTTAAATAGCCCTTCGGTAAAGTAAAGTGGCTTCCAGATTGTCACGATCGACATCACATGCGTTCCAGCGCATGCCAGAATGAATGCCCCAAACGCCAGGAACATCCATTTGAAAGGCATATCCTTCCGTTTCCTGACAAGAGATATCAAAAAATACGGAATCGAACAGTATGCCAGCGCCACCAGTGCATCTGAAATCACGTTCAGCCAAATAAGGCTGGGCTGCCAGTGCATGCAATACCCATGAGGTATCAAATTCAGCACTAACAAATCGGCAGGGAAATCCACGGTTCACCCTGTGAGTGCCTAATGCAATCTAATCTTCTCTCGCACGCTGGGAATAGGGTTATCTTCGCCCTCGAGGCCAGCCCAAGATTCTAAAATCGCCTTCACTGTCTCTTGCAGAACCTTCGTTTCGATCGGTTTTGCCAGTGTCTCGCTCGCGCCCACGAGCTAGGCTACCTTCCGTTAGTTGTCTCTCTATAGACGGTAACTGCCAGAATCTTGAGGTTCAGGAACAACTGGCTCAGGCCCCATACCCGTCGCACCACGTAGTTTTACTTCAATACTTTACCTCTGTACTTTTACTCCTATTTATCTCGGCCACATCGGAATATGCTTGAGCCAGTAGAATTTACTCTTTTGGTGGAACAAGATCAATCGCCAGATGCTCTTGTTCAAGAGTTTGTCCAAAAATTAGGACTCATTTCACTCGCCGAGTTGGACGTCCTTGTCTTCCTATACAAGCACCAATCCATCCTCGCCAGTGCAGAGCAGATTGCGCGACTTCTCGGATACCCAGGTGAGGCGGTCGATGGCGCGCTAGAGAAATTGGAAAGTCAGAAACTGGTCCAAAGGTCGCGGCCCTCGCGGGGCGTTCATTTCTTTAAATTACTTTCGGACACGCAGCTCAGTCCCAGCCACCGCCTTAGCCAGTTAGTCCGTCTGGCTGATGATCGCGCCGGGCGCCTGCTGCTTTATAAGCACTTGCGGAGTAGTGCGTAGCGCAGCGAACAATAGCAAAAGGAAATATGAAATGAGGCAAAGCAGTTTGGTGAAAACCGGCGTGAGTGGGCTCGATGAGATCTTTCTGGGCGGCATTGCCGAAAAAAACGCCATCATGGTGCAGGGTGCGGCCGGCACGGGGAAGACGCTGATTGGCCTTGAATTCATTTACCGTGGCATCACACTCTACGACGAACCCGGCATCATTGTCGTGTTCGAAAGCACGCCCGACAAACTCGTGCGCGATGCTAGTGCGTTTGGTTGGAATCTGGCCGAGCTACAAGCACAAAACAAACTTAAAATCGTCTTCACCACGCCGCAGGTTTTGGAATTGGAGTTGCGATCGCCAGACAGTCTTTTGCTCGAGGCAGCCGCGGAGATCGGCGCGCAGCGCATTTTTATTGATGGCATTGGGTTACTCCGTCCAATATCCAATGCGCAAGTTCCTTTAAGCGGCGCGGGCTCTTACCGTGAACTCCTGCAACAGTTGCTAGAGGGGCTCAATCGCGAAAACTTAACGGGCATGTTCTCGCACGAGGTGGCCACCCAGCCCGATTCGCACGCCACTTTAGAGATGGCGGCATTTTTGGCTGACACGTTGATCGAATTAACACACGACCGCCATTCGCGTCTCGGCCACCGTAGCCTGGAGGTGATCAAGAGCAGAGGGCAGAATTTCGTCACCGGCAAGCACACGCTCAGAATCACCGCTGAGCAGGGGTTGCAAGTCTATCGTCGCGTGCAGGCCCCAGTGAAGATCAATCTGGCACAGCCAACGTCGACCGCTAAACGCTCCGTGATCGGTGTGCAGGCCCTGGACGATCTAATCGGCGGTGGTATTTACGACGGCTCCACGACGATGGTGGTTGGTATTTCAGGCGCTGGCAAGACCGTTTTGGGAACACAGCTCTTATGCGAAGGCGCCCTCAAGCATGAGAAGCGCGGCTTGCTGGTTTCGCTGGATGAGCATCCGGCGCAAATCATCCGTAATGCTGAGACGATTGGTATCGACTTACAATCGCTGATTGATACCGGGGCGATCCATATTCTATACGACAGCCCACAGGAACTTGAAATTGATGCGCATTACGACAGCCTGGTAAAGACAATAGAAAAATTTGACATCCAGCGGCTCGTAATTGATGGCGTGACCAGTTACAGCACGGCGCTTGACGATCAGCGGTCGTATCGCGATTTCTTTCATGCCTTGGTTGCCTTTGCCAAAGGCCGTTTGATGACCACTTTCTTCAACTATGAGAATCCTGAGCTGTTTGGACTTTCCTCTTACATGCCGGAATTCCCTGTCAGCTCCATTGTGGACAACATTATCGTTCTTTCGCTGGTTGAGCTGGGCACGACTCTGCATCGCAGTATCGCGGTAGTGAAGGCACGCGGCTGTAGGCACGAATTCGATACTCGTGAATTCACAATAGGGCAAGGGGGCATCACTCTTCTGCCGCTGGACAAAGGAGCCGAACTGGCACCTTCGGCCCTGGAAAGCTATTCCAGCGTGATGAGCCGCGCACCGACTCGGCAAAGTTTCAGGCGCGCCGCTGCTGCGGGGGAGAGGTAAAGAGGAAGCGCGCGAACGCGTGCACCCAATGCCGGGAATCAAGGAAATTACAAACGACGCCAACGAGCCGATCTCAACTCCCGCGGCGCTTTCGGTGGATGTGCTTGAGGTCGTCAGCACTGGACGGTTGACGCCCGAGGTGCGTGCGGAACTCCTCGACCCAAAGAATTGGGACGAGATTCTTGAGCTCTACGCCCATACCATGAGGATAGCGGTCGCTTTGGTAGATGCAGAGGGGCGCGTGCTGGGCAGGTGTCACAACCCACAGCCTATCTGGACGCTCGCGCGCATCGCTAAACCGCAAACCGATGGCGAGTGTCCCTTTTGTCTTGAAACTACACAGCATTGCACCGCTGGTCGCGATGTGTGGCGAACAAAGTCTGTGATTTTGGTGCATGATGAAGCTGGTTTTGCCCACCTGGCGATCCCGCTTCTGCTGGGCGACGTAGTCATTGGAACGCTCTTTGCCGGTCAGGCTCTCAGTCGCTATCCGGATTCGCTTTCTTTGCAGAGGTTCGCCCGCTCCTTCGGTCTGGCGCCGCAGCAGGTTTGGCAATTAGCGCGCAATCAGCCGCCGCTCGGCACCACGAATATTGCTCTATACGGACAGTTGCTTGACCTTTTTGGCCGAAGCTTTCTGGGCAATTTCCATGGTGCGATTTTGCAGCGGCAATCGGTCGCGGCGGCGCTGGCCCTCAATGGGCAACTGCAACAAGCGCTGGCCGGGAAAGAGACTCTGCTGAAAGAGGTTCATCACCGGGTGAAGAACAATCTTCAGGTGATTTCCAGCTTGTTGAACTTGCAAGGAGAAAAGCTCACTGACCCGTCCGGAATAGCGGCGCTGTGGGATAGCCAGCGGCGAGTTTTGGCTATGTCGTTGGTTCATGAGCAGCTGTATAGCAATGAGCACCTGGAAGCTATCGATTTTGAAGAATACGCTACCAGGCTTGTTGGCGATCTGCAATATTCTTTTGGAGAACGATCGGCGGAGATAGTTACCAGCTTCGAAACATCGCAGATTCTGCTCGACGTGGAAAAGGCCATACCTTGTGGGATGATCCTGAGTGAGTTGGTCACTAACGCCCTTAAATACGCTTATCCCCACGGAGGCGCGGGCAAGTTACTGATTGGACTTAGCGAGACGCCGCAGGGTCTGGTTACGCTGAGTGTCTCTGATCAAGGGTGTGGCCTGCCGCAGGACCTTGATTTCGAAAATCCTACATCCTTAGGCCTGGAAGTCGTGACCATTCTGGCGGAACAACTGGGCGGAACGGTGGAAGTTCAATCGAACCCAGGGGTGCGCTTCAGCGTGGTATTTCCGCGGGAGGATGTCGATAGAAGAAGCGTTGGGGTCTCGGCTTAGGGATTAAGTCAAGACACCCAGCGCGGTAATGGCTGCGCGTACTTTGAGCAAGTCCGGTACGCGTAGAGTTAGCTAGCGGATAGAACTGGCAAGCAGATGCCGTTCGTCGGCAAGATCCTGCTTCGCGTTTTGCAGATAGGACACGTTCGGACTTTGCAGGCTTGACACTATCTCATAGCCCGAAAGAGTCGTGCTGTAGGCCTCGGCCGCGCGCTTTTGACGAAGCAGAGCACGCCCCAACTTGATGCGCGTAATGCCTTCGTTCAAACTGTTCGGCGGAAGCGTTCGCGCATACATGTTCAAGGCCTGACGGTAAAGTTGTTCGGCGCGCACATTGTCTTTGCGCGCCATGAATACTCCGCCCAGATTGGCCAGAGCCACGCCAATCAGGTAATGCTTGTCGTGATAGCAGAAGCGGTAGATCTCGACCATCCGCGTGAAATCGGCTTCGGCTTCACTATAGCGGCCCAAACGGACAGCGATATTGCCAAGCTCGTTTAGGCTGGAAGCCACCGTGGGATGAGTCGGTCCGAACACGTTCTGGTTGATGATTAGTGCTCGCTGTAGCATTTCGGTGGCTTCGGCGTAGCGTTCCTGATATTCAAGCGCGCGCGCCACCAGTGTAAAACTGTGGGCGGTCTTGTAGTGGTCTTTGCCATAAAAGGACTGCATAATCTCCAGCGCCTGGCGATGGAAAGACTCGGCCTCCTTATACTGGCCGCGTTCTTGGCGGATTGCGCCTAAATTAATGAGGTCTTCGGCTACCATCGGATGCCTTTCGCCGAAAAGCGCGCGGTACACCGGCAGCAGTTGGCTGTAGAGAGATTCGGCCTCGTCATAGCGGCCCAAATAGAAGTACGTGTTGGCCAGCTCAAAGCGGCTGGCGGCGAGATCCGCAGGATCACGGTCGGGGGCAGACCGGAGCGCGACGGCTTCGGCAAAACGCTGAGCCGCTTGCTTATAATCGCCGCGATCTTCGAAGACGAGTCCCAAGGCGTGGATTGCGGCCGCAATGGCGGGATGTTCTGGTGGCAAAACGGCGCGGCTGGTAGCAAGTCCTTCGCGCACCAGTTGTTCGGCTTCAGGAAAGCGGGCTTGGCTCGACCGCAGCAAACCAAGGCTGACCAAGCTCCGGGCAACGCTCTCGTTCTTGGAATCAAACAGCTTGCGGCGTTGTGCGAGTGCCTGGCTCAGCAGGGAATCGGCGCGATCCAGAACGCCCAGTTTCTGATAAACCTCGCCCAGCGTTTCATACATCTCGGCCTGCACGGCGGGGTCGCGAGTGAGGTTTGCCGCTTCACGCGAACCCCGGTCAATGAGTGCGGTAACGCGAAGATCGCCAGCGGGCCCGGCCGTGAGATCGCCGCCGTTGAAGAGATTTAGAGTGAAGCGCAAGATTCGCTGGGTGCGGGCGGCCTCGGCGAGCGCGGCATTACGGGCGGAGGTCAGCCGCAGCGTATAAAAGAGGATCAGACCAGCGACGCAGGCCAGAACCACAGCGGCAAGGGCTAAGGGCCGGCGGTTGCGGCGCGCGAACTTGGCCGCGCGATAGCCGATGGTATCGGGACGCGCTTCGAGCGGTTCGGCCTTGAGACAGTGATCGATGTCGCGAATCAGAGCCTCAACGGATTGATAGCGGCGCGCCGGGTCTTTGTGCATCGCCTTCAGGCAGATGACGTCCAGATCGGTCCACGGGCCTTTCGGCAGCGTTTTTCTGCCTTCGAGAGACGGGCTTTCGACCACATTGTTCAGAATGGCGAGTTCCGCCTCGGCACTGGAACAGTGGGAAAAATCGAACGGCAGGCGCGTAGTCAGCAACTGGTAGAGAATGACGCCGAGCGCGTAGACATCGGTATAGGTGCCGACTTGTTCGCCTCTGATTTGTTCGGGAGCGGCATAAGCGGGAGTCATCATGCGCAGACCCGTGATGGTGGCGTCGGCCGGCCCTTGTTCGACCGCAAGGTGTTTGGCAATTCCGAAATCGAGCAGCTTGATGCTTCCGTCGGGCTGCACCACAATGTTCGATGGTTTCAAGTCTCGATGAATCACGGCGCACGAGTGTGCGTATTGCACTGCCTCGCAGACGGATTTGAGCAGCAGCAGTCTCTGTTCAAGGGTGCTTTTGCGCTCGCGGCAGTAATCCGTGAGAGAACTCGCATTGAGAACACATTCCATGGCGAACCAGGGAGTACCGTCGGCCAGAGTGTCGGCGTCGTAAATCTTCGCAATGGAGGGATGCGAGAGGCGGGCCAGGGTGCGCTGTTCCTGCTCAAACCGATATCTCCGCGCGGGAGACATCCAGGCATCGCGCAAGACTTTAATAGCGGCGACACTACCCAGATCTGCGCGTTCGGCCAGATAAACAACGGCCATCCCGCCTTCCCCTAGGAGCCTGGTAATTTTATACGGACCGAATTCGAGAGAAGGGAGTGAACCGTTGCTCACGGTGTGAGCCGCCATCTCGGCGAGTGGCTGCAGATCTAACGGGGACTCGCGCTCATCTTCCGCTAGCAACGCCTGAACTTCGGACATCAGCGTAGGCTCGCTCTGGCGCGCAGACTCTATGAACGATTGACGATCAGGCGGAGGAAGTTCCAGCGCCTGATGGAAGAGCCTTTGAACCACTTGCCAGCGTTCAGGTTCCATGACGCCTAATCGCCGGCGCTGAGTTCGCGCCCGAGCCACGCCTTGACGGCACGCCAGTCGCGCATTACAGTCTCCTGCGACACTTCCAGCAGCTCAGCGGTTTCGCTGACGCCGAGTCCGCCAAAAAACCGGCTCTCCACCATCAGCGCTTGCCGCGGATTCAGACGAGCCAGTTCTTGTAGCGCCGCATCCATGCGTATGACAGTGTCATCTTGCCAAACCGCAAGATTTCGTGCTTCGTCAAAAGGGACGGACAACGCTTTGGACGAGATGGCGCCGCCTCGCTTTCCCGCCAGCCGCCGGCGCGCCGATTCCACGAGCACCTGCCGCATCGCGCGCGCGGCGATTCGCTTGAAGTGAAGCGGAGAAGTTGCGGCGAACGACGGCGATTTAGCGAGCTTTACCCACGCCTCATGTACCAGCGTGGTGGGGTTTAACGTGGCGTTGCGGTCCGAATGTTTGAGGGACGAGGCGAGCCGGCGAAGCTCTTCATAGGTGACGCTAAAGAGACTGTCGAGTTCCTCGCGGCTAAGGCCGATGATAGGTTCCAGACGGTATTCGGGCGCAGATTCTCCGCGTTTACGCATCCCTTAAATGTTTTCATAGCCTATCATCTTCCAGCACAGCACGCAAGCGAGTTCGTGCCAATCACAAGTTCCGCCGAGTTGTTGAACACGCTGAGCGAAGTAGAGAGGGGGAGGACGTGCGACGCCCTCCTTTTCTCGAGCTGCAGGCGTTGGCTTGGCCCCTGCCCGTATCGCGGATCAAAATCAGAATGATGCGCACTGTCCCAGCTTGCGCCCACTCACGGTGTTGCCTCCGCCTGATATCGCTGAGTTGCCCGCGCACGTGAGACTTCCGGTAATGCGATTGCCCGTTACCGTG
>Ga0302319_10018554_pt1 | contig 12689 bp, 8 predicted proteins | sample Bog_T0_2_FD_203319 | JGI IMG/M metagenome (GOLD analysis project Ga0302319, IMG submission 203319) | Peat permafrost microbial communities from Stordalen Mire near Abisko, Sweden - Bog_T0_2 | ecosystem: Environmental > Terrestrial > Soil > Wetlands > Peat | place: Sweden: Abisko, Stordalen Mire...
CGGGACAGTCAAAATAGTGCTCCTCGAACGTCCGGGCTTCAGAATCCGGAAGCGTCCCCTGGATGTACCGCTCAAGGCATCGATCGATCAGTGTTGCAGTGCAGTCTGTCATGTTACTTTTCCTACAACATGGTGGTGTGGATTTTCACTTTGTGACTGACGCCGCACAAATTCAATAACACGTCGAGTCGCCCTCAGCTTCCGCTGCCGCACCACGTCCGGGTTCAAATTCAGGCGCTGCGCAATAACACCCGGCTTAAGTCCATCCACAAGAGTCATTTGCAGAATTGCTTTGTCAATTGGATCGAGGCTCGAGATGGCTTCCATCGCCAAAGTTTCCCGTTCCTGCGTTTCCATTTTCTCCGCATTCGACGAAGAATCCGGCAGAAGGTCAGGGAATTCCAGCGACTCCGGCTGCCGAACTGAACTCCGATAATGGTTATTCAGGCGATTCCGCGCGATTCCGATCACAAACGACGATAATTTTGCGGGTTCGCGCAATTGTCCCCGGCGCAGAGCCGAAATTGCATCCATCATCACGTCCTGCAGCACATCCGCAGCAAGATCGGGATTGCGCGACCGAGCCAGCAGCATGGCCTTTACGGGCTTCAGGTATCGCCCCACAAATGCATGCTCAGCGTCGCGGTCTCCCTCCTGAATGGCCTGGACCAGGCGATCATTGTCCATGACCGAATCGGCGGTCCACGAACCACGGATATCGCTGCTGTTAACGCTCATTGGCACTTTGCTCTGTGAAATGGCAAGTGAGAGCATTGTCTCATGGAGCGCGCATGGAAATCTCTGAATGGTGTTTGCTTGCTCGTCGCGGCTTGCGCTTCAGTCCGGAATGAAGCCCGCTGTCGGCGGAACCGCTTGAAAAAGGAAGAGCCCGCACGGAGATTGCGGGCCCTTCCCTACTATATGTATCAACTTTAAACCGCTTTAGTTTGCTGACGGGAAAATTCCATCCACGCAGATGGAATACTGCAGTCCCTTCGGCGCAAACGCGCGCAGATCGGGAAGTCCGAAGTTAGTCGTGCCGTCTCCCCCAAAGTTCGTGCCAACCAATGAGAAAATAGCCGTGTTCCCATTGATCGGAAGGAGCCGCCCGTCCGCGGGCAGCGCGCCCGCGCCATATCCGTTGACCGAAAGTACGACGTTGCCGACCACGCAGTTTGCCCCTGCGGGATAGAGAAAGAAGGAGCTGCCCAGATCGGCCACTCCGCCAGTGGTACTCAGGTTATTGGAAAGGTTCGTCAGATTCGCCGGAACGCTTCCCGTTCCAGCGGGCCCAGCAGGTCCAGCGGGGCCCTCGGTCCCGGTCGGTCCCGCAGGTCCAGCAGGTCCAACCGCACCGGCTGCTCCAGCGGCACCGGCGGATCCGGCAGGTCCAATCGGTCCCGCAGCTCCAGTCGCACCCGTTGCTCCCGCAGGACCAACCGGTCCGGCTGCGCCCGTTGCTCCAGCCGGTCCTGTGGCTCCAGTTGCGCCCTTTGCTCCTGCCGGTCCCTGCGGACCAGCAACACCCTGCGCGCCTTGAGCGCCGGTCGCGCCCTTTGCACCGGCCTGCCCAGCGGGTCCCTGTGGCCCTGCAGGCCCAGCAACACCGGCGGGCCCGGCAGGCCCCGCAACATTCCACGAGTCAAAGTATTCGTCTTGCCGGCATTCGTTCGCCGAGGACACGATATGGACGATCCCGTTTATCTTGTTGACGCATGCTTTCACCACCGCCGCGCCTGGGGAGGGGTTGGGCAATGCGTTTGCCCGCTCAATGTTTACTGTTGCTGTTAATATCAGGGCCGTGAATGCCAGCGGCTTCCAGCCCGCTCGAATCGAATAACTCTGCTTTATCTTCATGGGGAAAAATGCCTTCCAACGAACCCCGTGGATTTCCGCACCTTCATTTACCGCGGCGCGGTGGAGGGTTCGCTGCATCCTGCTTGCGCAAGGAGTGTCTGCGCTAGAGTGGGTGGCATCCCATGCTTTGTGACATACGGTCTTCGTAAATTCTTGTAGGTGATTGCAAGACGCAATGGCGAGGTAGGACTCGAAACCAAAGCCGAATCCAGTGACGAAATCCTTGCGAGCTATCTAAAGACTCGGTAGTCGCGGGACCTGCGCGCGGTCAGGTCCCACTCTTCGTCTTGCGCCCCTCATAGCGCACCAGCGAGACCGGGCTTTCCTGGGAACAGAGCGTGTCTGTTCGCCTTCGAACATGGGTCGTTCTATTGTGGAGGGTTTTGCAATGAATGAATAAGGCTGCTCAAGTCCTGATGATCGATTTGGAAGACGATCGAAAGTGCGTCTCCGTCCCCTCGCGCCAGAACGTAAGATGCAAATGCGTCCACGTATCTGCTGCCGGATGACATCTGGAGCTTCATTCTCCATGCCACGTTCGCAAGCAGATATTTAGAATCCAAAGAGTTCGCTTCCAATGACTGAAGCCGGGTTTCAGACAGCCCCATCGAAGAGAAATAGGTCTTCCTCTTGGGAACGACTTTCAGGAAGTCCTCCTTCTTTACCGCCTGAACGCCATTGGGCCCGCCAAACATGAACGTATCGGCGTATAACCCGCATATTTCCGATACATCCGAAGAGCAATTTGCTCGCTCATACTGCAGGAAAAACTCATTCACTCGTTGATCCACCTTTTCCTCCTTCATGTCTGGCAGATCACCTGCGTCTTGACCGCCAGCACTAAGATCTCGACCCCTTATACCGGCGGTCTCAGAGTCAATGACTCCTTTAGTATTATATCACATTCCGATACATTAATCAAACGCGTGGGTCAAGAGACTCTGTCCAGAACACGCAGAGTCATTGAGCCGTGAAGGCTTGCTTTAGTGTCGCTTCATAGGATCGAAACCGCCCTAATCCGGCTTCCCCGTATAGTGCATGTAGTGATGCACGGCGGCGTGGTCTTCCAGCGACTCAAGGTGCGTGGTCACCTCGGCGGGTATTCCCAGCTCAACCGGCAGTCGCTCCTCCAGCATGGTCGCCAACCGGTGCGCCTCGCTTACCAGTGTCGCTTCCGGAAATAGCAAATGTACTTCGATAATCTGGCGATACCCCGTGGTCCGGAAACGTACGCCGTGGTACTGGAGATTCAGTTCGGAACAAATGGTGTCGAGCTTCTCGCGGATTCTTCTCCCCGTCTCAGGATCGGAGTAATCAAGCAGTCCTACCGCCGACTGCCACACCAGCCGTCCACCCGACCAGAGAATGTTGACGGCAACAGCAATGGCAACAAGGGGATCGAAGGGCTTCCAGTGTGTCAGCATCACCAGCCCCAGTCCGCCCACCACCCCAAAACTGGTCCAGCTATCTGTCATCACGTGTTTGCCGTCTGCGATCAGGATCAGCGAGTTCGTCCTGCGCCCGGTGCGGATCAGGTAAGAGCCCAACCCGAAATTCAAAATCCCGGCCATCAGGATCAGTCCAATGCCCCACCCGAGATGCTGCAATTGAAGTCCGGCCATCCATTCATGGATTGACTCGAACAGAATCGCGACAGCGGCAACCACAATCAACGCGCCCTCAAAGCCCGCCGAAAAGAATGTGATCCGCTCGTACCCATAGTGAAAATGATCAGAAGCCGGCTTGGCGCTCAATCGCAGGCTGAAACTCGCGAACCCCACCGCGATGACATGAATCACAGACTCGGCCGCGTCAGAAAATACAGCCGCTGAATGCGTCATGAAGTAGGCCGTCGTTTTGCCCAGCAGCATGGCAATGCCAAAAATCAGTGAGAGACGCATGGCAAAATACGCGTCTCTCATCTCTGTAATCCGTTCGCTGGTCTCGGTGTTCCGTACCATGGTCGAGTCTTGCATGTCGTGCCTCGCCGTGCCGGCATCTTCAGTAGAGAAGCCAACGAATCATGGTATGCCATCCGCCGCGCATTCCTAAGCCGGCCTTCAGGTTTCAGGGCTTTCCCACGCGTCAACCCACCCATTTTCGCGCGCAATCGCACTGCAAACAAAATCGCAATAAACAATGCATTATCAGGCAGTTAAGCCAATATCTCGAGCAGAATCAGAGCGTTTTCGAAAAAAGTAGCTAACTCTCTGCAACCCCCTTGCTCGTTTAGTTCCACTCTCTGCCACCGAAACACATCAAAAAGGCTGCCCGCATGGTACATGTCTCAACGATTCACAACCTCTCAAGCGACCACTTGGCATGTTTTGCAACCACCTGAGCGACCATTTCAGCTATGTAGCGCCACCCTCCGATTGAACCTTTCACGCTCATAATCAGAGACTTACAACTATCTACTTGCAACTGAGAACTGTTTCAATTTCACCGCGCCAGTTCCCGCTCCCGCAGCCATGTGAAGATCACCGGAGTCACGATAAGTACATGGATCAACGAGCTAACCATCCCACCCAGCACCGGCGCCGCCAGCGGCTTCATAAACTCAGCTCCCGTCCGCGTAGACCACAGTAATGGCAACAATCCCGCCACCACCGTAGCCACCGTCATCACCTTCGGCCTGAGCCGCAACAGCGCTCCTTCAATCACCGCCGCATGCAGTCCAACACGCGTCAAACCCCCGTCAACAGCGGTCCTCCGGGCCACTGCCTCTTCAAGATAGATCACCATCACCACGCCCGTTTGCACGGCAGTTCCAAAAAGCGCAATGAATCCGACCCATACCGCGACAGAAAAGTTCAGCCCCATAAGCTTCACCAGGAAGATGCCCCCGGTCAACGCAAAGGGGACGGCGAGAAGGACGTGAGCAGCCTCTTTCACTGAACCATAGGTTCGATACAGAAGTACGAAAATCACCAGTAAAACCAAGGGGATTACAAGCTCGAGACGTTTGCGCGCACTGATCTGATTTTCATACTGGCCGCTCCACTCGATGTAATATCCCGCCGGCATTTTCACCTCGGCAGCAACTGCCTTCTGCGCCTGCTCGACAAACCCACCCACGTCGCGACCACGCACATTCAGAAGAACAGCGCCACGCAAAAGTCCGTTCTCACTGGAGATCATTGAGGGGCCCATAACGGTTTTCAGCGTGACAACTTTATCAAGCGGCACCTGCGCTCCGTTGCTGCTGGTAACCAACACTTCGCCGAGTTGCTGGGGATTTTCGCGGAAGTCGCGCGCATACCGAACACGAACAGGGAAGCGTTGCCGCCCCTCGATAGTGGTCGTTATATTCTTTCCACCGATCGCTGTTTCGATAGCGTCCTCCACGTCCGCAACGTTGAGTCCATACCGATCTGCAGCAGTGCGATCAACGGTCATTTCAAGGTAAGGCGAGCCAGATGTCCGCTCGGCGTACAGGTCAACGGCACCGGGGATTTTGCGCACTACTTCCTTGATTTCCTCCGATTTCTGCTCAATAACCGTAAGATCTGGACCGAAAACTTTAATCCCCACCTGCGTGCGTATGCCCGTTGACAGCATGTCGATGCGATTGCGAATGGGCTGTGTCCAGATGTTTGTAACTCCGGGAATTTGCAATTTGTCATCGAGTCGCGCGAGGATGGCATCCTTGGTCAGCCCCTTGGGCCATTCCGAGACTGGTTTGAAAACGATAGTGGTCTCGCCCATGTTCACAGGCGCTGGATCAGTGGAGGTCTCAGCTCGCCCCACTTTACCCACCACCATTGCAACAGCCGGATCGGCTTTGATGATCTCATCCTGCTGGCGCAGAATCTCTGTCGCACGCGTGAGTGATATGCGCGGATCAGTGATGGGCATGAACAGCGCAGTCTCTTCATTGAGGGGTGGCATGAACTCTGAGCCAATGGTGGTGGCGGTGTAGATGGCGGCACAGAAGAACGCGAACGCGATACCAAGGGTGATGGCGCGGTGTCGCAGGGCCCAGTTCAGAGCAGGCTTGTAGATGGAACGCAGAACGCGCATCACTGGGTTCTCATCTTCACGGTGGAGCTTTCCACGAATAAGAAAACTGCACAGCACAGGCACCAGCGTGATGGCGAGAATCGTAGAGCCGACCATTGCGAACGTCTTGGTGAAGGCCAACGGATGAAACATCTTGCCCTCCATGCCGGTGAGCGCAAACACCGGAACGAAGGCCAGGATGATGATCACCATGGCGAAGGAGATAGGGCGGCCTACAAGGCGCGCGGCGTTGAGTGTGATTTCGATGATGTGCTCGCGATAGTTGCCGTGCTCTTCTTCGTATTGTTCCGCCTGGCGAATGACGTTCTCGGTCATGACGATCCCAGCGTCGACCAGCACACCGATAGCGATGGCAATGCCCCCGAGCGACATGATGTTCGATGAAATGCCAGCACCCTTCATGAAAAGAAACGCGCCGAGAACCGCAAGAGGTAGAGGAATTGTTACGACGAGGATACTGCGGAAGTGCCACAGAAACAGGACGTGCGCAAGCGTTACAAGGATGAGTTCCTCAACCAACGCGTGGCGTAGAGTATCGACAGCATGGTCGATAAGAATGCTGCGATCGTAAAAGGGCACGATCTTGACACCGGAAGGGAGACCGGGCTCGATCTCGCTGATTTTTTGCTTTACAGCTTCAATGACTTCGCGCGCGTTGGCTCCGTAACGGATGATGACGACACCGCCGACTGTCTCCTTGCCATCTTTGTCAAGCACCCCACGGCGGAATTCGGGGCCGAGTTGAACGCTGGCTACGTTACCCAATGTTACCGGTGTTCCGTTCGAGGCTCCGAGAGAAATGTCTTCGATATCTTTCAAACTGCGGACAAGTCCGATGCCTCGCACAATCTCTTCGGTGTCTCCCGACTCCACCACCTTAGCGCCCACGTTGTTGTTGCTTCGTTCCACTGCAGACACTATGTTTTGCAGCGGAATGTTGTAGGCACGCAGCTTAATGGGATCGAGATCAATCTGATATTGCCGTACGAAGCCGCCCACGCTGGCCACTTCAGCAACGCCGGGAACCGAGTTCAACTGGTACTTCACGAACCAGTCCTGAATGGAGTGGAGCGTGCCGCTGTCATAAGGGCCTTCGACGGTATACCAGAAGACCTGCCCAACACCGGTTGCGTCCGGACCCATCATTGGCGTCACGCCCGCAGGCAGGAAACTTCCAGCCAGACTCAAGCGCTCGAGGACGCGTGTTCGAGCGAAGTAGATGTCCACTGAGTCTTCGAAGATGACGTTGACCATCGAAAACCCGAAGGCCGAAGCGGAACGCACGGTACGCACGTGCGGCAGACCTTGCAGGTTGACCGTGAGCGGGTAAGTGATCTGGTCTTCAACCTCCTGCGGGCTGCGGCCCTGCCAATCGGTGAAGACAATGACCTGGTTCTCGCTGAGGTCCGGAATCGCGTCGATCGGCGTATGCAGAAGTGCCCAGTAGCCCCACACCGCGAGTACGGCATAGACGGCCAGGATCAGCCAGCGGTTCTTCATTGAGAATTCGATGATGCGGTTGATCATTGCTGCTCCTACCTGGCGCTCATGTGTGTGTGGAGGGTCGCGACAACATTGTTGTTCTTGCGCGCCTCGACGATTGCTGTCCATGTGCCTGCCATGCCAGGCTGGCCCTTGCCCATGTACATTGCGTGATCCGCGGCCCAGGGCAGCGCGATGCTGTTCTTCATCTCCGGCATCCCCATGGATGGCATGGCAGGCATGATGAGCGTGAGAGTGACATTGGCGTCGGTGACGGGTTTTCCATCGGGGCCAGACACCTTCACTTGAAAGTTGTTGTCTTCTCCCGACTTCATTGGGTCCGGATCAGAGTGGAATTCGATTTTTCCCGTTGTGGCTTGTTGACTGGAGGACGTCGAAGGATCGGTCGCCCCCTGGGCTGGCTGATTACCCGCAAATTCCTTTGACCCGCCGTAAAGCCCAGACATGCCTGAACCCAGATGAGCTTGCGAGTCGATGAGGAAGTTGCCATTCAGCACGACACTGTCGCCCGGCTGCAGACCCCTGGTTACCGGAAAGAGATCGTCGGAGGGGGAGCCCACGGCAACCTCTCGTGCTTCAAACACGCCGTTGGGATGTGCGACGTAGACGATCTTGCGCGTGCCTGTATCGAGGACCGCGGAGCGTGGCACCACGATGGAAGGCTGGGCCGCGCGACTCACAAAGGTTGCGTTGATAAACATGCCGGGAAGCAGGCGCATCGACGGATTTGCTACATGCACATGCACTGAAACGGTGCGCGTCTGCGGATTTGCGGAAGGTTCAATGAAATCGACATGACCATGGAGTGTCTGGTTCGAAAGCGACTCGCCAGTGATGTCGACCTGCTGTCCCGATCGAATCTGCGGAAGCTGCTCTTCGTAGACATCGGCCTTGATCCAGACCTGGCTTAGATCGGCAACGGTAAACAGCGTGTCGCCGGCGTTCACATATTGGCCTTGGGTCACTTTTCGATCGACGACCGTCCCTGATGCATAAGCAAAGATGGTCACGTGCGGTACGCCTTCGGCGGCCGGGGCATTCATCTGTTTGCCTGAGATTCCCCAGAGTTCAAGCCGATGCTGGCTGGCTTTCACCAGCGCTTCTGCTTGTGTTCGCGCGTAGGTGTCGTCCGACTGACGCAGCCCCTTGCTATTCTCTTCAGCCAATCTGTATTCCTCGATTGCCGTGGCAATTTCGGGGCTATAGACATCTGCGACCGGCTGGCCACTCCTGACTTTCTCGCCGGTGTATTGCACGTACAGTTTGTCGACACGGCCGCCGATGCGCGTGCTCACCGCGGACAGTTGGGCCTCGGGCTGTTCGACGCGGCCAAAAGCATCGATGTCGGTCTTGAGCATGGCCGTCCGCACTTCGGCCACTTGTACGCCGGCAGCGGTAATCTCAACTGGGGATAACTCGACAGTGGTTCCAGGTTGGGTACCGGTGTCCCTGGCCTCCGGAGTTGCGGTGCGCGCAGCTTGTGCTGGCGTATTAGGCAATGCCGCACCTTTCGATTCACCTGCGAAAATTTGAACGCCGCGTATCGCAAGTATCGCTGCAATCAATGCAACGGCCAGCATCCCGGTTCCGGCGCTTATCACAATCAGCTTGGTCTCTTTCGCAGTCATCTGTTGTTCCTTTCAGGGGTAGTTGTGCCGAGCAACGCGGTTCCGATAGCGCGTTCCAGATCCGCCACGCCACGATCTCTGTCCGCAGAAGCCTGATAAAGAGCGGTCTGAATATCGAGCAGCAGTCTCTGCCCTTCGATCAGCGCCGATAGCTCGGCACGATTGTTCTGGTAGGCTGCGGTTGCAGCTTTGAAGGAGGCCTCGGCCTGAGGCAAAAGCGTGTCGCGATAGACCTTTGTGCGCCGCTCCGCGGCTGCAATCGCAATCTGAGCCTGCCGTACATCGAGGAAGACAGACGCTGCCTTTGCATCGAGGTCGGCCTGGGCAACAGCCGTCGCGGCATCCGCCTGTCTTGCCTCACCGTCATGACGGGCGCGGTTCAAGCTCGGCAGGTTCATGGTGAGTTCGGCCATATACGCATTGCGCGATGCGGACCCTGTGGGCATGAGCATGTAGCCGAGCGCGGCAGTGAAATCGGGCTTCATCGCCAGGCGCGTCATCTGAGCATCATCCTTAGACTTGCCAATGCCTTTGCGCAGCCCTGCGAGCTCGGGGCGGTGTTCCAGTGAAAGCCGTTCCAACTCTTCGAGCGGTGGTATTGGCACCGTTGCCGCATAGCCGCCTTCAATCTCGACCGGCTCGTCTGCCGGACGCCCCATCAGCACGTTCAGCTCTGCGCGCGCCGTGTCTTGTTCCTGCTCAAGTTCAATCAAGTGCTCGTCGAGTCGAGTCACAGCCATTTGTGCGCGGAGTACGTCCAATTGTGGAACACGTCCTGTCGAGTACTGCGCAAGAGCGTCAGAGAGGGCTTCCTTCAACAACGAGGATTCGCTATCATGCAGGCGCATCTCTTCCGCGTTGCGCCGCAGGTCAGCGCAGTCTTTGCGGATCTGGGCAGCAATCGACTGGCGCAGCGATTCCAGGTCGCTCGCAGCCATCTCCGCATCGTCGCCTGCAACCTTCGCGCGCAGATCGCGTTTCTGCCTGCTCACGAACGTCTGCTGAATCGAGAGCATCAACTGTGCCTGATTCAGGTCCCAGGGCTCACGCAAGGGCGTGTCCCAGTCGCGCACCATCAGCATTGGGTCATCCAGACTCCGAGCCGTTCCACTTTTTGACTGCGCCAGGGCGAGTCGACGCACCGCCGCATGGATCTGTGGATTTGCCTCAAGCGCTGCCGCCACAGCATCTTCCACAGTGATGGAGCGTGCGGTTAGTGGGGTGGCGCTTAAGGGTGCGTTCGTAGGTACCGTACCGTTTTGTGCAAAGCAGGAAACACAAAGCGCCAGCAGAAGGGGCGCTGCAAATCGAGAGGTATTCACTTATCAACTCCACGAGAGAAGTGGGCACATGAGAAATCCGGACGCAACAATGCACGCGCCGGTTAGCCGCAGCGGAATTGAAAAGCTAGATTCGAAGAATGAATGCGCTTGTTGGCGGAGACAATGGCGGAATTACGAAGAGGGGCGGATGCTCATTCGGGGCAGTGGCTTTCAAGCACATTGCGTACGCATACACTGTCTCACTGGGGCTTGTGGTCGGAACTGTGGACGCAGCCAGAGTGGCGGGCAACTGCGGTCTGGCGACACAGCAATTGGTCCTGACGGAATGCGGTGACTCCGTCTGCATGCAGCAGCTGTGCGCGCTTTTTGCGTGCTGTTGCAGGCAAATTCCGAGGGGCGCTATCATCAGCGCCATCAGAAGAATAGCCATCGCCCCGCGTTGGATAGACTGCCGCAACATGAACCCAGACTACCACTACCGCCATCTATTTCGGTGACCCATATCACATAGTCACAGATCGATGATCGGTGACAACGCTGGAAGGGCATAGATCATTTTGGCATCAAGATACGGAAATTGCCGCTGCAATGAAGCATGCTCATGAGGTAGAGCATGCCATCGAAATATCGTTGGTCGCCTACCGGAATGGGCGTTCTCCACAGCTCCTCGACGAATGCCTTTTCATCTGGACCCGGAGTTGCCGCAAGGCCGCCAACAGTGGTGGTCGCTACCATGCCGACGGAGTGCCGGGTGGACAGTGGCTTTCCTTCCAATGTGTATTGGTCGGCGAAGGAACTGATGCCTTCGCTGACGAGGAACTTCTGGATGCGATCACTCAATTCAGATTCATGCTTGTCTTTGTGCCACCAACTGTAGTCGACAGACCAGTTGCTGACTGTACGCCACGAGTCGTAGCTGAAGGGGGTCGGCTGGCCGCCCCAGGCCATAGGGGATTCATCAAAGTTGTTGCGATCTGGAGAGAGGCCGGTTTTAGTTCCAACAACTTTGTAGAACATATCGCGGCTGACGTCAGCCGCCATCGCCCAGTACTGGCGATCATTCTCAGGTCCCCAGCGAGAAAAGAGCTCATAGAAGGCAGGAAGGTGGTACGAGGCGTCCGTAAAGCCGGCACCTGCATCGGGAACGAAGCGGATCATATAATGGTCCTCTTCCAGCATGGGCCCGGTGCTTGCAGGCCTCGGAGTAAACTGCCCAGCGCCCATCCTGCGGAAGGGGTTTTCTGGAGGCGTTTTACCCTCACCTCTGAGTTCAATTGCGACATTGGTCTCTGCCTGTAACCGTTCCGTGTTGTTCGGGCTGCTGAGGGTCTGACCAAAATAATTGAAAGGCTGATCTTCCGGATGGACCTTGAACGGGCCGGTTGCAGTAATAACAGGATGGTGGCGCATGAGGGAGAGAATGCGGTTGGCCTGCTCCTGATAGTTATAGATGCCCTCTCCATTGCCCCAGCGGTGTGCTGCGAAAAGTAAAGCCATCGCATAATACTCTTCGCCATCTGGAGCAGGACCGGTTGAGCGCGCAGTTCCGTCGGTGTTCACTGACCACGCGAAGTACCCTGTGTTGGGGTTATTTGTGTCCGTGATGAGCATGTATGTAGTCGACCAGTTCCAGAGCGCATCGAACTCGCGCTTCTTGTCCATCTGGACGGCAATCATCATGCCATAACTCATGCCTTCAGTACGTGCATCGTTGTTGGCCCAATCGGTGATATATCCGAGTGGACCATTTGCATTCGATCCGGCTTCGAAATATACGCGTTCCGACTGGGCATCTCCGTGGAACAGTTGTTGGAAGGCTTTGTCGATTTTGACTCGGGTTTCGGCAGGCGAATGTCCCTGTTCGGCAAATAGATCGCGATATATCCGTGTCTTGAAGGCTCCCTCACCATCATCTGGGTGGCGTTTGATTTCCCCAAGCGGAGCGTTCACGTGAGGCGGAGGTGGTACAAAGCCTGAAGGGGGCACCTGGCTCCGGATTGAAACCTGACAGCAACAGTACAACGCCAATGCAATGGCTGCATCCAGAAAAAATGCAGAATGTCTTGTTCGCATGGTTTTCCTTTCGCAGAACGTATAGCTTTACACATCTCAGAAGTCTCAGGGACTTACACCCTGCCCGCTGCCATTCAATGAACCTAACAATCATCTGATATCGGGGACTCGGATTGCAGTATTGCAGGTCATGCTGTAAGTGCACATCACATTTACATCATGGGGCGCAACTATAGGGCCGAATATGGCTTATTGCAAAGTTTTTTTCGCTTCGACTAGAAAATAAAAAAAGACCTGCCGATAGATTGCGTGTAGCAACCACCACCTGCTCCAAGTAACGATTCTGGACTGTGATGTAGACAGAACGGGTTCGGTGCAGGCG
>Ga0302319_10018556_pt1 | contig 12688 bp, 13 predicted proteins | sample Bog_T0_2_FD_203319 | JGI IMG/M metagenome (GOLD analysis project Ga0302319, IMG submission 203319) | Peat permafrost microbial communities from Stordalen Mire near Abisko, Sweden - Bog_T0_2 | ecosystem: Environmental > Terrestrial > Soil > Wetlands > Peat | place: Sweden: Abisko, Stordalen Mire...
CAGCGGCTTCGGCGCGCAATCAAGGCGTCTAAACGGACCATGATTTTCTTTGCTGCTTGTCTTGTCATCGGCGAATTAGCAAATTGGGATTCTTCGCCTTGGATACGAGTCTTTGGCGTGGTCCTCGATCTTTCCTTCATTGCAATCTTTTACCGGTCCATGCGCCAAGCACAAGCAAAACTAAAGTCATCAGGAGAAACACCATGAGCACTCTTCAAGGCAAAATCGCGCTGGTTACCGGCGCCTCGCAGGGAATCGGCCGGGCCTGTGCGCTGGAACTGGCCAGGGCCGGCGCGACGGTCGCGCTGGGGGCGCGCAACTTCGAGAAGCTGGACGCCGTGGCAGCGGAGATCGCCTCCGAGGGCGGAACGGCGAAGGCCTATGCGCTGGACGTCTCCAGCGAGGAATCCATCAAGTCCGGCGCGAAGGCCGTGCTGGCGGACCACGGCGCGGTGCATATTCTGGTGAACAACGCGGGCATCACCAAAGACGGGCTGGCCATGCGCATGCGGCTGGCGGACTTTGAAGACGTGCTGCGCACCAACCTGACCGGCGCGTTCCTGCTGACGCAGGCGGTGATCTCGTCCATGATGAAGGCGCGCTGGGGACGGATCATCAACATTACGTCGGTGGTAGGCGAGACCGGAGCGGCGGGGCAGGCGAACTATGCGGCCTCCAAGGCTGGGCTGATCGGCCTGACCAAGTCGCTGGCGCGGGAGTTTGCCAGCCGGGGCGTTACGGTGAACGCCGTCGCGCCGGGGTTCATTGAGACGGCCATGACCGGCGCGCTGACCGACGAGCAGAAAGCCGGCATCCTCAGCATGATTCCGCTGGCCAGGTATGGTGCCGACGCCGACATCGCCGCAGCGGTGGCGTATCTGGCGTCAGAGGGCGCGGGATACATTACCGGCCACACGCTGGACGTGAATGGTGGCCTTTACATGGGCTAGCCCCAACCTGTAGGGGTCACGCCGCGGTCACGAATCTCTTAAGGTACGAATTCCCTTCCTGATTTTCGACTTCCCCCTTGCCACACCCCTGCGCGGTGGTTACTTTAGCGTTAATGGCGAATGTGCATACAGTTCAGCAGGACCTTCCTCCGGTTGCCCCGGAGCCGGGCCCGATCCAGATTGGCGTGACCATCCGCGGCTACCGGCTGCAGCGGGGGATGTCGCAGGGCGACATCGAGAAGCGTACCGGCCTGCTGCGCTGCTACCTTTCGCGGGTAGAGAACGGCCACACCGTGCCGTCGCTGGAGACGCTGCAGAAGATCGCCGGCGCCATGGATATCCCGCTGGCCCAGTTCTTCGCGGAGGACCCGGTCAAAGAGGTCTCGGGCATCGCCCTGAGCCAGGACGAGATCCGGTTTCTGACGCAGATTCAGCGCTACTCCGCCCACCTGACGGAGCCGGATCGGCGGCTGCTGCTGGCCATGGTGCGGAAGTTCGCCGCGACGGCGACGACTTCCATCAGCTAGACTGACCCCCTCCCCCGGTTTTCCCGCAAAGTTGGCAGAAATAAGGACTTAGCGCTGGACCCCCCTGGCTGAAGGGGTGGACAGGCTGGATGCTAAGTCCTTTAAGATATAGGACTGTTCTGAGCCGCTATTCCATTGTCAAAAAATGTCAAAAAACCACCCAGCCTGAGCCGGTTGCAAGAAGGGCCCGGGGTAGCCCGCGCCATCTTCTGCCTGAATTTATTGTACCGCGCGTGTCAAGTTCTTTGAGCGGTGGAGAGATCGTTGGTGGGAGGGCCGGAGCTGCGGGTCTCTGCACCCCATCGAGCAAAGAACGCTCGCTGGGAGCCCCGCTCTCCGCTGCATCGCTGCGCTCCTCCGGTCGAGAGGACACATCTGAGGTGGGAAGGCCGGAGCTGCGGGTCTCTCCGCTGCGTCCTCCGGTCGAGATGACACATCTGCGGGGAGTCAAAGGAGCGGGCTAGGCGAGTTTGGCCTTGGCCACCGCGTAGGCCAGCAGGCAGAGCAGCAGAGCGGCGACGGTGAAGGTCACGCGCTGGCGGGCGCGGTAGGCCGAGCGGCCGGAGGTCATGCGCGGAAACAGCGGCAGCCCCAGGGCCAGCCCCACGGCAAAGCCGCCGATGTGGGCGGAGTTGTCAATGTGGGGCAGGATGGCGGGGTCCAGGTGCAGATGGGCGAACTGGCCGGGCGAGGCCATCCCCAGCACCCCGGGGGCCATGCCGATGGCGAGGTTGGCTACGGCGAAGAAGATGACCTGGCGGCGCAGGCTGCGAAGCTCATTCCACGGAACTGCCAGGCCGCGGTTGGAGAGCAGCACGATCAGGATGCCGGCGATGCCGAAGACCGCGCCCGAGGCTCCGGCGACCGTCACGTCAGCGTTGGCCGGCGCAAGGGCAAACGAGAGCAGCATCCCGGCAGTGCCGGTGACCAGATAGACGACTACCAGCCCACGGCGGCCCAGCAGCGGCTCGCCAAACAGGCCCAGGTTCCACAGGCACCACATGTTCAGCGCGATGTGCAGCAGGGTGATGTGGACGAAGGTGCCGGTCACCAGCCGCCACCACTGGCCGGCGAGGACGAGCTGGGAGTTGGTGGCGCCGAAGCGCACCAGGGTGTCGATATTGAAGCTGGCGGTGAGCACGCCGGCGAGGTCATGCTGGTGAAGCATGCCGGGGACCGGGCCGTAGGCGAACATGGCCGCATAGACCAGCAGGTTGATACCCAGCAGGGTGTAGGTCGCAGGGTAGTTCCAGAGCGAGAGGGAGCGGGCGCGCCGCTGGGGTTCGGGGGCTGCCGCAGCGTCGTCGAGCGAGGCTTCGACGGCGGCGATGGACTCTTCAGTGGGGGTTGCGTCAGTCACAGGCTGGGAGGGAGCGACCGGCTAGGCGGCCTGTTTGCGGAGGCGCTCGCGCAGTTCAGGCGAGACGCGCTCCCGGAAGAGGGTGGAGACCATGCCGGGAATGGGCGTAGCGATGGCCACCAGCGTCCAGAGCAGCATGGAGACCACGACGCCGGCGATAGCCACGGCCTCCAGGCTGAGGTTGAAGCTGGCCGGGATATGGGAGAGAGCGGCGAAGGCGTCGTCGTGGAGGTGCAGGCGCAGGGCGGTGATGTGGCTGACAGCCTCCAGCCGGTGCATGACCAGAGCGGCCAGCAGGAAGGCGGCAAAGGAGAGCGAGGTGACGGCCAGCAAAAGGACGTCTACGGTGCGATGGATGCGCTGGCGGCGGCGGCAATGGGAGCAGGTGCGGAGGTGGGTCTCATAGTCGCCGCGCAGCTCCGGGGAGATGCTGGAGATGTCATACCGCCATCCGGAGAGGATGGCCCCGACCACCTGGTCGTTGCAGGTATCGTGGCGATGAGCTCGGGAGCTGGTGGAGAAAGCCGCCATCTAATAACCTCAGATGATTCTAGTTTACTCTACGTTGCAAAAAAGCGGCGAGGCGGGATTTCCTCCGAGGCTGTATTCCCTGGTTCGGTTGGCCCCGCGACCTTAAATTGTCCGGACAGTGGAAGAAGGGCGATGTTTGCGTGAGACGATGGCTGAATGTGGGCTAAGGTAATAGGGCAAATGGAGCGTGGATCTACGTCCTGACAGTTTGCTTGTCATCCGCACGATTCAGAAGCGGCGGAGTTCGAGGTGATCGCTACCGCACCTCCCCGTGGCTAAAGCCCCGTCTTATTACGGCTCTAACGGACGGGCTGAAGCCCGTCCCCTTCAAAGCTGCTCACAGGCAGATGGGCTCAAGCGGCACGTCCTGACGGGCCAGCAGCAGGCGGTTGCCTAGCAGGCTCATGCGGCCGGCGATGGCCTGTTCCGCGGCCAGGCGGGCGAGCTCCGGCAGGTTGTTCTGCTCAGAGAGATGGCCCAGCACGATGGTGTGCGCGCCGCCGTCGTAGTCGCGGAGGAGGAACTCCGCGGCAGCGGTGTTGGAGAGGTGGCCGACGCGGGAGAGCACGCGCTGCTTGACGCTCCACGGATAGGGGCCGTCCTTGAGCATCTCCAGATCGTGGTTGGATTCGAGCAGCAGCACATCGACCTCGCGCAGCGCCTGCTTGACGTTGGGCGGGATGTAGCCGAGGTCCGTGGCGATGGCCATGCGAATGGATTCGGACCGGGCGTGGAAGACGAAGCCGCAGGGGTCGGCGGCGTCATGCGGGATGGTGAAGGGGCTGATATCGATCTCGCCGATGGAGAAGGCGTGCCCGGCGCGGAAGTACTCCACGGCGGGGAGGAAGGTGGAGTCGGGTTTGGCAGCGGTCGCAGCCTGCGGTGCGGGGAGGTCTTCGGGTTCGAGCTGCGGCTCGGGCTCTGGCTCGGCTACGGCCACCGCGGCGAGGGTGTGCGCGGGAGCGTGCGCGGCTTCGTCCTGGCGGGCATGCTGCTCGGCAGCGCGCAGCTCCAGCCATTTGGAGTAGCTCATGGTGGTCTTGGGCGTGAGCAAGCGCGCCCAGGCGCGGTGGGTGGGCTCCGTGAAGAAGACGGGGATGCGCAGCCGCCGGGCCAGCACGGCGAGGCCGGCGACGTGGTCCACATGCTCATGGGTGATGAGGATGGCGGTGAGCGCCGCAGGGTCTTCCCCGGAGGCGGCCATGCGGCGCAGCAGCTCTCGGCAGGAGAGCCCGGCGTCCACCAGAATGCGCGTGGCGCCGGCAGCGACCACTGCCGCGTTGCCCTTGGAACCCGAGGCTAAGACCGTCATGCGCACTGCTTCAACGATACGCCGGGAGGCTGTGCAAGGAGCCAAGAGCACGTGGTAAGTGACAGGAGATAAGCAGGGGAACCAGCGGTGGTTCCAAACTTACTACTTGCTACGGATCACTTTCCACCTTCCACTTCCCTCTTGGGGGCGAGAAAGTTGACGATCGTACGCATGACCGTCTCGCCGCGCTGGTTGAAGGTGAGGGTACGGGATTTGACGACGCCGTAGAGCGGGCGGCTGCGGGAGGGACGCACTTCGAGGATCTCGGCCTCAGTGCGCAGGGTGTCTCCGGGACGGACGGGCTGCATCCAGCGCATCTCCTCCACGCCGGCGCCGATCATGCCGCCCGCGATGTGGAAGCTTTCCACGCGAAGGCGCATGACGATGGCCGCGGTGAGCCAGCCGGAGGCGGCCAGGCCCTTGAAGAACGAACTTTCGCCGGCCGCCTCGTCCAGGTGGAACGGTTGCGGGTCATAACTCTCGGCGAACTGCTTGATCTCCTCCGCCGTGACCTTGTAGCTGCGGCTGGAGTTGACCTTCATCCCGGGATATAAATCTTCAAAGTACAGTTCAGTGGGCACGGCTTCACCTGCTCCTCTATCTACTCAGGGGAGTGTAACGGTGCGGAGGAGCGAACTCAAGCGGAGGGAGGGGTGGGCAGCCTGAAGTGCGCGTTTACCGCAGCGACAAAGCAGGCCTCCTCGCTGAGCCGGTTCATGGTGTTGTTTACGCCGAAGGGCAGGCGGCGCTCCAGGGCAAAGAGCAGGCGCGGCACGCGGTGGGGGGCAAGAGGATAGAGGGCTTTGGCGGCCAGTCGCAGCGGCGCCAGCAGGAGCGCATGGAGCGTCCGCGCCGTTTGGCGCATGGCGGTGAGTTCGGCTGCGGTGGCCGGCATGGGACGGCCGCGGTGGCCTTCGCGCTGATAGATGTGCACGTCCGCAAAGCCGGAGCGGGTGAGCGTAGCGGCGATGTCCGCCGGGTTGGTCTTCCAGGGGTGGCCGAGGTCGAAGAAGACGGCGTCGATGGGATGGAGGCGCGGGCGCGGGGCGCGCGCGGCGAAGCGGCGGATGCGGTCGAGGAAGGGGCTGCCGGGCTGGCCCATGAGCGGCAGCGTGGAGACGATGTGGCCGCCGGGGACGAGCAGTTGGGCGAGCGTGGAGAGCGTGGCGTCAGGCGCATACATGTGTTCCAGCGTGTGGTTGGAGAAGACGAGGTCATACTCGCGGTGGAGCTTGCGGAGGTGCGCATGCATGTCCCCGGTGAGGAGCGTGACGCCGGTGGCTGCGGCGATGCCGGGCAGCAGAGCGTCGGCGTAGTCGATGGCGGTGAGGCGCGCGGTGGGCAGTACGGCGCGGAGGAAGAGCAGCTCGATGCCGTCGCCGACGCCGAGGATGAGGACGCTCTGCGCGCTGCGCGGGACGAGGTTGGCCTCCCAGGCGAAGTCGTCATGATGGATGCGGCGGGCGGCGGGTGTGAGCTGCGTGTGGTCGAAGAGCGATTGCAGGCGGGCCTGTTCCTCGTCGGCGAAGAGTGTGGCGATGGGTTTGAGCAGCGTAGTGGCGAAGGGGGGTGCAGGCTCGCGGAGGCGGATGGCTGCGGCGGCGGCGCGGCCGAGGGCGTTCATGGCTTCGCTGGGGCCGCTGGCGAAAGGATAGCGCTGCAGGTAGGCCTGCAACTCCGGATCTGCAACGTCGATCTGCAGGCCGGGCGCGGTCTCTGCGAGCGCTGCTGGCTCCTCGGGCGGCATCTTCCCACGATACACTTGCGGCTACGGACCTCATGCCCAACCGCATCCTGCACAGCGAGAACCTGGCCGCCCTGCGTACCCTGCACAGCGCGAGCGTGCAGTTGATCTACGTGGACCCGCCGTTCAACACCGGCACGACGCAGAAGCGCACGCGGATGAAGACCGTGCGCGATGCGGCAGGCGATAGGACGGGCTTTGGCGGACAGCGGTATCGCACGGAGAAGGTCACCGGCGGGGATGCCAGTTATACCGACACCTTCGACGACTACATCAGCTTCCTGCGCCCGCGGATGGTGGAAGCGCGGCGTGTGCTGACGGCGACCGGTTCGCTCTTCCTGCACATCGACCCGCGTGAGGTGCACTACGCCAAGGTGATGCTCGACGAGGTCTTTGCGCTGGACGGCGGCGCGGGGAGAGAGTGCTTTCAGAACGAGATCATCTGGGCCTACGACTACGGCGCGCGCACGAAGAAGCGCTGGCCGGCCAAGCATGACAACATCCTGTGGTACACCAAGGACCCGGAGCGCTACACATTTAATTTAGAGGCGAGCGACCGCATACCTTACATGGCGCCGGGGCTGGTGGGCGCGGAGAAAGCCGCGCGCGGCAAGACGCCGACCGACGTGTGGTGGCACACTATCGTCTCGCCGACAGGCAAAGAGAAGACCGGCTACCCCACGCAGAAGCCGCTGGGGATCCTGGAGCGTATCGTGCGTGTGCACTCGAACCCCGGGGATACGGTGCTGGATTTTTTTGCGGGGAGTGGGACGACGGGTCTCGCCGCAGTTAAGAACGACCGCCGCTACATTCTGATCGACGAAAGCCCAGAAGCGGTGAAGCTGATGAAGCAGCGGCTCTCGTAACTTGAAGAGCGCCTTAAGAGCGGCTTTTCGTCACTGACTTTCATTTTCTTGAACGGGAGGCCGCATATGAAGGGGTACCCGGACTACTTGCCCTTGTAGTCGAAGAACAGCTCGGGAAACTCCTTCTTCAGCGCGTCGATCTTGGGGCGGTCGCAGACCTCGATGTACGGGTTGTCGGGGTTGTGCAGCGCGTAGTCCTGGTGGTAGCTCTCGGCGTCATAGAAGCCCTTCAGCGGTGTCACCTCGGTCACAATCGGTTTGGGGAAGGCCTTCGCTGCGTCCAGTTGTGCGATGTACGCCGACGCGATGCGGCGCTGATCGTCGGTCGCATAGAAGATCGCCGAGCGGTAGCTGGTGCCCACGTCCGGGCCCTGGCGATTCAACTCCGTGGGGTCATGCACGACGGAGAAGAAGACTTGCAACAGCTTGCCGTAGGTGATCTTCGAGGGGTCATAGACCACCTTCACCGACTCAGCGTGGCCGGTGGTCTCCGTGGTGACCTGGTCGTAGGTGGCCGTGGAGGCAGAGCCGCCGGAGTACCCGGCGGTGGTGGCGACGACTCCCTTGACGCGCTCAAATACCGACTGCGTGCCCCAGAAGCAGCCGCCCGCGAAGACCGCCGTCTGACGGCCGGGGGACCTGGCGAGGGCGTCATCCACTGCTGGGGCGGGCACTGGCGACCGAGGAGCGGCGTTGCATCCCGCGCTGCCGGCAAGGGCGACGACCAGCGTGCTGAGAGCGAGACGAAGAGAACGGTTGCGTACCAATGGAACCTCCTGAACCTCACCATGAGACGCTGCGATATCCGCGAAGTTGCCGGGCAGACGGATTTCTCCGCTGCACTCTCCATTTTTGTTGTCTCGCCGCGCGGAATCGTGGATACTTGGCTCGCCTTCACATACTGCAATGGAAAGAGGCCGGGACTTCCGTGGGGACGCGACCCACGGCTGCCGGCACGAGGAGAAGACCATGGAAGCATTTCATTCCGTCCTGATCGGCCTGGCAGGCGTGGCCGCACTATGGGTTGCGATGGGCATCGCCAGCAGCTTCAACCCGGCCATACTGGTCACCGGCTCTGACGGCACGCTGAGCACGTCCAAGTGCCAGTTCGTGCTGTGGACCGTGGTGATCGTCTTCAGCTTCCTTGTGATCTTCAGCTACCACGCCAAGGCAGCGAACTTCGTCGGGCTGGATCTGCCGCAGAACGTGGCCATCGTGCTGGGCATCAGCGCGACCACGGCGGTGGCCGCCAAGGGCATTGCGGTGAGCCAGGCGACCGCCGCAGCTAAGGCCATGGGAGCGCGGATTGTGCCGGGCTCCGGGCCGGTGAAGATTCCGGGCGCGGTGCAGAGCCTGGCGGGGCTGTTCCAGGGCGACGACGGCACACCGGACCTGGGCAAGATACAGCTGATGATCTGGACGCTGATTGGGATCGTGGTCTATCTGGTGCTGATCCACCATAACCTGGTGACCGGACAGCGGGCGATGCCGGACATCGGCGAGAGCTTTCTGGTGCTGATGGGGCTGGGCCACGGAGCGTACCTGGGCAAGAAGATCGCCGGCAACGGCGGCAGCTAGGATGCTGGGCTGAGGCTCTGCAGGAGAAGCAGATCCTTCGACTTCGACTTGCGCGATGAAGCCGCGAGAGTCTCCGCTCAGGATGACAATTCATTTTGGCATGAGGATTCCCGCTCAGGATGACAGTTCCTTGGAGTGAATGGCGCTGGGGGCTTGCGGCTACTTGCCCAGCGCGCTGGCGGGTCATTTGCCCTGGGCGCTGGCGATCTTTTCTTCCGCAACGCGGGTCTCTGCGTTGGCCTCGTCATACTTGGCCTGCTCGTCGCCGGCCTCGTTCCAGAGCTGTTGCGCGTGGTGCAGGTCGGCCTCGGCAGCGGGCACGTCAATCTCCTCGGGGTGCAACGCGGTTTCGGCGAGGATGGTGACGCGTTCGGGAAGGACCTCCACAAAGCCCCATGCGACGAAGAAAACCTGCTCACCTGCGGAGCCGCCGTGCAGACGAACCTCACCGGCGCCAAGTTCCGCCAGCAGCGGAGCCGCGCCGTAGAGCGCCTCCAGGTAGCCGGACATCGACGGCAGCTCGACGGCGGTGGCGGTAGCGTCCAGCAGAACGCGGTCCGGTGTGACCAGGCGGACGGTGAGAAGACCGGATTGGGTGGTGTCTGGCATATTAGCTTCTGGCTCTTAGCTTCTAGCTCTTAGCTAGAGGCCGGTTGGTTCGCTGCTGCTTCGCAGCCTTTAGCTAGAAGCTAGAGGCTGGAAGCTAACAGCTAGGCTGCTTGCTTCATCTTCTCCGCTGCGGCGAGCACGTCGGCCATGCCGCCCTTGAGGTAGAAGGCCTGCTCGGGGATATCGTCGTGCTTGCCTTCGATGATCTCCTTGAAGTCGCGCACCGTGTCTTCGATCTTGACGTAGGCTCCGGGGATGCCGGTGAAGATCTCCGCGACGTGGAACGGCTGCGAGAGGAAGCGCTGCACCTTGCGCGCGCGGGAGACGGTGAGCTTGTCCTCTTCCGAGAGCTCGTCGATGCCGAGGATGGCGATGATGTCCTGCAGGTCCTTGTAGCGCTGCAGAATCTTCTTCACGCCCTGCGCCACGTCATAGTGCTCCTGCCCGACCACGCGTGGCGAGAGGATGCGCGAGGTGGAGGCCAGCGGATCGACAGCGGGATAGATTCCAAGCTCTGACAGCGGCCGCGAGAGCACGGTGGTTGCGTCGAGGTGGGCAAAGGTCGTGGCAGGCGCGGGATCGGTGAGGTCGTCGGCGGGAACGTAGACGGCCTGCACGGAGGTGATGGAGCCCTTCTTGGTGGAGGTGATGCGCTCCTGCAGCTCGCCCATCTCCGTGGCAAGGTTGGGCTGGTAACCTACCGCGCTGGGCATGCGGCCGAGCAGCGTGGAGACCTCCGAGCCGGCCTGCGTGAAGCGGAAGATGTTGTCGATGAAGAGCAGTGTGTCCGCACCCTCCTCGTCGCGGAAGTACTCGGCCACGGTGAGGCCGGTGAGGGCGACGCGCAGGCGTGCCCCTGGCGGCTCGGTCATCTGGCCGTAGATCAGCGCGGCCTTCGACTTGTTGAAGTCATGGATGTCAATAACGCCGGATTCCTGGAACTCATGCCAGAGGTCGTTGCCCTCGCGGGTGCGCTCGCCCACGCCGGCGAAGACGGAGAAGCCGCCATGTTGGCTGGCGACGTTGTTAATCAGCTCCTGGATGATGACGGTCTTGCCCACGCCCGCGCCGCCGAAGAGGCCGATCTTTCCGCCCTTGAGGAACGGCTGGATCAGGTCGATGACCTTGATGCCGGTCTCAAACATCTCCTCGGTGACGGACTGCTCGTCAAACTTCGGGGCGAGCCGGTGGATGGGCATGTGCTTCTTGGCATTGACGGGCCCCATCTCATCGACGGGTTCGCCCAGCACGTTGAGCACGCGGCCGAGGGTCTCGCGGCCCACGGGGACGGTGATGCCGGCGCCGGTGTCAATGGCCTTCATCCCGCGCACCATACCCTCGGTCGCGACCATGGCGATGCAGCGCACGCGGCCTTCGCCGATGTGCTGCTCCACTTCGACGACGACGTCCATGGGCGTGGGCACGTCAAAGCCCTCGCTGACGATGCGCAGCGCTTGGTAGATGGGAGGCATGTGCGCCTCTTCAAACTGCACGTCCACGGCCGGGCCGCTGACGCTGATGACTTTACCGACGTTCTGTTTGTCTGCCATACCTTTTCCTAATCTCGAACTCTATTGAAACTTTGTCATCCTGAGCGCGTGGCGCGAAGGACCTGCATCTGTACTTACAGCGCGGCCGCTCCGCTGACGATCTCGATAATTTCCTTGGTAATCGCCGCCTGGCGTGCGCGGTTCATGGTGAGGCTCAACTTGTCAATCAGCTCGCCGGCGTTCTTGGTCGCGGCGTCGGTAGCGGTCATGCGCGCGGCGTGCTCGGCGGCGATGGACTCCAGCAGCGCGTGGAAGATCTGCGTGGTGACGTAGCGCGGCATCAGGTGGCGAAAGATACGCTCCGGCGGCTGGTCGAAGATGTAGTCCACATCGGCGGTGCCGAACATCTTGGCCTCGCGCTCGGCGAGCGATTCCTCAGGCTCGTTGATGGAGACGCCGGAGGACTGGGCGGCGCGGGCGGCGGCCTCTCTCTGCTCCTCGGTCATCTCTTCGGATACCGTCACTTCATGCGAGCCGAGTTTGCGGATGGGCAGCAGCTTTTCCACTACCACGCGCTGGGAGATGACGGATTTGAACTCGTTGAAGACGATGTAGACGGAGTCGATCTCGGCACGTTCGTAACGCGCCACAATGGAGCGCGCGATGCCGGCGACGTCATGGAACTCTGCCTTGAGCAGCAGGGTGGGATGCTCAGCGACGACCTCGGTCGGCGCGGCGCGGTGGCGGATGTCTTCAATGTGTTTGGCGAGGTCGTTGTCGTAGAGCTCTTCTTTGTGCTCATAGACTGCCGCCGGAAACTTGCGCTTGTAGAGCGCGATGGCCTTCTTGCCGATGGGCTCCAGGTCAAGGTTCTGGCCCTGTTCGCGGCGCTCATCGATGAACCGCTGCGCGGCCTTGCCGATGTTGGAGTTGAAGCCGCCTGCGAAGCCCTTGTCGCCGGCGATGACCAGCACCAGCACGTTCTTCTCCTCGCGCTCCACCAGCAGCGGATGCATGATCTCGCCGCTGGCCTCGTTATACAGGTCCGTGCGGCGCACCAGCGACTCGAGCACGTTGACCAGCATCCGCGCATAGGGCCGTGCGTGCAGCGCACGCTCCTGGGCGCGGCGCAGCTTGGCCGCCGAGACCATCTTCATGGCCTTGGTAATCTGCCGCGTGTTCTTCACACTGCGGATGCGACGCCGGAGATCGAGTACGTTTGCCATCGGTTCAAGTGCTGCCAGCTTGCCTCAGCGGCTAAAGCCGCTCTGTTATCGTACGTTGCGGCACGGCTGAAGCCGTGCCCTTAACGAAACGCTTGCCTACGCCTTCGCGGTTTCCTTGTCCTTCAACCCGGCGAGGAAGTCCTGCTTGTACTGCTTGATTGCATCGGTGAGCCGCTGCCGCAGGTCGTCGTCGAGCGCCTTCTTGGTGGTGATGTCAGCGAGGATGTCCGGGTGCGAGCTGTCGAGGAACGGATAGTATCCGTCCTCAAAGGCCCGGATGTCCTTCACCTCTACATCGTCCAACAAGCCCTGGGTACCGGCGAAGAGGATGGCCACCTGCTGCGCGGCGGTGAGCGGCTGGAACTGCGGCTGCTTCAGCAACTCCGTCAGGCGCGCGCCGCGGTTCAGTTGGTTCTGCGTGACCTTATCCAGGTCAGAGCCGAACTGCGCGAAGGCCGCCAGTTCGCGGTACTGCGCGAGGTCCAGCTTCAGCGT
>Ga0302319_10018558_pt1 | contig 12688 bp, 6 predicted proteins | sample Bog_T0_2_FD_203319 | JGI IMG/M metagenome (GOLD analysis project Ga0302319, IMG submission 203319) | Peat permafrost microbial communities from Stordalen Mire near Abisko, Sweden - Bog_T0_2 | ecosystem: Environmental > Terrestrial > Soil > Wetlands > Peat | place: Sweden: Abisko, Stordalen Mire...
CAAACCGCGACATTCGCAGTGCAACTAGCCGATCGTGAAGGGCCTTATATGAGATCGAAAATGCACAAAGCGGCGAGTAATGGATTGGACTGCTGAACTCAGCGTCATTGAAGTTTCTCCAATTCCGGGCGATCTGGGCGCGCTGTAGACCAGTCCGCCTGGCCCTACTGTAGCAAAAGTCGCTTACGCCTGCCTCGACAACAAGGACCTCGAATGCCGGAACAATCTTACCTGCCGATTTGGGCGCGCGTGCACAGGAAGAAGCTGGGCGGCATGACCACGGCCATTGGCATTATTGTCGTGATCGTCGTGGCGCTTTTGATCGCCCTCGGCCTCACTTGGCTCAACGCCAGTCACAAGGCGCCCGGAGCCACAGGCGGCGGATTCGGCGGCGGACGCCGTCAGCCAATCACGGTGGGCACGGCCAAGGCGGTCGTCGGCCAGATACCGATCACCGTGGACGCACTGGGCACTGTGACACCCCCGGTGACAGCGACTATCACCTCGCGCATAGCCGGCAATCTGATGACCGTGAACTTCAAGGAAGGCCAGATGGTCAGAAAGGGCCAACTGCTGGCCCAGATCGATCCACGCCCCTACCGCGTGGCCCTGGAGCAGGCGCAAGGCACCTTGGCCCACGATCAGGCGCTTCTCTCTGACGCCCAGCTCGACCTGAAGCGCTATCAGACGCTGCTGGCCAAGAACTCCATCGCCAGTCAGCAGGTCGACACCCAGGCGTCTGTGGTTAAGCAGGACCAAGGTCAGGTCGTGGCGGATCAGGCGGCGGTGGATAACGCCAAACTGAATCTCGCCTACACCAGCATCACCGCGCCCGTGAACGGGCGTGTCGGTCTGCGCCAGGTTGATGTGGGCAACTACATACCGGCGGGCAGCACAACGGGTTTGGTGGTCTTGACCCAGATCGATCCGATGGACGTTGAATTCGCCATTCCCGAAGACAACATCCCGCGCATTTCCCAGCGCCAACAGCATGGCGCGACACTCATCGCGACGGCCCTGAACCGCGATGCGGGCGAGCAGTTGGCCGTGGGGACGCTGTCCACCCTCGATACCCAGATCGACTCCACCACAGGCACGGTCAAGGCCAAGGCCCGTTTCGACAACAGGGCCATGACCTTGTTCCCGCAACAGTTCGTCAACATCCACCTCCTGGTCGACACCCTGTGCAATCAGGTGATTGTCCCGACCACGGCGGTGCGCCATGGCGCCCAGGGCGACTACGTCTTCACGGTCCAGCCGGACAAGACAGCCAAGGTCCAGTATGTGAAAGTGGGCCCCGGGACGCCGGAGACTGTCTCGGTCGTCACCGGCGTGACGCCGGGCGACGTCGTCATCACCGATGGCGGCGACCGGCTGCGCGACGGCTCCCCCGTGCTGCTGCCGGGGGATAACCCGCAAGCCTATCAGCAGGCGCAATCCAAGTTCGGCCAACACAGAGGCGGCCAAAGCGGCCAGCACCGCCCCGGCGGCCGTGGCGGCAGCGGCGGCTTTGGACGGGGCGGCAGGGGCGGGCGCAATGGCGCGGCCCAGGCGCCGGCGGCCGCGCCCGCTGGTCCCCCACAATCGCCCGGCGCGCTACAACAGGCCCGCGACCTGGCCAACGCCAGCTGCGACGCGGCGCCCGGCGGCGCGGGCGGCGGCGGCTTCGGCGGTCATGGCCATCACGGTCAGTTCCCCGGCGGCCGCGGCCCGGACGGCGCGCCGCCGACAGGTGGACAGGGTCAGGGTGGGCAGGCTCAGGGCGGCCCATCGCCAAATGGCCAGGGCGGCGGCCGTTTCCATCACCGGCGGGGACAAGGCCAAGACCCCGGTCAAGGCCCGCAACCCACTGACGGAACGGCCGGTTGAGACTGTTCGGACAAAGCATTGTGTTTGAGGCCTTGCGATCATGAGCCCGTCACGTCCGTTCATCATGCGGCCCGTGGCGACGTCGCTGTTCATGGCGGCGATTTTCCTGGCGGGCGTGATCGCCTTCCGGATGCTGCCGCTATCGGCGCTGCCGGAAGTCGATTATCCGACCATCCAGGTGCAGACCTCCTATCCGGGCGCCAGCCCCGAGGTCATGTCAGCAACCGTCACCGCGCCGCTGGAACGCCAGTTCGGCGAAATGGCCGACCTCAACCGCATGTCGTCGATCAGCTCGGCCGGTTTCTCGGTCGTGACGCTGCAGTTCAACCTCGACCTCAATTTGGATGTCGCTGAACAGGAAGTGCAGGCGGCGATCAACGCCTCCGGCAGCCTGCTGCCCACCGATCTTCCCCAGCCGCCGGTCTACGCCAAGGTCAACCCGGCCGATGCGCCGATCATGACCCTGGCGCTGACCTCCGACATCATGCCCCTGCCCCAACTGGAGGATCTCGCGGAGTCCCGGCTGGCCCAGAAGATTTCCCAGGTCAAAGGCGTCGGCCTGGTCAACATCTCCGGCGGCCAGCGGCCGGCGGTGCGCATCCAGGCCAACAGCGACGCCCTGGCCGCGCTGGGGCTGACGCTGGACGATCTGCGCACAACCATCGCAACGGCCAACGCCAACCAAGCCAAGGGCTCCTTCGACGGGCCCACCCGCGCCTACTCCATCAACGCCAACGATCAACTCGCCACGGCGGCGGACTACATCAACCAGATCATCGCCTACAAGAACGGCGCGCCTGTCCGGCTGAAGGATGTGGCCAAGGTGGTGGACGGCGCGGAGAACACTCGCCTGGGCGCGTGGGTGGGCGCCCGACCGGAAGGGAACAGCAAGGCCGCGGGCCAGATCAAGCCCGGCATCGTGCTGAACATTCAACGCCAGCCCGGCGCCAACGTCATCGAGACGGTGGACGACATCAAGGCCGCGCTGCCCGAACTGGAAAGCAGTCTGCCGGATTCGGTCAAGGTCCAGGTGCTGACCGACCGCACCACCGGCATCCGGGCCTCGGTGCAAGACGTGGAATTCGAACTGATGCTCGCCGTCGCCCTGGTGGTGATGGTGATCTTCCTGTTCCTGCGCAGCGTGCCGGCCACCTTCATCGCCAGCGTCGCGGCCCCGATCTCCCTCGTTGGCACCTTCGCGGTGATGTACCTGCTGGGCTTCAGCCTGAACAACCTGACGCTGATGGCGCTGACGATCTCGACCGGCTTCGTGGTCGATGACGCCATCGTCATGATCGAGAACATCTCCCGCTACATCGAGGAGGGCCAAAAGCCGATGGACGCCGCCCTGAAGGGCGCGGGCGAAATCGGTTTCACCATTATCTCACTGACCGTTTCCCTGATCGCGGTGCTGATCCCGCTTCTGTTCATGGGCGACGTGGTCGGGCGACTATTTCGCGAGTTCGCCATAACCTTGGCGGTGACGATCGTCATCTCGGCCGTGGTGTCGCTGACCCTGGTGCCGACCTTGTCGGCCCGCTGGCTCAAGCCTCACCACGCCGCCAAGCCGGAACGCGCCAGTTCACCCTTGGGCGACCGGTTCGCCGCCCTTGGCCGCCGGTTCACGGCAATGTTCGAGGAGGTCATCGCGCGCTACGACCGGGCGCTGATCTGGGTGCTGGATCACCAGAAGGCGACTTTGCTGGTGGCCGTCGCGACCTTCGTCCTGACCGCCCTGCTTTATATAGTCATTCCCAAGGGCCTGTTTCCAACACAGGACACGGGCTTGCTGCAGGCCTACACCGTGGCCGGCCAATCGGTGTCCTTTGGCCAGATGTCCAGCCTGCAGGAAAAGCTGGCGCAAACCCTTTTGCAGGACCCAGATGTCGAGAGCCTGACCTCATTCATCGGCGTGGACGGCTCCAACACCACGCTCAATACAGGCCGCATGCTGATCAATCTGAAGCCGCGCGGCGCGCGGACCGGGTCATTGACGGCGGTCATGGACCACCTTCGCCAGCGCTCGAACGGCGTGGCGGGAATGACCTTGTACCTCCAGCCGGTGCAGGATTTGACCATCGACGCGAACGTCAGCCGCACCGAATATCAGTTCTCCCTGGAAGGTTTCGATCAGAACCTGATTAACCAGTGGGCGGGCAAGCTGGTCGATCAGTTGAGCCAGGACAAAAAGGTGCGCAACGTCGGCGCGGACGTGCAAAGCCAGGGCCTATCCACCTTCATTGCCATCGATCGCGACACCGCCGCCCGCCTGGGCGTAGCGCCCTCCACCGTGGACGACGCGCTTTACGACGCCTTCGGCCAACGGATCATCTCGACCATCTTCACCCAGTCCAGTGAATACCGGGTGATCCTGGAGGCGGATCCGAAGCTGCTGCAAAGCCCCGAAGGGCTGGATCACATCTTCCTGCGCACCACCAGCGGAGGCACCACCAAGCTGAGCGGCTTCTCCTCGCTCAAGCCGCAGCTCTCACCGCTGCAGATCAACCGCGTCAGCCAGTTTCCGGCCGCCAATCTGTCGTTCGACACCGCGCCGGGCGTGTCCCTGGGCGATGCGGTCACGTCGATCCGAAAGGCCGAAGCCAAGATCGGCATGCCGGTGTCGATCACCACCACCTTCCTGGGCGCGGCCAATGCGTTCCAAGCCTCGCTGTCCAACGAGCTGTGGTTGATCCTGGCGGCCGTCGGCACCGTCTACATCGTGCTCGGCGTGCTCTATGAGAGCTACATCCACCCCCTGACAATCCTTTCGACCCTGCCTTCGGCGGGCGTGGGCGCCCTGCTCGGCCTGATGCTGTTCGGTCAGGATCTGGGCGTCATCGGCATCATCGGCATCATCCTGCTGATCGGCATCGTCAAAAAGAACGCGATCATGATGATCGACTTCGCCCTGCACGCCGAACGCAACCAGGGCATGGGCCCGCGCGAGGCGATCCACCAAGCGGCCCTGCTGCGTTTTCGGCCGATCTTGATGACCACCATGGCGGCCCTGTTCGGCGCCCTGCCCCTCATGCTGGGATGGGGCGAGGGCTCGGAACTGCGGCACCCCCTGGGCATCAGCATCGTGGGCGGCCTGATCCTCAGCCAACTCCTGACACTGTTCACCACGCCGGTGATCTATGTGACCTTCGACGAGTGGGCCAACGGCGGCCGCAAACGCGCCGCCAGCCTGGATGACGGACCGCTGGCTCCCCCCGACGGGCCCGCCGCGCCACAGGCCGAAGCGGGCGCGACGTGAACCTTTCCGCTCCCTTCGTCCGGCGGCCCATCGGCACCGTCCTGATGACGATAGGCCTGGCCCTTGCGGGGGCGGCGGCTTATTTCCAGCTGCCGGTTTCGCCGCTGCCGGAGGTGGACCTCCCGACGGTCACCGTCAGCGCCACCCTGCCCGGGGCCAGCCCCGACACCATGGCCTCGAGCGTGGCCACGCCGCTGGAAAAGCATCTCGGACGCATAGCCGACGTCACCGAGATGACCTCGCGCTCGATGATCAACTCAACCCAGATCACCCTGCAGTTCGGCCTGGAACGCAACATCGACGGAGCCGCGCGCGACGTGCAGGCGGCGATCAACGCCGCGCGGGTCGACCTGCCGGCCACGCTGCACAGCAACCCGACCTATCGCAAGATCAACCCGGCCGACGCGCCAATCGTCATCCTCGCGATGACCTCGCCGACCAAGACGCCGGGCCAGATTTATGACGCCGCGTCCAACGTGGTGCAGCAACAGCTGTCACAGATCACCGGCGTGGGCGAAGTGGACATTGGCGGCGCGTCGCTGCCTGCCGTGCGTGTGGACGTCAACCCCACCGCCCTGTCGCACTACGGAATCAACCTGGAAGATTTGCGCGCCGCCCTGGCCTCGGCCAACGCCAACCGGCCCAAGGGCGTGGTGGAGAGCGCCGACCTTCGCTACCAGATCTACACCAACGACGCCGGCATCGTGGCCGCCGACTATGCGCCCTTGGTGATTGCCTATCGTCATAACTCACCGGTGCGGCTGAGCGACGTGGCCAAGGTCTACGACGGCGTCGAAGACATCCACAACATGGGATTGTACAACAACAAGGACGCCGTGGTGGTGACCGTGACCCGCTCGCCGGGCGCCAACATCATCCAGACGGTTGGCCTGATCAAGAAGCGGCTGCCGGCCATGGCGGCGGCTCTTCCCGCGGACATCGACGTGCAGCTGGCGCTCGATCGCTCCGTGACCATCCGCGCCTCGTTGGCGGATGTGGAGCGCACCTTGGCCATCTCGGTGGTTCTGGTGGTGGGGGTGGTGGCGTTCTTCCTGCAGAGCGGCGGCGCCACCTTGATCCCCAGCGTGTGTGTGACCGTGTCCCTGCTGGGAACGCTCGGCGTTATGTACCTTCTGGGCTTCAGCCTGGACAACCTGTCCTTGATGGCCCTGACTGTCGCCACTGGCTTTGTCGTCGACGACGCCATCGTGGTGGTCGAGAACACGACCCGCCACGTGGAGCAAGGGATGCCGCGCCTTCAGGCGGCGCTGAAGGGGGCGCAGGAAGTCGGCTTCACGGTCCTGTCCATGACCATGTCTCTGATCGCTGTCTTTATTCCCATTCTGCTGATGGGAGGCATCGTCGGTCGGCTGTTTCGCGAGTTCGCCATCACCCTGTCGGCGGCGATCATCATCTCCCTGGCCCTGTCGCTCAGCACCACGCCGATGATGTGCGCCTATCTGATCGGGCGGCCCAAGCCGCCAGGCCAACGGGGGTGGTTCGCGCGCCTGTCGGACCGCAGCATCGGTTGGATGACGGGGGTCTATGAAAAGGGCCTGGACTGGGCGCTGGATTCAGGGCCCATCGTCCTGGCCATCGTCTTCGTCGCGGTGGCGATGAACTGGTACGTGTTCTCCATCGTGCCCAAGGGCTTCTTCCCCGAGCAAGACACCGGCCAGCTGTTCGGCGGCCTTCAGTCGGACCAGAGCGCCTCCTTCCAACTCAGCCAGCAGCGCCTTCGCCGGTTCGTGTCGATCATTGGTCAAGACCCGGCGGTGAATTCGGTGGTGGCCTACGCGGGCGGGCGTTCGTCGTCCAACGGGTTCCTCCAGGTGCAGCTCAAGCCCAAGAACCAGAGAGCGCCGATCGACGACGTGGTGGCGCGGCTGCGCCCCAAACTTGGCCAGGTCACCGGTTCGGCCCTGTTCCTCAATCCGGTCCAGGATGTGCGCGTGGGCGGCCGCCAATCCAACGCGACTTATCAGTACACCCTGGAAGCCGACGACGTTCAGACCCTACAGACCTGGGCGACCAAGCTGGCCGCGGCGATGGAGCTGGCGCCCTCCCTGACGGATGTGAACACCGACCAGCAACAACACGGCCTGCAAAGCTACGTCACCGTGAGCCGGGACACCGCGGCCCAGCTCGGCCTGTCTCCCTCCGACGTCGACAACTCCCTATATGACGCCTACGGCCAAAGGCAGGTCTCGACCATCTACAAGGATTTGAACCAATATTACGTGGTCATGGAAGTCGCTCCTGAATTCTCCCGCGATCCCACGGCTCTGAAGGACCTCTACATTCCGGTCCATGCCCAGACGCTGTTGACGACCGCCGGCTCCTCCTCCAGCGCCCTAGGACCGACCATCGGATCGACGGCGTCGGCGGCGACCTCAAACGCCGGGGCCACCGCCAATGAGGCCACTGCCCCGCCCGGGCGGGGCGCGTCCACCGGCGCGGCCGTGGCCACCACCGCGGAGACGGCGGTCCCCCTGAGCACGCTGGCGTCCTGGGCCGATGGGCCGACCCCCACCGCGATCAACCACCAGGATGAATCGGCGGCGACGACCATTTCGTTCAACCTAGCCGAAGGTAAATCACTCAGCGACGCCACAGCCGACATCGATGCGGCGCAACGTTCCATCGGCATGCCAACAACGGTCCATGGCAGCTTCCAGGGCACGGCCAAGGTGTTCCAGGACACCCTGACCAATGAGCTTGTGATGATCGTATTCGCGATCATCGCGGTCTATATCGTTCTGGGCGTGCTCTACGAGAGCTACATCCATCCGCTGACGGTGCTGTCGACGCTGCCCTCGGCCGGTGTCGGCGCTGTGCTTGCGTTAATTATTTTCCACGTCGAATTCAGCATTATCGCCTTGATCGGCGTCATTCTGCTGATCGGCATCGTGAAGAAGAATGCGATCATGATGATCGACTTTGCATTGGAGGCGCAGAGAGCGGAGGGCCTGTCCAGCCGCGACGCCATCCGACGCGCCGCCATGACCCGTTTCCGTCCCATCATGATGACCACCTTCGCCGCCATCCTGGGCGCCATCCCCCTGGCCATCGGCTGGGGCGAAGGCTCGGAAATGCGCCGGCCGCTCGGCCTGACCATTATCGGCGGCCTTTTGGTCAGCCAGGTGCTGACTCTTCTGACCACCCCCGTGGTCTACCTCTATCTCGACCGCTTCCGCCGGGTTCGACCGGACGAAAAGCTTCTGAGCCGCTTTGATGTGCAACCTTCGCCAGAGCCCGCCAGTTAGGAACGCCATGGCCAACCGATTCTTCCGCGCCATTCCCTCCGCCGCGCCAGGGACCGTCCTTGCGACCCTCGCCGCCCTGACCGTGAGCGCCTGCGCCATCGGCCCTGACTACAAGCGCCCGCCCGTGGATACCGGCATGGCCTTCAAGGAAGCCGAGGGCTGGAAGCTCGCCAATCCGTCCGACGCCCTGGACCGCGGGGACTGGTGGACGGTGTTCAACGATCCCGAGTTGAACAGCCTGGAAAAGCAGGTCGAGGTCTCCAACCAGAACCTCATCCAAGCCGAGGCGGCCTATAGCCAGGCCAAGGCGCTGGTCGAGCAGACCCAAGCGACCATTTTTCCCAATGTCACGGGCACGGGCTCGGCGACGCGGACGAAATCCGCGGCGGGCGCCGTGGGGGGGACAAACCTCCCATCCTCGCAATTGGTCAACAATCAGGTGAGCGGCCATTTGGCGGCCACCTGGGACATAGACGTGTGGGGCCGCATCCGGCGCTCGATCGAGGCGGCCAAGGATCAAGCCAAGGCCAGCGAAGCGGACATCGCCAACGCCAAATTGTCCGCGCAGATCACCCTGGCCAACGATTATGTCGAGTTGCGCGAACAGGATGAGGCGACGAGGCTGCTCGACGAAAGCATCGTCGGATATCGCAAGACCCTGGAGATCACCCAGAACAAGTATGATGCGGGCGTCGCCGCCCAAAGCGATGTCCTCACGGCTCAGACCACCCTGCAAACCGCGCAGGCCGAGGCGGTTGACATCGCGCGCACCCGCGCGGCGCTAGAGCACGCCATCGCCGTTCTGACCGGCCAGCCGCCATCCAAATTGACCATCACGCCGTTGCAAACCTTCGATCTCGTGGCTCCGCAAATACCGGCTGGCGTGCCCTCCACCCTGCTGGAACGCCGGCCGGATGTGGCCGCCGCCGAACGAATCATGGCCGCCGCCAACGCCCAGATCGGCGTCAATCTCGCGGGCTACTTCCCCGACCTGAGCCTCTCGGGCAACGTCGGAAACAATGCCTCCGCCCTAAACCAGTTGTTCAATTCAGCCAGCAACAGCTGGTCCATCGGCGCCACGCTCACCCAGACGATTTTCGACGCCGGCGCGACCCAGGGCCGCGTGAACGCCGCCCGCGCGCTCTACAACGAGGATGTCGCAGGCTACCGTCAGACCGTTCTGACAGCCCTCGAGCAAGTGGAAGACGCCATCGCCGCCATTCGGGTCTCGGAAGTCGAGGAGCAACTGCGCCTGCAGGCCTCCAAGGAAGCGGATCAGGCCGAGGTCATCACCACCAACCAATATCAGGCTGGCACGGTCGACTACACCACCTTGGTGGTGGCCCAGGCGACGGCCTTGAGCGCGCGCACAACGGCCGTGCAGACCACCCTGCTGCGTCTGCAGAGCACCATCAGCCTGATATCCGCCCTGGGCGGGGGCTGGCAGCCCACGCACAGCAAAATGGGCTGATGCGTTATAGGTAGGCGATGGCCGCCATGATCGAGCCGAGCAGGCCCAGCACCAACGAGGCGTGCCAGGGCCAGCGTTTTCCGGTGATGATGGCGACGGTCGAGATGGCGATGCCCATGTGCATCAAGGTGGCGGCGATGGTCAGCTTGTGGTGCTGATCCTCGGCGGAATCGCTCGCCTTCAAGTGTTCGTCGCGCTCATTTTCGTAGCTTTTGGCCTTGGCTTGAATCGGCCCCTCGTCCGCCGCGTCCGACTTGGCGATCGCCGTGAATTTGTCGGCCTGCGGTCCGCCCAGGCCCGCGCCCACGGTGTAGACATGTTTCTTCAGGCTCTTGGCTTGGTAGAAATTCCACTGGTCCGAAGCCAGGCTCTGCGCGAGAACCGCCTCGTTTTTCTGGCCGATGGCCTCGCCGCTGGCGATGGTCTCCAGGCTGCCGACCAGGGCCGAAAGGACCGCCAGCACCGCGATGGTGACCGAGACCCACGTGGTCAGCCTGTCGCCGCTGTGCGCGGCATGTTCGGCATGCTCCACATGTTCGCGGTTTTCGAGTTCTTCGAGCGGGCTGTCGGTCATGATGAGGTTCCTGGGCGTAAATCCTGGCGACTCTGTTATGGAACTGCACACAAGCCCAGAGCGGGATGAGAAAAAGTGGATGCTGGTTTTTCGCTTAAATCCCGCTCTAAAATATTAGAATCGATCACGTTTTACGAATTTGGATTGATTCAACCCAAATTCATCGTGATCTAGCCGCGCCATGAGCGCAAGACGCACGATGTGGCCGCAACCCTCCCGACGCACAGGCCCGATGACATGACCCTGGACCCGGGAACCGATGATCAAGGCCTATCGCCGCGCGCCCTCGGCGGCCGTCCGCGCCTGATAGCCGCGCTCGCGGTGGGTTTGGTGGTCGGCCTGGCCCTGGTGCTGACGCCCAACGCCCTGAGTTGGAGCACGCGGGCGATCTGCGCCTGGGACGCGGGGGTTCTGTTCTTCCTGGCCCTGATTTTCCAGATGATGAGCGACTGCGGCATCGCCCGCATGCAGGCGCGGGCCGCCACCCAGGACGAAGGGCGCGGACTGGTGCTGGGCCTGTCCATCGTGGCGGCCAGCGCCGCGGTCATGGCCATCGGGGTGGAGCTTGGCCTCGCCAAGAACGATCACGGTCTGCTCAAGGGCGTGCGCGTACTGCTGGCTTTCGCCACCATGGCCGCGTCGTGGATGTTCGTGCACATCATTTTCGCCCTGCACTACGCCCATGAATATTACGCGCCCGACCCGACCGAGGAAGGCGAGGCCGACGACGGCCTGCGCGGCGGGCTGAACTTTCCCGGCGACCACGCGCCAGACTACTGGGACTTCCTGCACTTCGCGGTAATCATCGGCGTGGCCTGTCAGACCGCCGACATCGAGTTCACCTCCCGCGCCCAAAGGCGCATCGGCACCATCCACGGCCTTGTGTCCTTCGTGTTCAACACGGTGGTCCTGGCCCTGACGATCAACTTGCTGGCAGGATTGTTCTGATCAGCAACACTGGCTCTCCGGCTCGCGGGCCGTCTAGACCCTCTCAGGTTTGATGGAGTCATCAAAACCTAAGCAAAAGGCTGTAGAATCATAGGTTTAGAGCAGGTTCGCGCGGCGAAATCGCTTACACTTTCGCCTAACATGCGCTAGGCGCGCCTGCACGCCAGAGCCCGTTCGTGCAGCCGGCAGGTCGCCACCACCCGGTCCTGTGCGTCGTGGAAGGCGCCTGCCCAGTCCTCGCCTTGCCGCTCCAGCAACAGGTAGCCGAAGCGGTCGAAGGTGAAGAAGTCGGCGGCATCGCCGTCGACCGTGCGCGGACCGGAACGAATGCGCGGGATGTCCGAGGGCTCACCCACGTCGCCACCCGTGCCGACAACGAGCTGCGCCGGGCGGCTGGGTCCGAAGGACAGGGACTGGAAGTCGTGGATGTGGCCGGACACCACCATCTGCACGCCGTCCAGGGTCTGGCCGCGCACGGCCGCCTGTTCGGTGGCGTTGATGCCGATCTCCACGGGGTTGAGCGGTGGGACCCGGGCCACGGGGACCAGGCCCCAGATCGGGCGATGGGTGATGATCCAGCCGTTCCCCCCGTCCAGCGCCGGGCGCAGAGCCTGGATCTGTTCGGCGAACCGGCCCACGTTCCAAGGCGGCGCCGAGCGGTCCATCGTGTTAGCGCTGTCCAGCACATAGAGGTTGAGCCCGCCGATATCGACAGCGAAGGGCGCGGTCTGGCCCGAGCACGCCAGCAGCTTGGCGGAGGCGTCCAGGAAGGCGTACCAACCGCCGCCGCCGCGATTGCACACCTCGTGGTTGCCGCGCACGAACACCCAGGGCGCGGCCGCCAGGAGCGGCGCGGCCGGCTGGAAGAACTCCGCCTGCCAGGTCGCCCAGTTGTCGCCATAGGGACTGCCCGCGCAGAACGGGTTCAGCGGGGGGCAGGGATCTTCCCGGTAGTAATAGTCGCCCACGTGGATCACCAGGTCAGGCTTCTGCGCGGCGGCCAGGCGGGCGACCTCGGGAAAGGGCCAGGCCTTGGGGTCATTGCACGACTGGACGGTCACCCCCTGGATGCGGCAGCCGCTGTCGCCGAGGAACACGATGCGCCGGGGCGCGCGAACCGGCGCGGGCAAGGCCTGTCCGGCCACGGACAGGGTCTCCACGCCGACCGGCAGGGTCAGTTCGCAGACCTCTGGAAATTGCCCGTCCGCCGCCCGTCTCGTCGACATTGCCTGCGGCTTGCCATCAACCAACGCGGCGGGACACCGCCCTTCGACGACGGCCGTGCGCACCTGCGCGCCCTCGCC
>Ga0302319_10018562_pt1 | contig 12685 bp, 8 predicted proteins | sample Bog_T0_2_FD_203319 | JGI IMG/M metagenome (GOLD analysis project Ga0302319, IMG submission 203319) | Peat permafrost microbial communities from Stordalen Mire near Abisko, Sweden - Bog_T0_2 | ecosystem: Environmental > Terrestrial > Soil > Wetlands > Peat | place: Sweden: Abisko, Stordalen Mire...
ATTGAAAAATTTATTATTCCCTGTGAAACTGATATTGAGCGTTTGGAAATCGTTAAAAATCGTCAAAGAATTTAAGCCTGATGCAGCAGTAGGAGTTGGAGGTTATGCATCGGGGCCTTTGTTATATGCAGTTTCTTTAAAGGGAATACCCTATTTGATACAGGAACAAAACTCGTATGCCGGGATCACAAATAAACGGCTTGGCAAAAAGGCAAGGAAAATATGCGTCGCTTTTGACGGCATGGAAAAATTTTTTCCGTCTGTCAAAATTATTAAAACGGGCAATCCTATCCGGAAAGAGTCGGTTAACATTGCAGGTAAACAAATGGAAGCTTTTGAGTTTTTTAAATTATCACCGGTTAAAAAAACAATCCTGGTAACGGGAGGAAGTTTGGGGGCACGCACATTAAATAACAGTGTAATAGCAGGATTAAATAAAATAATAGCGGCAGACGTGCAGGTATTATGGCAGACTGGGAAAGTATATTACAAAGCGATTATTGAAAAATTGGGAGATAACTATCATTCAAACATTTGTGTTGTGGAGTTTTTGAACCGCATGGATTTAGCATACGCCGTTGCTGACGTGATTATTTCAAGGGCCGGCGCAGGGACAATAGCTGAGTTATGCGTGATTAAAAAGCCTGTAATCCTGGTACCGTCACCCAATGTTGCTGAAGATCATCAAACAAAAAATGCGATAGCGCTGGTCGAAAATAATGCAGCTGTTATGGTGACAGACACGGAAGCTGAACAAAAATTAATTGATAAAGCGCTTGAACTTTTAAACGATAACAACACGCAAAATAAACTAAGTGAAAACATTAGCAAAATGGCGATGCCAAATGCAGATGAAGTGATAGCAAAAGAGGTTATGAAAATTGCCGGCGGTTTATAGTTAATGGTTCATAGCAGAAGAATAAATAGTAAATGATTGAAAATAAAATCAGTGTAATCAGAATAATCATAAAAAATCAGCGGTTCAAAAGATGGAATTAAACAACATAAAATGTGTGTATCTGGTTGGTATCGGCGGCATTGGCATGAGCGGACTTGCCAGGTATTTTCACCATTTGGGTTGTAACGTGTGCGGTTATGACAAAACAATAACTGATCTTACCAATGAACTTCAAAGTGAAGGTATTCCGATTATTTTTAAGGACAGTGAAGAGCTGATACCGGCAAGTTTTCATTCTCCCAATGTTAACACATTAATTATCTATACACCCGCAATCCCAAAAGATTCAAAGATTCTGAAATTTTTTAAGGACAAGGGGTTCGAATTATTTAAGCGCTCGCAGGTATTGGGGATCATTAGTAAAGGAATGTTTACTATCGCCGTTGCAGGCACGCATGGCAAAACTACCACATCTACGATGGTAGCTCATATTTTGAAAGATTCCGGCAAGGATTGCTCTGCTTTCCTGGGCGGCATTTCGTCAAATTATCATAGCAACGTGTTGTATGGTAAAAATAATATTATGGTGGTGGAAGCTGATGAATATGACCGCTCATTCCTTACCCTGTACCCCGACATTGCCATTATTACTTCGATGGATGCCGACCACCTGGACATTTACGGCGATCATGCGCATCTTACAGAGTCTTTTAAATTATTTGCTTCCCAGATAAAGCAAGGTGGCATTCTTATTCATCGCAAGGGCTTGCCATTACAAACAGGTTTTACTTATGCGGTCGAAGCCGATGCAGATGCCACCGCGTTAAATGTGAAAATCAAAAATGGCGACTTCTATTTTGATTTTAAAAACAAGGAGACTACTATAAACGATATTAAGTTAGGCATAGCAGGTTTACACAACATTGAAAACGCCGTTGCTGCAATTGAAGCCTGTTTGATTTTAAATGTTTTACCCGCAGACATAAAGAGCGCATTAGCTTCTTTTAAAGGGGTTAAACGCCGCTTTGAGTATATAATTAAAAATAAGGACCACATATTCATTGATGATTATGCGCATCATCCTGAAGAGTTAAAGGCTTGTATACAATCAGTGAAGAGGTTATACCCTGATAAAAAGCTTACCACTATTTTTCAACCGCATTTATTTACACGTACGCGCGATTTTGCTAACGGGTTTGCTGAGGCGCTTGATATGGTGGACGAACTGATAATATTGGATATTTACCCCGCCCGCGAATTACCCATTGAAGGTGTTAACGCCGATATGATACTTGCGCTGATGAAAATTGGGAATAAACGTTTATGTGGAAAACAAGAAGCCATTGACTTAGTAAAAAATGAACAACCTGCATTACTCTTAACTGTAGGGGCGGGGGATATTGACCAACTGGTGCAACCGTTAAAAAAAGCTTTACATGATGTTTAAAAATCGCGTCTTAAAATATGTGCTGATAAGCTTTGCCTGGGTAATTACCCTGATTGGACTTGTTGTGCTCATGAGCTTCATAGAGATAAAGAAAGCCGGGGTAGTTTGTAAGAATGTAAAAGTGTATATTCCTGGTAATCAGTATTTTATTGACAGGCAGGAAGTGGATCATATCTTGCGGGCAGACAGTAATGCGCTTATTGGCCGCCGGATGGAAAATATAAACATTCACGACCTGGAAAGTAGATTAAAAGCTAATCCGTACGTTGAGTATGCTAAGGTCTACAATGATATGGATGGGACTATAAATGTAGACATAAGTCAACGACAGCCTATATTGCGAATAATTAACAAGTATGACCAGGATTTTTACGTGGACCGCAATGGTTTAAAAATACCGTTGTCTTCGAACTTTACGGCAAGGGTACTGGCTACAAACGGATACATTGATGAGTTATATCCAAACCACGTGGATACTCTCCATACCGCCCTTGCAAAAGAGCTATATAAGGCAGCTGAGTATATCAGAAGAGATTCGCTTTGGGGTGCACAGATAGCCCAGATGTATGTAAACCAGGAACACGAAATTGAATTAATACCAAGGGTTGGCAGCAACCGGATATTATTGGGTGACGCAGATTCGCTGGATGCGAAATTCCGGAACTTATTGATTTTTTATAAAAAAGCCCTGCCACGGGTTGGGTGGGATGCTTATAAACTGATAAATATTAAATATGCCAACCAGGTTATCGGTGTTAGAAATGAAAGTATAAAAAAAGATTCGCTGAAGACTAAAAGTACAGAACTGGATTCTGCGAAATCGGTTAAGAACAGGTCATTAATAAAGAAATAGTATGGACAAAAGCTCAACTCAGGAAAAGAGTTCGCCAATCGTTGTGGGATTGGACATTGGAACTACAAAAATATGTGCTATTGTTGGCCGCAGGACTAAGAATGGGAAGGTTGAAGTATTAGGTATTGGCAAGACCGAATCGGCTGGTGTAACCCGGGGGATGGTCTCTAATATAGATAAAACTGTGCAAGGTATTGGTCTGGCTGTTGAAATTGCGGGGGCACAGTCAAATGTGGAGATCAAGGTAGTAAATGTTGGTATCGCGGGCCAGCATATTAAGAGTTTACAGCACAGGGGATTGATAACCCGCCGCGATCTGCAATATGAAATATCCCGTAAAGACATCGATAAACTGGTTGAAGATATGTATAACCTTGTTATGCCGCCGGGAGAAGAGATCATACACGTTTTGCCCCAGGAATTTACTGTTGATAATGAGCCCGGAATTAAAGATCCGGTAGGTATGGCTGGTGTACGGCTGGAAGCAAACTTTCATATCATTTCGGGGCAGGTTACTGCCATAAAAAATATTGTAAAATGTGTAAACAAAGCCGGTCTTGAAAGTCAGGAGCTTATTTTGGAGCCGCTTGCATCGTCAGAATCCGTATTAAGTGACGAGGAGAAGGAAGCTGGTATTGTGCTGGTTGATATTGGCGGCGGTACTACAGATGTGGCTATTTTTCACGAAGGGATTATCAGGCACACTGCCGTAATCCCATTTGGGGGAAATAGTGTAACGGAAGACATAAGGGAGGGTTGTTCGGTGATGCGAAACATTGCCGAACAGTTAAAAGTACGTTTCGGGTCGGCATTGGCTGATGAAAATAAAGATAACGAAATAGTATGCGTTCCCGGCCTGCGCGGCAGGGAGCCAAAAGAGATTTCGGTAAAAAATCTTGCTTTTGTGATCCAGGCCCGCATGGAGGAAATTATCGAACACGTATACTTTGAAATTAAATCTTCAGGGTATGAGAAAAAACTTATCGGAGGGATTGTAATTACTGGTGGCGGTGCCCAATTAAAACATTTGTCCCAATTGGTTGAATTTTTAACAGGGTTAGATTGCAGGGTCGGTTATCCGAACGAACATCTTGCCAAAAACGAGGTACTTCCAAAAAATGTGTATGAGGAGTTGCAAAGCCCGGCTTTCGCTACCGGTATAGGCTTGTTGATAAAGGGTATCCAGAAAATGGAATACAATGATTCAATACAGGCGCCTGCGGAAGTTAAGGTTGAAAAGTCTAAATATACCGATGAAAGAAAGTTAGGATTGTTGGGCAAGATTTTGGAAAGCGGTAAAAAATTTATCAGAGACGATATAAAAGACGAAGATTTTTTAAAATAATTACAGATTACGTCTGAGTTTTCGCAGCAAATGTAATTCATCCATAGGATGAAAATATTAGTAGAAAAGAAATTATTCACAATAAGCCAATCTTTCCACATATTGAACAAATGTGGAAAAACCTTGTTGAAAAAATATTATCATTACAATGTAAAAGTCTGATTACAGGCAATTTATCTAAAAAACAACGATTATGCAGTTTGAGATGTTAAAAGAAAAGTCGTCCATCATTAAGGTAATTGGTGTTGGTGGCGGTGGGGGTAACGCGGTAAACCATATGTATAAACAAGGCATTACCGGAGTCGATTTTATTATTTGCAATACTGACGCTCAGGCTTTGGAATTAAGCCCTATTCCGAATAAAATTCAATTGGGCGCAAGTCTTACTGAGGGAATGGGTGCGGGATCGATGCCGGAAGTAGGTAGAAATTCGGCTATTGAAAATATGGATGATATTAAACAAATGCTGGGTTCAAACACCAAAATGTTGTTTATTACGGCTGGTATGGGTGGCGGCACCGGTACCGGGGCAAGTCCAATTATTGCCAAAGCTGCCCGTGAAATGGACATATTAACAGTTGGGATTGTAACTACCCCTTTTGCTTTTGAAGGAAAGAGGCGTAAAATGCAGGCCGATGCAGGAATGGAAGAGTTAAAGCGACATGTTGATTCATTTTTGGTAATTTCAAACGACAGGCTGCGGCAGATATTTGGCAACCTTACATTAGGCTCTGCATTTGCGCAGGCCGATAACATATTGACCACAGCAGCAAAAGGCATCGCTGAGATAATTACCCTTCCCGGTTATATAAACGTTGACTTTAAGGACGTGCGCACAGTAATGAAAGACAGTGGCGTGGCCATAATGGGCAGCTCGGCCGCAGATGGAGAGAGCCGCGCATTAAAAGCTGTACAGGGAGCTTTGTCATCTCCTTTATTAAAAGACAATGAAATTGAAGGGGCAAGGTATATACTGTTAAACATCAGTTCTGGTGAGAAAGAAGTGACCATGGATGAAGTAACAGTTATTACCGATTACATACAAGAAGAAGCCGGACTGGCTGCTGACCTGATCTGGGGCAACTGTAAAGATGAAAATCTCGGTGATAAACTTTCTGTAACAATAATCGCCACCGGATTTCAAACAAAGGATGAACGGGAAAAGGAGCAGAGCAGCAAAAAGATTGTTTCAATGCTTGTGCCTGATAGTACCACTTCAGTAAGGCCGGTTAACGAATTTGTAAACACTGTTAAGAACGATACAACTCCCGGCCCTTATATAAAAGTTAAAGAAAATCCCAAGCAAACAGGATTATTTGATATGTTCCCGGCAGTGGAACAAACGCCTGTTATCAGGCATACGCTGTTCGCAGAAGAGCAAACAACTAATGATAACGAGAAGGCTGCGGATATACCCGAAATGATATTTAAGGTTACAGAACCCGGTAGGAATGTTGAACCGGTTAAAGAACAAAAAATTCCGGAGCCCGAACCAATATCGGACAGTGTAGCTGATGCTGATGAGAATAAGACCGACGAATCAATAGAGGAGCAATTACGTAAGTCGCGTGAACGGATTATTCGTCTCAAAGATATGAGCATGAAATTACGTAATACCAACATACAGGAACTGGAAAATGTACCAGCCTATAAGCGCAAAGAAATTGCACTTCAGAAAACTCCTGCATCCGATGAAAGCCAGATTTCAAGGTTTTCTCTAACACCTGATAGTGAAGGAAAAATAGAGATCAAGAATAATAATACATTCCTTCATGATAATGTGGATTAACTAAGCGTCAAAATGCTGAAGTCGGAATGCCGATTGCGAAAGTTTTATTGCTGAAGTGCGAATGCTTTAAAAGCGTCGGTATTTTTTTCATTCCGCAATCGACATTCCGATTTCCGCATTCGGTTTATAGCCTATAATAAAAAGTTATAAACATTGCTGTACTATGTTTTAAGGCTTATATTTGTATCTTTAAAAGATAAAGGATACCATATTGGATTTATTTGATAAAATATCGAAAAGCATGGGCGGTCCGCTTGGGCAGCACCAAAAGTGGTCGCATGGCTATTTTTCATTTCCGAAACTGGAAGGTGAAATAGGTCCGCACATGCTATTTAACGGAAAAGAGCACCTGGTTTGGAGCCTGAACAATTACCTTGGTTTAGCAAACCACCCGGAAGTAAGAGAAGCAGATGCAAAAGGTGCCGCTGATTATGGGATGGCATACCCGATGGGCGCCCGGATGATGTCGGGAAACTCAAGACATCATGAGGAGCTTGAAAATGACCTGGCTGCTTTTGTGGGAAAAGAAGATGCTTTTTTACTGAACTACGGCTACCAGGGAATGCTGTCGATAATTGATAGCCTGGTTGATCGGAATGATGTTATTGTTTACGATGCGGAATCACACGCCTGCATTATCGACGGTTTAAGGTTGCACATGGGCAAGCGTTTTGTGTATCAGCATAATGACCTTGAAAGCTGTGAAAAGCAATTGGAACGTGCAACGCGCCTGTCTGAGCAAACTGGCGGCGGTATACTTTTAATAACAGAGGGTGTTTTTGGCATGTCGGGGGCACAAGGCAAACTAAAGGAGATCATTGAATTAAAAAAGAAATTTAATTTCCGCATACTGGTTGACGATGCCCATGGTTTTGGTACAATGGGCAAAACAGGGGCTGGGACCCATGAAGAGCAAGATTGCATTGATGGGACCGACGTTTACTTCGCCACCTTTGCAAAATCGATGGCGGGCATAGGCGCATTTGTTGCGGGAAACAAAGAAATTATCGACTATCTGCGGTATAATATGCGCTCGCAAATATTTGCCAAGGCATTGCCGATGCCAATGGTAATGGGTTTGAAGAAACGTTTTGAACTGTTAAAGTCAAAGCCTGAACTACGGGCAAAACTTTGGGAAGTAGCCAGGTCCCTGCAAAACGGATTAGTTGAGAGAGGGTTTAATATTGGTGTTACAAATACAATGGTTACCCCAGTGTTTTTGGAAGGGGATTTGTTTGAAGCGACTTCACTTACACGTGACCTTCGCGAAACTTATGGTATATTTTGTTCAATAGTAATATACCCAGTTATTCCTAAAGGTTTAATCCTGTTGCGGTTAATTCCAACGGCAGCGCATACTCTTGAGGATGTTCAGCTTACGCTTAATGCCTATAGCTTGATGGCTGAGAAGCTAAAGGCGGGGTATTACAAAGAGAATAAATTGGAAATAGCCTGATTTTAATTACAAACTGTTTAGTAAATGTTTCAAAGCCTTTCATAAATGTGGAAGGCTTTTATATTTTTGTGGATCTTAAAACCAACCAGAATGCTGTCACGCCGAACTTTTATCAAATTAAATAGTATTACAACAGCCGGATTAGGCATCGGATTAAAGCCCGCCTGGTTTGTAAATAATTTTGATAGTCGCCGGCCGGCGCCCGCCGACCGGAAATTTGCAAGCAAAGCCGTTGAAGCAACTATCAAAAGCGTAAAATCATCCGTTAAAGATCCAGAACTGGCCTGGCTTTTTGAAAATTGCTATCCCAATACACTGGATACTACCGTTAATTTTTCAACCATAGATGGCAAACCGGATACCTTTGTCATAACAGGCGATATAAACGCCATGTGGATGCGTGATTCATCGGCCCAGGTTTGGCCATATTTACCGTTGGTGAAGAAAGATGCTGAATTAAGGGAGCTTATAAAAGGGGTTATAAACAGACAGGCAAAATGTGTTTTAATTGATCCGTATGCCAACGCTTTTAATTTTGGTCCTACAGGCAGCGAATGGGATTCAGATAATACGGCCATGAAACCTGAGCTCCATGAACGGAAATGGGAGGTGGACTCTTTATGCTACCCGGTAAGACTGGCCTATAACTATTGGAAAATTAGCGGTGATGTAAGTTTTTTCGACGAAAGTTGGCAAAAGGCGGGAAAATTGATCGTAGCTACTTTTAAAGAACAGCAACGAAAGAACGGGCATGGGCCCTACCATTTTCAAAGAAGGACTGAAGTAGCGAGCGACACCGCTCCGAACGGGGGATATGGGAATCCTGTTAAACCTGTTGGCCTCATTTGTTCCATTTTCCGCCCTTCTGACGACGCCACTATTTATCCATTCCTGGTGCCGTCCAATTATTTTGCCGTAGTAAGCCTGAATCAGCTTGCCGAGCTTTACCTGACTTTAGGAAAGGATGAAGCTTTTGCCAGCGTTTGTAAAGCCTTGGCAACTGAAGTAAACCAGGCTTTGGAAAAATATGCCACTGCGCTGCATCCTGTTTTCGGAAAAGTACTGGCCTATGAGGTTGACGGTTTTGGAAACCAGTTGTTTATGGATGATGCCAATGTTCCAAGTTTGCTGGCATTGCCCTATCTGGGCGCTATGTCAGTCCATAGCCAGTTATATCAGAATACCCGGAAAATGATTTTGAGCGCCCATAATCCTTATTTCTTTAGAGGAACGGTTGCAGAAGGTATTGGTGGCCCGCATGTTGGATTAAATTATATTTGGCCTATGGGCATTATAATTCGCGCGCTAACTTCAATAGACAAGGCCGAGATAGCCAAATGCCTGTTATGGCTTAAAAGCAGTAACGCAAACACCGGCTTTATGCATGAATCATTTAATAAAAACGATGCAGCTGATTTTACAAGAAAATGGTTTGCGTGGGCCAATACCCTTTTTGGCGAACTGATTATTAAGGTAAGTAACAATTACCCCGAATTGTTACAAGAGTAGCATTGATTCAAAAATATGAAATATGCGTGATCGGGTTGTTTGTAAATTAGAATATTCGGTTAAACTTATCAATTATATTGAAACCGGAACAATATTGCAGTCGCCACGATCAATATGTTGTGTTAAAACAGCCCGGTAAACAAATAAAAATCGCTAAATTTTATCAAAATGGTTAAAATAAACACGTTAAGGCATATTTTTATGGCGGAAAAATTTTTATTTTAGAAAAAACAGTTTAGATTAGCTTAATAAACATAAACCGCATTATTTAAAGGAGTTACGAGATGAAAAAATTTACTGAAGTAAAAGATCTAATAGCATCACTGGAAGCTGATGCTGACAAATTTTACAATAAGGGTAACAGCGCTGCTGGCACCCGGGTTCGCAAGGGTATGCAAGACCTCAAAAACTTAGCCCAGGCGATTCGTTTGGAAGTGCAGGAAGCGAAAAACAAAGTGTAGTTTAAGTTATTTTACTTTACTTCAATAAAAAGCCCCTCAGTACTGATCTGGTGGGTTTTTTATTTCGTGATTTTGTTGATTTCCCTGATAATCTTTTCAGAAGTGCTGCTGCTCACCTGCACAAGCGGGAGCCTTAAAGTTTCGCCGCAGATAGTTAAATACCCTAAGGCGGTTTTTACTCCTGCAGGACTACCTTCCACAAACATAAGCCTGGTAAAATCAATTAAACTTGAATGCGTTTTTTGAGCTGATTTAAAGCTACCGGAAAGACATAGGCGAACCAAATCCGAAGTTTGGAGAGGCAATGCATTTCCGATAACCGATATAACGCCAACAGCCCCCAAAGCTATCATCGGTAAAGTAACCGGGTCATCACCGGAGATTACTAAAAATTCTTCCGGCTTGTCCCGCATAATCTGGTTGATCTGGTCAAAGTTTCCCGACGCTTCCTTTATCCCGATAATATTTTTAAAATCATTTGCCAACCTTACGGTTGTATCCGCGCTTATATTGCTGCCTGTGCGGCTGGGTACATTATACAAAATAACCGGTAGCGACGAATTTTCGGCGATAGCTTTATAATGCTGGTAAATGCCCTCTTGTGTTGGTTTATTATAATTGGGGCTTGCGGACAGGATAGCGTCATAGCCGGTTTTGTCAAACTGTTTTATTTGTTCAACAACTTCATGTGTATTATTACCTCCAATACCGGCAACCAGTGGAATGCGGCCATTTACGGCTTTTGAAGTGTAAGCCCAGACTTTTTCCCGTTCTTCGCTATTCAGGGTAGCACTCTCGCCCGTTGTACCTAAAGACACTAAATACTCCACCCCGCCATCAACTAAATAATTGATCAGTTTGGATAAAGAATTGTAGTCAACCTGCCCATCGGCATGAAAAGGAGTTACCATAGCAACCCCTGTTCCCCAAAATTTGTTCATTCTAATTATAAAAGGCGCAAATATAGTGATAGTTCATAGTTGATGGTTCATAGTTCATAGTAAATTTTAAGTTTATTCCTATGAACGATGAACTATGATCCTTGAACTCAATTAGAAGCTTATCCCCAGCCTTATCCCTGAATTTGTTTTGCTGCCGCTGTTAAACGACGTACCATACACAGCACGAAAGTTGAGGTATTGCAGGCCAAACCCTAACTCGGTATAATTCTTTATGGATGAAGTTGATAAATAGTTAACATCTACAATTTCCTGCAGTTTTAGCTTCCTGATCAGCGGTATTTTATTCAAAATAAAACCTGAAAAATTATGCTCCAGATGCCCCTCAATGTATTGGGTATAAGTACTGAAATTGTAATAATTTAACAATAAAAAATTATTGATACCGCTCTTATAAAACAAAACTTCATTACCCGCAAATTGAACATAGTCTGGGAAGTAGAGGTTGCTGTTGTTTAAAAATTTACCCGCACCGATATAGAATGAGGTATGGCCAAATACGCCCATGTTTATATTGGACTTTGAAATATCGGCAGAAAGAAGGCTGTAATCTACATCAGAACCTAAAAAGTTTTTAATCCCGTCAGTGTAGTCAATCCCTATAGTTGGATAATCTGACGGCAAATAACGTTTGCCGTTTGGAAAGTTTTCGTATTTATCACTGAAATCGTAGGTTGAACGTAAGATAATTTTAAAACTCCGGTTCTCGGGAAATAAGGGTATATCCCGGTTAGGCGTCAATGGATTATTGGATGTATAATTTCTATTTACCGGATCAAGAAAACTAAACGATGATGTGTTTGGTAACCAGGTCCTGTTGGCCCATTCCACAAGGGCACTGGCTTTCCACCCGCCTGTAATCCTGGTGTATAATGAAGCCGATATAAATTGTTTTTGATATAGTTTTTCATAGTTCTGCTTTTCGAATAAACTATAAAGCGAATTTATAAACGGCGAAATTGGCATACTGTTATTAAGATCAGTAACCTCTGAGCCGACAATAAAACCGAGGGTAAAAGGCCCGGCAGGTATACTGGTGTTAGCGCCCCCGGTAAATTTATGATCGGAAAAACCATATCCTGCTTTCGCTGCAATAACCAGAAAACGGTTATTTAAACTATCTATGCGTTTGCGGAACGATGCGCCGTAATTCAGCTTATAACCTTCTACCGTATTAAACTTTATATCGCCCAGTATCGGATCGAAACTGTAATATTCATGTTTGTACCGGTTCCTGTAATGGTATCCGCCAAGTAACAAGCTGCCAGGTTTAAACTTGTTATTTACGTTGTCGAGAGAGTCAAGATAAGGTTTAGATTCCCGTTTTTGTGCCAGCACCGCCTTTTTTTTGTAATCAGTCTTTTCTTCTTCCGTCAAAGGAACGGGGCGCTCGTTTTCCCAAAAGGCCGAATCTTTTTTGTTGATGCCCCTTGTGATCCGTAATACTTCATTAAATTCCTTTTTGGTAAATGATGGATTAAGGTCATAGTCTTTATAAATGGAAATAAAATAACCACCAAACTTAAAGCCAAATAACCCGCCAGTGAATTCAAATTTTACAGATGATGGCATCCACAATTTTTCACCTACCGGGAAAAATTGTTCATTTATTTTTAGCGTATCTAAAAAATTGATGTTCTGCTTTTTTGTAATCGATAGATTTATCCCGTAAATGCGCCAGCTGTTCTCCAAAATATATATGTACCCCTGGAAACAGGCGTCATAACCACGTTTTGGAATTACTTGTATCTTATTAACAGTTTCTCCGTTTTCAGTTGTAAAACCTATGTATTTGTAGTTATAATAAAACAGGGCGTTTTCTGCAATTGGCGATATTAAAGGCCGGTTGCTAAGGCCACCCCAATCCTGGATATTTTGATAAAAATCAACTTTTATATCTGATGCCCGGTTATAACTAAAAGCCCGGTTACTGCCGGATACTTTGGACGAGATCATTTCTTCGTGCAC
>Ga0302319_10018564_pt1 | contig 12685 bp, 11 predicted proteins | sample Bog_T0_2_FD_203319 | JGI IMG/M metagenome (GOLD analysis project Ga0302319, IMG submission 203319) | Peat permafrost microbial communities from Stordalen Mire near Abisko, Sweden - Bog_T0_2 | ecosystem: Environmental > Terrestrial > Soil > Wetlands > Peat | place: Sweden: Abisko, Stordalen Mire...
GGAAAGTCCGCAAGGTCGCCGAAGCTCGACGAGCCACATCACTTCGACGACCCCTCGCCGTTTCTCGACGGGACGCCTTTCGCCGGGCTGCTCGCCACTCCCCTTTCCGTCGACTTTCCGCAATCCGCGCGCACCTCTCATCATTGGATCGTCGCCGGCACCGGCGGCGGCAAGACCACCGCACTCAGTTACCTGATCGCCAGGGACATCGAGCGCGCAGTGCGCGGCGAGTGTTCGATCATCATTCTCGACAGCCAACGCCAATTGATTCAGGAACTCGCGAGCCTCAAAGTCTTCGCGCCGGGCCAGCCCCTCGACGGCAAATTGTGTGTGCTCGACGCGGCCGACGTCGAGTATCCGATCGCGATCAATCTGTTCGACATGCGCCTTGATCGCCTTGCGCGACTGTCACCCTTGGAGCGAGAGAAGATCACGAACAGCGCACTCGAAATGTACGAGTTCATCATCGGTTCGCTATTGCAGGCGGAGATGACGAGTCGACAGGCAACGTTGTTCCGTTTTGTCACCCGCGCCTTGCTCGCAATTCCCGAAGCAACGATCCTCACCTTCCACGACATTCTGAAAAACGGACCCGCGAGATATCAGACCTACATCGATCGGCTGGACCCGACGACGCGCGACTTTTTCGCTACCGACTTCAACAACAATGCCGCCTTCAAACAGACGCGCGAGCAAGTCAACGCGCGACTGCTCGCCGTGCTCGGCAATGCGACCTTCCGCCGAATGTTTTCGAGCCCGCGCTCAAAGATCGATCTCTTCGCCGAGATCAACACGCCCGGCAAAGTGATCCTCATCAACGCCGAGAAAGGATTGCTCAAAGACGAGGGCACGGAACTGTTCGGGCGTTTCTTTCTCGCGCTCATCAATCAAGCGGCGGCGCAGCGCAGCACAATTCCCCCGGCGCAACGACTCCCGTGTTTCGTGTATGTCGACGAGTGTCAGAACTACATCAAGAACGATCCGAAGATTCAGGTCATTCTCTCCGAGGCGCGCCAGCAGAAAGTCGGGCTCATCCTCGCACACCAATACCTCGGTCAGATCGATCCGCCGGTGCGCGCAGCGTTGAGCGCGAACACCGGAATAAAAATGGCGGCGCGACTCGACAGCGGCGACCGCACCGTGATGGCGCGCGACATGAACACCGTACCCGATTTCATTCGCGATCAACCGATCGGATCGTTTGCGGTCTTCATTCGGGATCCGACGCCGACGACTTTGTCGATGCGCTTTCCGATCAATCCCCTCTCGCGCTTCCGGCACATGCGCGCCGACGAAGAACAGATCGTGCGCGAGCGCATTCGCGAAACATACGCGCGACACGTTCCCTTCGAAGAACCGACCGACGAGCAGATCGCATCGCGTGATCCGTCGCCGCCACGACCCAATCGCAAAGCGCGCGACCCCGACGCGCAATAGCGACCGAGCGCGACCTTGCGTGACGCGCCGCGAACCGTCGCGACCAGCGACGACAGGCCGCGACATGGCGTCGCGTGATAAAATACTTTGACGTGCACATGGCGAAACATTGCGCCGCATACTCTGACAAACCTGCGTATGGCGCACGTTTACAGGCGCTTTCGGGCGATCCAACTTTCTACTATGGAATCCTCAGCTCACGCGAAACACCGTTCGCATCTCACGCGACGCACGCAGGAGAAGGGCGTGCGCATCACCGACGCGGACATCCGCGACATCTTCGAACCCTTGTCGCGGCATCGACGACTGACGACCCGGCAGCTTGTCGCCTATGGCTCCCGCAACTCGATTGTCACCAAAGCCCGACTCGGCGCACTCTGGCACGCGACCGAAGGCGAGCATTCGCATTGGCTGCATCGCGCCAACGAAGAGATCGTGTTCGCAAATCACCTCACCGTCGAAGACTTGCATCAACTCGGCGACGAGGCTCATGCGCTCCTTGTAGCGCGCAAAATCATTCCACCCGACGATTGGGTGCTCAATGCGCGCATCGGCGGCAAGAGTCTCGCGCCGTCGAAAGTGATTCGTCTCGCTCACGATCACATGGCGTCCGACATCGCCATCGACATCGAGATCGGCGCGCGCGCGGCAGGCGCAGATTATGCGAGTCACGTTGCAATCCTCGCCAACGCGCCGGCATCGACCCGCGCACAAAAGCGGCCGTTGAAAATCCCGGTGACACTTGAAGGCCAGCGGACCTTCGTTGAGCCCGATGCGTTGTTCGCGATCAACGGCAACGTCTTCGCTATTGAAGCCGACAAAGGAACCGAGAGCATCACCACGGTGATTCGCCAGAAGATTCTCGCTTACCGCGAGATCGTCGCCGCCGGCATCATCGACGACTATCTCGGCATCGACAATTTGAAAGTGTTGTTCGCGACGACGAGCGCGAAACGCATGCGCCACATGATGCGCGAATTGGAGATCATCGCGCGCAATGGCAAGAGCACGATGTTTGGATTTCGTGCGGAGGAAGCGTTTGACGATTTTCTAAAAGCCTCCTCGCCAGACGGCCGTCTTTTTCCCGCGACCTGGGTGCGCGTCGGGCATCCTGATCTCTCCTTGGCGGGACTCATCGAGTAGCGTCTCGGCCAAAGGCGCTCGCGATCACGGACGCGTCGCCAGCAGACCACCGAAATGTACTATCACCGGTTGAAGCAGTGTGATGTACTTGTATCCGCAACAGCGAAAGATTCTTACTTAGAACGACACAGTCAGATCCACGGCCAGAATATCGACCCACTTCTGTCACGCTTCTTCTTCCGCTCGTCGAACACAAACCCGAGGTCATCCTCCGACAAACCCAACTGCGCGACGACTGAATGCTCTACACCCGTGCGGCGACGAAGCTCTCTTAAGCCGATTAGGATTCGCTTGTGAAAATCCCAGGAGTTCCACCCATCAGGAGGCAATTGCAAATCCAAAAGCTCATAGGCGGGGTTGACTAGGCCTCCTGCCAAAATAACAGCGCGCAATCCAGACAGCGTCCGGCTGAGAAGGTCCCATGCGGCCCGCGTCTCGCTCTTGATTGAGACAACACACATATAGGCTTCGAAGTTAATGCGAGGCTGCCCTTCGGCATCGATTCCCGGTCGCTCCAAAACGGAGAGCCACCTGGGGACATCGTGCACCAGCTCATCGTCCACCGGGTAATTTAATACATCAACACACTGCGCAGCCATCGCGGACCCTGCAATTGCATCCAAGGCACCCGCAGAAATAAAGTCTCTTGCTCGGGAGCGCAGAACACTGGACGCTCCATGGGACAGAACACCCTCCGAGCGCGCTGCGATAGCAAGTAGGAGTAATTCGTCACTGTGCTTCTGCAAGAGAACGGCGGGGTACGCAACAATGTCTCGACGAAGGATGGTTTTCAGAATTGTCGTTCTACAGCTCTCCTCTTGGACAACATCAAGTAGCTTTAGAAGGTCATCATCGCCGGTCACAGCGAGGCTTCCTGTATTGATGAGATCGTGACGGCCACGCAGAATCGTAACTCGCACTGCCGGAGGGACGCGGGTGTCGGTGACAGCCCGACTGTCCGCGATTCGCGTCAGTACCCGCAAGACCACCGCGCTTTGCGCGTCAAGCTCGGACGAGTGCCTTTCCAAACTTGCAGCGAGAGCTGGCACCGCCGTTGGTTGCGCTCTTGATAATCTTGCCACTAGCATATCGTCGGCGACCACAGTCCCGTCGGTTCGCAGAGCAGAGAGAAGCTCAAGAGAATCCTCATCAGCGACCGCTGGACAGAGCGCAAGCGGGGCTGCCTCAAGACCGAGCATATCCCGTTTCAGGGTCGCGGCGTTATCCGCACCAGGGAATAGGCTAGCAATCGACTCTGCCCAGGAAAGAGGCAGACTATCTGGTTCAAGGGTCCTAGTCGCGAGATAGATTTTGACCAGATTTTGGAAACGCTTCCTCGGAGACCGGAGATCTTTGCCATAGCGCCAGAGGAACCGTCGCAGCGGTGTCACATCTGGAGAAATCGCGTCGGCGACCGCGGCGTCAATCCAATCAGCGCCGATTTCGTCCCCAGACGCTGCAAGTCCTTCGGCAGAGTCGCTTTGCACGCCCGGCTGAAAATCGAAACGCGTCCCACCTCGGTTGGAAGTCGCCGCCGCCCGCGCAGTTCGAAACGAGAATGTCGCTCGTAGCTTCGGCCATTGCTGCGACCAAACAGCAAAGACCGCGCTGTCCAACGCCGGCCCGACAGGCCAATTGGCCGCAAACGGTTCTTCCGCATAGTACGAGTTTATTATTTGCGCGACCAAGCTCAGGGACACAACGGCTGGCGCTGAAAGATGTCGCAAATCCAACGTGCGCCCGTAGATTCCAGCTAGATTACGGAACTGCGGCCGCGCGAACAGACCGTTCAGAGCGCCGAGATCGCGTTGAGAGGCCAAGACCTCCGGCGTCAATACGAGCACGTGGCTCCAAACGCAACCAGGGCGAGGCATTTCTGGTGCCGGCCAAGTCCGGATCAGCGCGAAACTTCGCGAGTCCTGTAACGTAGTGCCAGTGAGGTAACTCTCATCGGATCGCAAATGGACGCCCGTTGCGAGATCACTAATAGCGCTGAGGTCGTACAGATCCCGGGACGAAAATCGGATCGAGGCCTCAATTAGCCTATGCCCGTCTGCGTAGCCGAATAGCGCTTGGTGGATTAGACGCTCGTCAACCGGTGCCATCACGTGGCTCCAGTCCGCTCAACCACCGGATCGGATGGGTGAGGTCATGCTGGCCGGCCCCATGCCCGACTACCTGTATGCGGGTACTGGGCCTCGCATGTCCTAGGAGCTCATCGCGATCCGACGCAACACCCGGCTCCTCTCTCTTCGGCAATCGCCCTCCTTGGGCGGAGACCCCGTAGACGCGATAAGGAATTTCGCTCGCGTGCGAACGTAGCAACTGATCAAGCAACGGCATCCGCTCCGCAAGCCAGGTGTCCGGGTCGTTTGGCGTCGGGGCAAGATCCCAGGCGGATACGATCACCGCGATGCGGGAGGGACGCTTGCCATGGGGCGGGTAGCTCACAATCTGCAGCAAATCGGCGAGTTGTACCTGCTGCGGAGTTTTGTCTGGGTCCCATTCCGTCTCTGGCTCGTGGTCGCCATCGCTTTCCGGCGCGGCCAATTCCGGTGCCCGGGCAGCAACATCCGCTATCGTCACACCGTCCACTAGCCGGTCGGCACTGACAAAGAGAAGTAGCCCCTCCATTTGCTGCACGAGGTCAAGAAACATTGGCTTTGCTAACCGTCGCGTGAATGCGTGTTCGTAGGTCTCCCCCGAAAGATCGGCAAATTCAAGTGTGACGTCATCGATCAAGCCGGGATACCGGAGGTTGATTCGGACCGGCTCAATTTGGTCTGTATTCGTCCGCTTGACTTGCCAACCCTCCGCCCAGTCTTCGGCAATTGACTCAAGATAGCGAAAATCTCCGCGGTGTGTGCCTTTCACCAGCGAAGTATTTACTTCACCCATATCTACGAGATGCCAAAGCGCCGCCGCAAAAGTCGTCTTACCTGAGCCGTGCAATCCCATCACAAGGTGCGTCGTCGTGGTCATGGCTCATTCCCCAGAAACCAGCGAGCAGAGAGACGATCCAGCTGCCGAAGTGCGTCAGGCACGGGAGCGGGTCTCACATCCGGTGGCACGCGAGCTGCGGTCCAGCGCCGAAGCGCATCCTCCAGCCCTATGTACCCCAAGGAGTAATCTCTGCGCGGCAGAGCGCATATTCGATAGCATGCGATAGCGATGCCCTGCGCGCTGAAGTCACGAACCAGCATCTGCTCGTAGTCCCCAAGAATCGCCAGGACCTTCTTCGATTGTGGAGCGTTAATAACCTTGTCGATCTTGGTCGTCAGGATCTCGATCGGCACACCCTGCGGCAGTGCACCATTGTCGTGAAGCGCTCGTATCATCTGCTTGAAGCGACGGGTGTACGCAGCTCGCTGGTCATCGGACAGAAGCCTCGCACCATCAAGGAGAAAACAGACCCGCGATGCGTGCCGTATCTCGACGAGTTCGCCAATCAGGGCGGTGTCGGTCCGTGCAGCATCGAATGCCTCTCCAGATCGATCCGAAACCAAGAGGTGCAGCAGCTCACCGCCAGCGGTCGGTCGCAGCATGAGGTGTAAGAAGCCGACCGGATCATCGCGACTCGTACGCGGCGTCGTCGGCACTGTCCGTCCAGAGCCCAGAAGCGACAAGTGATGGCGCTTGGCGAAGGCCGTCAGAGTTTGACTGCCGGCGAAGCGGTGCCCTGCGCACGTGCCTTTACAGTACAAGTGATAGATTGAAGCGAGCAGAGTGGTCTTGCCGGCCTGTTGTTCGCCCACAAGGGCAACGATCCGCGGCTGTTCCGCACGAAGCAGTTGTATGACGTCAGCCAAATGCATAATGTCGCCTGACCGCAACTGCACGAGTTCCGGTGTCGATTGCTCGAAGGCAGCCTCAGTGACCGCAAGAGGGTCCGGTGGCGCGTCGTCGCGCGGTCCAAAATCGGGGCAACTTTCGACCGGGTCGAAGCCGCGTTTGCACTTCCCCGTTGCACGGACCGGGCAGTCGGCAGTCCGACATACCGATGCGGCCCCGGTCATTTTGCCCAACCACAGTTGATGAGGCTGCGCTCCCAGAAAGCTTGAAGAGCGATTTTGTAACGGGACAAAGACGCGTCAGGTGTTACCCCGCAAACCTTCTCGAAGGCTTGCCTCCAAGCGCCGCGACCGCGATCTAAATAGAGCTGGACAGCCATATGTATAGGTAGGATGTCCGTGTCCACACAGGTTGGATACGCCGTCCTCAAGTCCTCCGGTTCGAGGACCTCTACCGCTTCGCCCAATGTCATAGGCTGGTCAGCGTCGTCGCCAAAAGACCGACGAAGGATTCCAGCGGTGCCATAGGGCCCGGGCAAAATGCGAATCATTGCCGCAAGATCCGCACCGGCGATAAGTCCGCGCCCGCGCTCGGGTACCTGACATAACGGTCGAGAGAGGCACTCGCTCCAATCGCCAATATGCCACCAGAGAAGATCGACTTCTTCGGCTAGCCTCTGGTTCTCACTAAAGAGATTCTGCACAGCCTCTGTAACTGCACGCGCGATCCCAACACCGGCTGCACAGTCGTCGGTAATTAGCGCCTCAAACGCCGGCTTTAGGGTTTGAGACGTTATTCCCTGATCGAGCGCGGCGACGAGCGCGGAGCGATCTGGGGATTTTGGATACAAGATCGTGCTATAAGACCGCCCCGCGTTGCCTCGCGCACGGGTTGCGCGGGCCAAACACCCAACTGCGCGGCTCGTAACGCCGTCGTTGTCGGCCGACGCGCGCAACCCCGAAAAGCTCGTCGCAAGTACCGCAACCGCGTCCTGAGTTCTGCCTTGAGCGAGCCGTTCCGTTAACAGCAGCGCCGCGATGCGCCCGGCCTCAGCACGGTCATGGGCGAGCGAGAATTGGACGTCACCTTTGTGGATCTCGGCCAGAAGCATCGTGCTAAGCTCGCTCTGAGCCGGGATGGGTATGCCAAATGCAAGCCGACATAGATCCAGTACATGCGCTGAAACCTTGATCTGCTTCAAAATCTCGGCATGTGATGACTGGCGGGCGGCCACCATTTCGCGCGTGGCCGCTGGCTGGAGAGCGCGGTACGACTCGATGAAATCAAAAGCGCCAGATTCTGAGGTCATTTCATTTCATCCTTGGGCCGCGATGACGGCCTCGATTCTCTCGTTGAGCTCCGTCAGCCGACCTTGCAGCTGGGAACGTCGGACTGCGGCAATTGCGAGTTCGTAGTCCTTCAGGTTTCGGTCGCCTTCATGGTCCAACGCGAGTTGGACGATGACGCGTCGCTGTTCGTGTTCCTTGAGCTTGAAGAACTTCAACGTAACAGACCGGATTGTCACGGGAGCGGAGTTGGACGGCGTCACGGTCACCCCCACATCGACGGCTTCTTGCTCGGAGACTTGCGCAGGTTCTGGCGGAACAGTCACATTAATAGTCGACGCATACCATTCCGGCAGGGCGATCGGCATACGCCAAGGGTCTTGCCTGTCTGGATCAGGTACCGGGATGAATGCGAAGCGCTCATGCTGGCGCACCCACACCTGCACGTCGAGCCTGCGGTTCGCGCCGATGCCAGTGACTTTCAGATCGATCCAGTTGTATCCCGGCTTCCAGTCGGCCTCGTCGCGTGCCGGCTGCATTGCGCCGGCGCGGATGCGCAGAAACCGCCGATTGTCCTCGACACGACGGGAGTGCTCATGACCGAAGAGCTGCAATTTGGCCGTGTGCTCAATTCGATCCTGAAAACCCGCCCGATTCTTGAGCCAGTTAAAGGGATGGTGGGACATCACGAGATGCGTCACACCCGGCATCACTGGGATCTGGGCGGCCGCAGGGTCAATCAGCATCTGGCCCTCAGCGTCGTGAGCATCCGATACGAGCACCGAATTGAAACCCCAGAGCCGGACCACAGATCCGTCGTTCAGACAAAGATCTCGCGTGGCGAACGGTCGGCTCGCATTTTCCGCGGCGTCGATCGCGCCGTTCCCGGTTTCGACATATGGACCCACAGCACAGAGAAACTTCGCGGCGAACCGGTTATAGTTTTCGATAGGGTCGAAAAGAACTTGTGCCGACAGTTTGTCCCGCAGATATCTTCGCAGTTCGTTGTCAACATCCGCCGGGGCGCGTCGCCTCAGATCCGCCCGGGCACCTTGCTGTACTGGTGCCTGCGCGGCGCGCCGATCGACATCGTGGTTACCGGGGATGACGAATACGTTTTCGATCTCACAACCCGCCGCCGGGCATAGTTCCCGTTCCAGCCAACGATAGGCGAAATCGTACTCCGCCTCTTGTCCCGCGAAAGCAATGTCCCCGGAGATTAGAATGCAATCGGCCGATCGGCCGATCGTCGCGCGCATGTGACGAACGTCCTCCAGCAGATCGCTTCGCAACCCGCCGTTCGGGTCGTCTGGCTGCCCAACCTCAGAGGCTTTGAAATGAATATCTGAGAGATGAATCAGTAGCATCAGCGGGTGCCGCCATCGATCATGGTTCGTTCAAAACGAAGCGAATTTCCAGTTGCAGTGCAAAATTGAAAACGGCATGCCGCTTACGCCGCGTCCCAACGTAGAGCATACGGCCAACCCCCAGAGGCCGAGCTCCCACTGATCCTTTAGAGGACCAGATGCCCCAGCATGGACGAAACCGACCTTTCGTGGCGCTTTCGCACCCAATCGCTATGCCGCTGCGTTTGGATCTCGCGCCTCCGTCTGCTATCGCGTTGACCATACTTAAATTAGCGGACTATGCCAATCCCCGCCACACCTAACGCCCTGCTGACGGCGGAAATGCGTGAACAGTCCTTGCCGCAGTCCTGTACTACGTAGCTCGAATACCGAAAGGGCCGCGCACGGCGACCCTTGAAATGTCTATCCAAGTGAATCATCCCCCCGCCCTCGTCGGAAGGCGGCAGCAGCTTCAGCACCCCATTCCAATGCGTCCTGATTGGCATCGTGTTGAGCTTGATCGAGTAGCGCTTGCCGCGCTCGCGTCGCCAAGTGCAGCTGAGCATCGACCAGTCCCTGCGACCCCGGCCCCGTGTTCGCCCGCGCGACGAAATCCGGTCGTCGTGATTCGTCTAATGCGCGCGCTTTCGGAGCGCCTTTCTCTGCTAGCGACATCGTCACCCACTCTCGTTTGCAGACAAATATTATATAATCAAATCAGTTACATAGTGGAGGCTGTCATGTCGACGGAGACCAAGCGGATAGACTTCGACGAGATCAAGCGGCGCGTGCCGATGGAACAAGTCGTCGCCTTTCTTTCCATTCCCGGATTGAAGGCGCGCGGCAATCGGGTTTGGAAAGGACCATGCCCGTTCTGCAAAGGGGTCGACTGCTTCGTCGTCAGCAGTGACGGCGGACGCGACAAGACCGGCGCGTTCAACTGCTTCAAGTGTCCGGCCGGCGGCGACCAGATAGAACTCGTCTCGCTCTCGCGCGGGCATCCGCGCAAAGACCGCCAAGGCGTCTACGCCGCCGCGCGCGAGTTACAGGACAAATTCCTCGGCGGTGGGGAGAACGGTAACGGTAACAGTTCTTTGAACAGTTCCCCCCAGCCAGGGAAGGAGAGGCGCTCGGGGTTCGATCCGGAAGCCTACGCGAAGACCTTGGACGCGGACCATGAGGCGATCATCGGTCTCGGGATCGACGCGGAGACGTTGCGGCAGTGGAAAGCGGGCTATGCGAGTTCGGGCGTCAACCGCGGCCGGCTCGCGCTCCCGATCGCGCGCAAGGGCGGCGAGATCGTCGGCTACTTCGGCCGTGCGACCAAGGACGAGAGCCCGACTCTCACATTCCCGAACGGACTCGACCCACGCGAGCATATCTTCGGAGCCGACCGCGTCACCGGCGAACATCTGTACCTGGTTCGCGATCCGCTCGACGTTTTGAAAGCGTTCGAGGCGAACTGCGGAAACGCGGTCTGCTTCCTCACCGAGGATGTCGCGCCGATCCAGTTGGAGGCACTCGCCGCCCTCATGGACGAGCGGAAGTGCGAATCCCTATCGTTCTTCTGAAATCTCCGAGCCTCGCGCGATGCGAGGCTCGTCTTTTTTGCGCAAACGCCCTTGACCCGCCCGACAGTTGGGACTTGTCTACCGCGTACGGCGAAGATTTCAGGGGGTCGCCATGCTTCGGACTGTCACGCTCGTCGCCATTTTCAGCTCGCTCGTCTTCGTCACGCCGTCTCACGCGCAGGTGACGCAACCGGACGAGAGTCTGCAAGAGCAATTCGTCCCCGAGAGTTTCAAGATCGAAGGGTCGGCGATTGCAGCCCAAGTGAACTGGACTTGGAACACAACGGTTTCTTTCACGGTCACCAATAATTCCGGCATGAACCTCTATCTCGGCGTGATGCGCGGCGGCGTCACGATCGGCAGTTGCACTCAGGCCAACGACATACGCGGCGCTCTGCAATTTCTGCCTAGTCCGCACGCGACAGCATACGCCGTCGACTTGGTTCAGGGGCCGCCCCGTGGAGTATTTGTTCCGGCGGGCGCGCGCGTAGCCGGCGCGATCATCGTCAGCGATTGTACGGCTCCCAATCCCGGTTTCCCGACCGCGCCGCTATCGATGACGCTCATGGTCGGCAAGACCCAATCGTTCAAAACGATGACGAGTTTTCCACTCTCGGCGGACGTTCCGATTCGGCAGGCGCGTTAGGAATAGCCGTCGCCAAGAGAGACTCGCCGCGTGCGCGACCCCTACGACATACTCGGCGTCAAACGTGGCGCAAGCCTCGACGAGATCAAAGCCGCGTATCGTCGCCTATCGAAGGAACGTCACCCCGACCGCGGCGGCACGAATGACGCTATGTCGGAACTCAATACCGCCTACGCGTTCATCCTCAACGAGTTGAAGGAAGGTTATCGGCGTCAGCAGCAAAGCGACTCGCAGCAGCAAAAGACGCGTGATTCGCAAGACGCTTGGCGCGATGTCCACGAGGACACGGCTAGCGACGCGCGGCGCGACACGTGGTGGCGCAATCGCTACCGCGAGGTCGACGAAGAACTCGAAACGCTGCGGCGCTATGCCGAGCAGTACGACGAACAGCTCAAGACCATGCGCGCCGCCGCGTGGAGCACGGGGCAGCGCGCCGCTTGGGCGCAGCTCACCCTCGAAGATATTGCCCGCTTCTTCGCCCGGATTGCGCGCAGCGGCATGAAAGGAATCGCCCTTCTCTTCGCGGCGCTCGTCGGCCTCGGCAGCATGCTCGTCGAGGCGAACGTCGTCAGCGCGATCCTCATGATCGGCGCAGGCCTCGGCATGTTCGTCTCGCTCGCGCTGAAAAACGACAAGGGCGGCATCATGAGCGCCGCGCTGCTCTTGTTCGCCGTGATGACGATTTGGGTTCCGCCGGTGCGCAACGCCCTGTTCACATTCCCGCTTGCGACGCTTTGCGTATTGGTCTTGCTCGGGCTCATTTTCAAATTCACGCAAGCCGGCGGAATGGTCGGCTTCATGACCGGCGGCGTGCTCGCGCTCTATGTGCTTTTCGTAATTCTCGGCGACACGGCGCAGCGTCCAGAGGTTGCGACGATAATGCCGCCCCCGCCGCGTTACTCGCCGCCGATCGCGCCGAGCCCCACGCCGACCAACGCATCCGCGCCCGCGCCAAGACCGACCCAGATGACGCAGACCCCCGAGCGCCCAGCGTCGCCACAGCCGCGCACGCTTTTGGCTTCGGATGGCGCGATTCTCAAAATTGCGGCCGGGGTTCCGTATCGGCTCAAAGTGCGAACCGGGCGGACGACATCAATACGAGCGGACACCGGAACGGTGCGAGCGGATTCCGGATCGGAGGCTTCCGCCGGATGCGTTAACTCCTTATACTTCGCCGCCAAAGCCAGCGTGGGTCCTTGGCGCGACATCGACGCGACGATCCGATCCTGCGGAGCGGACGCCGTGGTGACAGTTAGTCTCGGAACGTAGCGGAATCTGCCCACATATGCGTCTATTGATTCAGTCAAGAGTAGGTAAAGATGAAAAGAGATCTTGTACGCGGCCTACTGGCGTTGAGCGTTGCGTCTTGCATTCTAGCAATGTTTGTTGCAACTGATTACAGAGTTTTTCACGACAAATTTGATGAAATATACATTTCTATAATAGCGGGATACGCGAGTAATG
>Ga0302319_10018569_pt1 | contig 12683 bp, 17 predicted proteins | sample Bog_T0_2_FD_203319 | JGI IMG/M metagenome (GOLD analysis project Ga0302319, IMG submission 203319) | Peat permafrost microbial communities from Stordalen Mire near Abisko, Sweden - Bog_T0_2 | ecosystem: Environmental > Terrestrial > Soil > Wetlands > Peat | place: Sweden: Abisko, Stordalen Mire...
CGAAACAGGGTACCAGCCCACCCTTTCTTCAGAAGTCAGTGATTTTCAGGAACGTATTCGTTCCAAAGAAGGAGGGTCCATAACAGCTATTGAAGCGGTTTATGTGCCTGCTGACGATTTGACAGATCCGGCTGTCGTGGCCATTTTTAGTTATTTGGATTCGATCATGGTTTTGTCCCGTGAAAAAATTCAAATGGGCCTTTATCCGGCCATTGATCCTCTGCTTTCTTCCAGTAGTAATCTGGACCCCGATATTGTGGGAGTCGAACATTTTGATACTGCTCAGGAAGTTCAACGGATATTTGCCAAGTATGAAGAATTGCGGCGTATCGTCATGGTTATTGGTATCGAAGAACTGTCCAAGAATGACCGTGTTTTATATGAAAGGGCCCGCAAGCTTCAGAATTTCTTAACGCAGCCTTTTTTTACAGCTGAAGCGTACACAAACCGCCGAGGGGAATACGTGACTCTTAAAGAAACATTGTATGGCGCGACCAAGATTATCGCGGGTAAATTTGATGCGATTACAGAAGACAAATTTTATATGATAGGGAGCGTCGAAGCGTTAGAAAAAATTTGATAGGAGATTGCGAATGGCTCTACGTTTAGGGGAAATATTGATAGAAAAGGGGTTTCTTACTCCTGAAAGATTGCAATTAGCTATTGAAGAACAACATAAGACAAAAAAGATGCTTGGTGAAATCTTGATCAATAATGGTTTTATTAGTGAAAAAGATTTTTTGCAGTGTGTCGCTCAACAGCAAGGCCTCCCTTTCTTAGAATTAAAAGATATGATGAACATCAATGATACCGTAATTAAGACGGTGCCTGCCAAGTTCATCTGGCATTATAAAATTATGCCTGTCAACATTCAGGGGAATGTGCTGACCATTGCTTTGTCCAACCCTTTTGACGTTTGGCCGGTCGATGATCTCGAATCTCATTTAGGTTTACGGGTTGAAAAAGTATTGGCGGTATCTACAGATATTACCGAAGCCGCACGAAAATATTACGGAGTGGCGGCTGATACGATTGAACGACTATTATCTCAACAAACAGAATCTCCGGCCCAGAGCGCTCACGACGGTATTGAAAAGATCGAAGATTTGGAAAAAATGTCTGATGATGCCTCTGTCATCAGGCTGGTTAATCAAGTGTTACAGCAAGCCATCAATGACAGGGCCACGGATATTCATATTGAAATGTTCAGGGAAGAATTAAATTTACGTTACAGGGTTGATGGTATTTTATATGATGCTTCAGCTCCGGAATCTATCAAACATCTTTATCCTGCCATTATCTCTAGGGTTAAGGTCATGTCAGGGTTAGACATCATAGAAAGAAGGATTCCTCAGGATGGACGTGCTAAAGTAAGAATTGGCCCAAAAGAATATGAATTGCGCATATCAGTCATGCCTGCCCTTTATGGGGAGAATATCGTCATTAGAATACTGCCAGCTACCATGCTTTTTGATATAGCCAGTTTAGGGATGTCAAAAAAAGACCTGGATATCTTAGGGGAACTCATTGAACGCCCCCATGGTATTATTTTTGTAACCGGCCCGACTGGAAGCGGAAAAACAACGACACTTTATGGCTGTTTGAGCAGGCTTAATACTCGTCAGAGAAAAATAGTGACTATTGAAGATCCTGTTGAATATGAACTAAAAGGAGTTACCCAAACACAGGTCAACCCTAAAATAAATCTTACTTTTTCTGTCATTCTTAGAAGCATGCTTCGGCATGATCCGGATATCATGATGGTAGGAGAAGTCAGGGATTATGAGACTGCGGATATCACCATCCAGACAGCGCTTACAGGCCATCTGGTTTTTTCGACGCTTCATACTAATGACGCGGCAAGCGGGATAACCCGTTTGATGGACATAGGATTAGAACCCTATTTGATCGCGTCTTCCGTAGAAGTTTTTATTGCCCAACGATTGATCAGATTGATCTGTAATAATTGTAAAGAAAGCTATCAACTTTCCCCGGAGATTGCCCGGCATTTTCAGACATCAGGCGTAACTCAAATTAAACAAACAGTCTACCACGGCCGTGGCTGTAAAATATGTAATAATACTGGCTATATGGGAAGAACCGGTATTTATGAAATACTTCTTTTAAGCGAAGATATTAAGAAACTAATTTTACAAAAAGCATCTTCCAGCATGATTAATGAAAAGGCTGTGGAAGCGGGTATGCGGACATTAAAACAGGATGGCTGGGAAAAAATTCTAGCAGGTCTTACGACACCGGAAGAAGTGTTGAGGGTGGTGCAATAAAAATGCCTACATATATTTATAAAGCAAAAAAAGGACCTACCGATATTGTTGAGGGTCGTCTTGAAGCTGATTCGCAAGATCACGCCATTGATCAACTTTCTCAAAAAGGGTTGCTTACTGTCAGTATAACGTCACAACAGGACGCAGGAAAAGAAAAGCAAAGTGTCGGTTTCTTGAATTTTAATTCTGGGAGAATCAGATCACAGGATATTGATGTGTTTACCCGGCAATTAGCGAGTTTGATCCGGTCAGGTGTCCCTTTGTTGAGGGCTTTATCGTTGATTTCTAGACAAACGGAGAATAATGCCTTAAGAGACGTTGCAGGTATGTTGGAAAAACAAGTCAGGGATGGAAAAACATTTTCTGGTGCCATCGCAGAGCATCCATCTGTATTTAATAGTTTATACCTGAATATGGTCAGGGCCGGTGAAAAAAGCGGAACACTGGGAGACGTGCTATTGGGGCTCGCGGAATATCGTCAGAAAGAACAGGATATTAAGCAAAAGGTTGTGGCTGCGTTAGCATATCCGCTATTAATGATAGGCGTTGGGATAGCTACCATCTTTATTATGCTTACTTTCTTTTTACCAAAATTTATTGTGCTATTTGAGGATATGAAGCAGACGTTGCCTTTAGCAACGAGAATACTGATCGGCATAAGCAAATTTATGGCGGTCAACTGGTATTGGTTTATATTAGTTGCCATTATTACTTTTCTGCTGTTGGGTAGGACCAAAGAGGGCAGCAAAAATAAATTTCTTTTAGATTTTATTAAACTACGGTTGCCATTTGTTAAAATATTTATTAAAAATACCGAAGTCGCAAGGTTTACCCGCACGTTGAGTTTATTAATCAAAAGCGGGATTCCTGTCTGCGACGGCCTGGATTTTGCCACAGAAGTGCTTGATAACGATTCTTTAAAGAAAAGCCTGCGAGAGGCACGTCTTGATATTATTAATCAAGGGAGCTCATTAAGCGCAAGTTTAAAGAATATTGATGTGTTCCCCGCTTTCGCTTTAAATATGATCGCGGTGGGGGAAGAAAGTGGGAGATTGGAATGGTCTTTAAAAGATATTTCCGATGTTTATGAGCGTGAAGTCGAACAGGGAATTAAGATCGCAACAACATTACTTGAGCCTGTGCTTATTTTGTTTGTTGGTGCTTTTGTCGGGTTCATTGTGTTTGCCATGTTACTGCCGGTTTTTAACATGAGTTTAGCAGTGCATTAATCTTGATCGGAGATGTTATGAATTCTCAAAAGGGGTTTACTCTTATTGAATTGATGATCGTGATCGTTATTATCGCGGCCATGGCCGCCATGGTCATCCCCAGATTAAATGGCCGTTCCGAAGACGCAAAGATTGCTATTGCCCAATCTGATATTAATTCGAATATAGCCCTCGCTTTGAAATTATATGAAACGGATAATGGATTTTATCCAACAACTGAACAAGGTCTTGCGTCGCTTCTCGCAAAACCTACGACTAACCCAATACCTCTTAATTGGAAAGGGCCGTATTTAGAAAGAAATTTTATCGACCCTTGGAAGAACCTGTATCAATATAAATGCCCAGGAGCGCATAATGCGGTCAGCTATGATTTGTATTCATTAGGGAAAGATGGGGTAGAGGGCAGTGCGGATAACATTACGAATTGGCAATGAGCGGGCACTAACTTTGATTGAAGTGATGATCGCCGTTATTATTTTAACGGTAGGTATTATCGGGATTATCCAGGCCTATATTAAATCCCTTGATGTTTTACAAATATCAAAGGATTATTTGGTTGAAGTTCCGTTAACAGAAAGCAAGATGGTTGAAATACAGCAAACTGCCCTGGAAAACGGTGGACTGTCTCAAGAAAAACAAAGCGGGAAATTCTTAAAGCCCAACGATAATTTTAATTGGGAGAACGAAATAAGCTCGTCGGATGTTCCGGGTTTAAATATAGTAAAAGTTAGATGTTTCAGTGGAAATATTTCTCCTGTACGGGATTTTGTTCTAATAAGTTATGTCAAAAACAAATAATATATTGATATCTCCTCTTTTTTATAAAGAAGGAGTTAAGGGGAGTTCTTATTTGCGAGGTTTTACCCTTATTGAACTTCTTATTGCCGCGTCTATTGCGGCGATATTGGGATTGGCCATTTTGGCTACTTTTTCGGCGGGATTCAAAACATATAATAAATTAAGAAACGGTAATCTTGCCCAAGCCGATGTCTTGCTTTCCTTTGAAAAAATAGAAAAAGATTTAAAAAATACGATCCGTTTCAGCAGTATTAAATTCACAGGGGATAAAAGTAGTATTTCTTTTGCGGGTTTTATTAATCACAGTTCTTCAATAGGCAGAATATCCTATTTTTTTGATACTAAAACAGGGGGCTCGTTAATTAAAACAGAACAACCTTATTCTTATTCATTATTAAATAATTCATCAGATGGGGCGGATTCTAAAGTGGTTGCTCCTATGAAAGATTTGTCATTCAGCTATTATTCTTTCAATCCTGCTACAAACCAATATAGCTGGAATGATTCTTTTGATAATGCGGGCGGAGTTCCCATGCAGGTTCGGATCAAGGCCGTATTTCAAGAAGGGAACGAAGATTTTGAACGGGAAAAAACGATACTCATCCCCATTGCTGGCTAAAAAGCCGCGCGGGATGGTCTTGATTATTGCTTTATGGTCGTTGTTCTTTTTAGGAGCCTTGGCATTGGCCATAGCCGCTTATGTCCGCCCTCAACTTGAGCTTGCGGGTAGGATAAAAAATAGCACAACTGTGCGTTTCCTGGCTGAAGCCGGAGTTAAACGGGCAATAGCTCAAATTGACAAAGCACAGGGCTCTAACGTAGACACATTAAAAGAATTTACCCCAAGTGCGTCTTTTGATTTTATGTCGCAAGGATTAGCAGACGGAAGTTTTAATTATGAATTAGTTGATGAAGAAAGAAAAATCAACATCAATACGGCACCGCTAAAGGACCTAGAAAGGCTTTTTGAAATAGTAGCCCAAGTTAACTCTCAACAGGCAGAGGATATCGCGGCGGCTATTTTGGACTGGAGACAGTCAGGTGAAAACCCAAGAAAAAATGGGGCAAAGAGCAATTATTATCAGACCCTAAGCCCTTCTTATCCCTGCAAGGACGGCCCTTTTGAGGTTTTAGAGGAAATTCTTTTAGTTAAAGGAATTACTATTGATATTTTTAAAAGTATTCAAGATGAGATAACCATTTATGGGGCAGGGAGTGTTAATATTAATACGGCAGATAAACCTGTATTGGAAACATTGGGCATGAGTGATACCTTGGCTGATAAGATCATTAGTTTTAGAAATGGAAATGATGGCGTGCCGGCAACAAATGACGATAATATATTCACAGACCAAGGGAATATCGTTAAGGCTTTGCAATCTGTACAGAAATTGACCCAGCAAGATATAAATCAACTTACTAATCTTATTGGGGAAGGTATGTTTGTCGTTCAATCCGATAATTTTAAGGGTAAATCTTATGGGAAGACTTCCAGGGATTCGATGACTGTTGATTTTGTTTTTGCAAGGGGCGGAAGTATTAAGTTTTGGAGAGAAGAATGAAGACTTTTTTAGGTATAAAGACTGTTCTTGTCATAGAGATCGGCAATGATTGGTTAAAAATTGTTGAAGGCAAGGTGTCGAATCAGGACGTTATTATTAATGATGGTTGCTTTGTCAAATTATCCGAAATAAAGAATTCTGTATTAGACACCGTCAACAGTATTTTAAAAGAAAAAAAATGGGATAAACAAAATGCCATTTCCTATCTGCCCCGACATCTGGTCACGCTAAGGGTTTTGGAATTGCCCTCTGATAGTCCCAAAGAAATTGATAACATTATTAATTTACATATTGGCCAGCAAACCCCCTATTCCAGAGAAGAAATTGTTTTTAGTTATAAAATAATTCCTTCTGAAAGGAATGGGTATGCCAGGGTAGTTCTGGTTATTGCCAGACGTAATCTTATTGATGAACGGATGGATATTATGTTTAAAGCATCCGTGAATCCCCAAAGAATGGGATTGGGAACGGAAGGAGTCCTTAATTGCTTTGAGAATTCTTATTTTAATAAATTAAAATTGTCAGATTCGCAAGCAATCGTTTTGCTTGATATTGATTCTAATTATTCAGATTTTATAGTTGTTCATAAAGGCAATTTAAGGTTTTCAAAGAATATCCTTATCGGAGCCAACCAACTTATTGATGAAAAAGAGCCCTATACTATTAAATTCATTGATGAAGTAGATCATTCTCTGAAAGTTTTTAGTGAAGAATCAAACAATATTCAAATAACCAAAATATTCTTGTCAGGCGCGGCAAAAAATATAGAGAATTTAGACAAACTGATTAATGCTAGGTTTAATCTTCCTTGCGAGGCCGTAGACCTTCTGAAAAATGCCCTAAATACAGAAAGGGAGGACTCAATCCGTGCCAATACAAAGTTTATTTCATTATCTCCTGCCTTGGGGCTATTAGCAAAATATAAAGAACTTGAGTTTGATCTTATGCCCAATGAGAAACGTATTGGGCAAATAATGGAAGAGAAGCGTAAGAATTTAACAGTTACAGGTATTTTGTTTTCCGCCATTATATTGACCCTTTCAATACTACTCGCTATTCACATAAATAATAAAAACATCTATATTAACGAATTAAAACATAAGATTGCTTCCATTAAGAACGTTTCCGACGAAGTTGATAAAATGCGATTATCTATAGATCTTGTCCATGAACGAGCAGATGCCAGCGGAGATGTGATTAACCTTTTAAATGAAATTTATAAAGCAATACCTGCAGAAGTATATTTGACAAGTGTCGATATAGAAAATAGGGGGCAAGCCCACTTAAAAGGCCATGCGGTTGCCATATCAGATGTTTTTAAATTTGTCACTGCCTTGAGCGCATCACCGTTCCTGGAAAAAGTAAGAAATACTTACGCAACAACCAAAGAAGAAGATAATAATCAATACGCTGATTTTGAAATAATTGCTGAGTATAAAACTAGTAATGGAAAATAATATATCATGTCTCCAATAACAGTCTCTAAAAAAGAAAAAATAGGCCTATCAATCGCAATCATAGTCCTTTCATTGGCCATCGTAGACCGTTTAATTTATGCGCCTATTAATGAAACGTTAGAAAAATTAAATCGTGAAACCCAAATTACTGAAAAAAAATTAATTTATAGCCTGAACAATTTAAGTCAAAAAGAATTTATAACTAATGAATACCAAAAATACGGACTAGAAATCAAGGAAAACAGTTCTGATGATGAGAAAACAGCATCGATGTTAAGTGAAATTGAACGGTTAGCTAAGAAGTCCGGGGCTTCTTTGGTCGATATAAAACCTCAACCAACTAGAAATATTGATTTTTACGAAGAACTTATAGTTGAAGTAAATGTCCAGGGATCAATGGAGGATTTGGTCAAATTCTTACATTACTTACATGATTCGCCACTACTTTTACGCACGCAGAATTTGCATCTTGATTTAAAAGACAAAAACTCTCCGACTGTAGAGGCTTTGATAAAGGTCACCAAGATTTCGATTTAATAAAGAATTTCCTTTTTAGTTCTTTCTCAATCGGTTAATAGTTAATTTTAAATGTAGGGGACTTAGCATCGTCTTGCTCTCGATGATCATAGATCCGTGTCGTTTGAATATTGGAATGTCCTAACCATTTCTGCACCTCGACGATGTCGGCATGATTGTTGAGCGCATTGGTGGCCGCGGTGGCCCGGAGAGAATGAGGGTGAAACTTATTTATATCAATGCCAGCTTGAAGTGCATAGTGCATAATGATCTTATAAATCCCATCACCGGTGATGTGTTTTAGATTATCGTCTTCGTCCCTGTAGTTTTTAAGCGGTAAGAATAGAGGATCTTCTTCTTGACCAGGATGGTCACAAACATTAAGATATTCATTAATCAGCTTAATCGTTGATGGATTGATGGGAATACGGCGGATTTTATCACCCTTACCTTTGATCAAAAATACGTTGACCCCGTTGTCAACGTATATGCTCTTTATCTTTAGATCACATACTTCAGCCCGACGTAAGCCGTGATAAAGGAAGGTAGATAATATCGCCCGATCCCGTTTGCCTTTGATGGTGTAGGGCAGGGGGGCAGATAGAAGCTTTCGGGCTTCGGCTTCATTGATGATCTTGGATTTACCTATGTGGTTATCAACACTTGGCCGTGATATGACCTTAAAAGGGTTGGCTTTCATGGCTCCAACTGAGCAATAAAAGGTAAAAAGGCTGGATACGGACGATAATTTACGTGCTACAGCACCGTTTCCGATAAGTTTGGGAGTATCTTTAGGGATTTTATCAGCGATTTTGTATTGAGGGCCGTATTGCAGGGCCAATTTCCATTGGGTTATGTGTTTGGCGGTGATTTCGCGGTACTGTTCGGGATTTTTGATACCGAAGTATTTTTTGAATTGTTGTAAATCGGTTTTGTAATAACGGGCGGTCTCCGTACTTTTGGTTCTGGCGTTCTCTAGCCAAACATCCTCGGATGGGAGATCAGCCAGGGAAATCATTTCAGGGTCATTTAACAACGTTGTTTTAGTGGTGTCTGATTTTATAGAAATCATTATACTATTTAAAATTAATATAATCAATAGTTATCAAAAAATATCTGGCTTGACGAGAAGATCAACGCGTGGTACATTTAGTCAGTAAGTAGGGGAGGGATGTTTGCCTACCATTTTAGTTGTCGGAGCGTATAGATTTTTCTTTTATTCAAGCGATGCAAATGAGCCTATACACGTGCATGTTCAGTCCGGTAGCTCTTCGGCAAAGATTTGGCTTAACCCCTTGCGATTGCAATCGTCAAAAGGTTTTAATCAGCAGCAGATTAATGAAGTTCTAAAAATTGTTAAGAAACATGCTGCCCTTTTTGAAAGGAAATGGCGTGAATACTTTAAGTCTTGAACATGAATGTCTGAGCACAAGACTATCCTTTTCTGAGGATTCGTTTACAGTCTATTTAAATGATGGACGTCAGATTACCATTCCATTAGCTTGGTATCCAAGACTTCTTGCTGGGACCAAGAAAGAACGCGAGAACTATGCGCTTATCGGTGGCGGTGAAGGTGTTCATTGGCCGAAACTAGATGAAGACATCCTTATTGAGGGACTTTTAGCTGGGCGGACATCACAAGAAAGCCAAAGTTCGCTTAAAAAGTGGCTTCAAAAGAGAAGAAAATAAGCTGTTAATGAAAACAGTTTATTTTAAAACCATTTTTACTATTGGTTATGGTAATAATCAATAGTTGTATTTTGTTATTGGTTATATTTAAAATCAATAGTATTTAGGGGTTAAAATCAAACAGCCACTCATGCGGGCTTTTTTATTTCCTTCTCACCTCAAACAGCAAGAACTTCACCATCCTTGGCCAACTCACATACAGTACTGGTCTTCTCATCCCATTCTTGCGGTGTTAATGACATCGGTTGAATAGGCTCAAGTAGATGATAAGCTGCGGCCGCTCCGCCCGTCATTTGAGCCCTGGCCCAAAGGTCTTTGCCATCAAAATCAGGAGAAACGACAACCACATCAATATCGCTATATTGTTCTGCTGTCCCTTTAGCCCAAGATCCAAAAAGAATCATTTTTTGAACATGGATTTTTTTGGATTCAAGAGCAGCGCGGAAACGTCTTAAAATCTCTAAAACATCTTTTTTACCCATTCCAAGACCTCCTTCGTATGTGCAACAATTCCTTCGACCACCGACCGAGGATACGCCAGACGTAATTTCATTAGTTCTTCTGGGTATCTGGTAGCAACACTTGCATGATCCAGATCAAGAATGAACTCACTAATAACAGGCGGAGGAATTAATTCATTCATTTTCAAAAGCCCTGTAAGACTGTGCGTTCGGGGCGGCAATTCATTAAATTTTTTATGATATATTGCTTTCAATGCTTTTTCTATGGCCAAATGTGCAAAGAAAACAGCGTACACATACCTTCCACTATTAAAAATAAATTCGGCAGTTGCCATATCATCTTCAGCTTGTACCAGCCATTCTTCAGGTGTTTTGGCCAACTTGTCCGTCCTTATTTGTTGCGGGCATAGAAGCTGTGCCGTTCTTCTCTAAATTAAAACTTTACCTGACTGCTTAATATCATTAAGCAGTGATCCCCTCTGGGCCTGCTCATACTCATTCGAAGTAACGCCAATTAACTCAATTCTCGAATCAACCGCTACTGACACATTTGCCAACAAACTAATTTTATCAAAAGCAGACATTGATTTAAAATCATCTGAAACAACAACTACATCTATATCGCTATCTGCCCTCTGAAAACCTTTAGCGTAAGACCCAAACAGTATAAGATGCTCAACGCCAATATATTTCGACAAAAAATCCTTAATTTCAACGGCTAACTGCCCTAAACTAAGCTTTGTTTTAAGCATCCCACCAGCACCTTATAGTAAGTCTCTGTCCCTCAATTTGAATCGATTACTACTGCTTTAAAATTTTACTTTTTTCCGCTAATTTTGAAGCAACTATTATCTTTTGAACATCGTCATGCAAGCTAATTCCTAAAATGCCTGCATGAGCATGATTGTTCAGCGTCGGAATATGCTCAACATTCAAACCAATTGCCCGCGGCTCTTTGACCACAAGTTCAGCAAGCTTAAATACTTTTCCTGAATTATGATCGGTCGCGGAAGTTTGTAAATCAGTCCGCTCAGCCCAATTTACAGATAAATATTCTTCTTTTGATCTCAATAAAAAAGCACCTTCTGTACACTTGCCGGCAAGAGCATCATAACATCTATCATTAACTCTTCGATGAAGACTGTTATCGTCGGGAATAAATTCTTTTGTTGTCATCCGCTCTGCCATTTTTTGAAAATTTTTAATAAATCATCCAGTGAACTGACCTTGCCCCCGTTTCTTTCACCAGCAAAATTCTCTAAATAAACAAAATTTGTATCATCTGCTAAAAACCAATTCAAGAGCTCCCGATCTTGCCATTTCCACTTTAAAAGTATCCCACCGTTGGGCTCTGGTGATACTATAGGGCGTTTAATTATAAAAGAGCCATCACTAGCCATCTTCGAAACAAAATGATAAGCATTAACAATGGCCTTCTCGGATACTGGAACAGCTCCGTAAGAATCCCAATTTTGTCCTAAATGCCGCAAATCCAATATTTTTTCAATGATTTCATTCCTAATTCTTGTATCAATGGCATTAATTTCTGCCTTGAGCAACTGAATATCCCAAGCAGAAATTACCGAATTGCCATGGCTATTTACTGCACCAATACGATTATAATCTAAACTAAAAAAGTTAATTACTGCGTTCATATTAATTATACTCCGGATTAAGGCGTTCTTTTACAAAACTATCCTTTAACAAAGCAAAAAAAAGTTTCTTCTCAAGCAAATGCCCTTCTTCAATTAATGTCATCAACTCATTTTCTTGAAAATCGACAATGAAAGCATCAATATCTACCAGCGAGCCATCAATAACCCTATCGTTAATAACCGCATGCACGTTATTAGATACTTTAATCGCTGCTTGAAACCGATTTAATTCCAAGCTTAAACGAAGATCAATTTTTTCATTAACAATATGATTTCCGGAGGCAGTAAAAGCAAGATTTACTTTGTCTAAAATATTAACATCAAATATGTTTAAATATCGAATACCCAATCTTTTATATTCACCGACGACTTTTGAGGCTTTTAATTTCTCTGCCATATCCTCAACTTCTTCTTTCAAATTAGTCCACCCCATATAAGGCTTCTTGTTAACACAAGAAATTGCTCGACCACCAATTTGTAGAACTAAGTCACCTTTAATTAATTGCTTTATTGGCAAATACCTAAGTTGTGGGTCTTGGTCACGTATTACTGATGGAAATTGCGCAGCTGGCAATTCTTTACGCACAGGGTAATCTTTCCCAAACTCTACTAATAATTGGTCAACAACCTCTTGAGAAGGGATTTCACTCTCAAAACGAATTTCTACAATGGCCTCTTCGATAAGGTCAGGATTAATTTTACGAGGTGGTATTATCTGTTCTAAATTGAATATCATAATATTGATTCAATACTAACACTCGGCGATGCAAAGTGCAACTATATTGAAATTTTTGGGATTTTCATAAAATTCTTGCCCGCTGGTTGCCCCTATATCAACTATCTTAAGCCACGCCAACCTTAGACACGTCGGGAATTCCACATAATGGAAGGGGTATTCCACTTAACGCCATAAACCTCATACGGGATTGCCCCTTCCCAATTGCCATTTCTTTAACCCCTTCATGATTTCCTCAAGGGTTACTGGCATGAAATTCCAGCAGTCAACACCCACATTGATCAGGAACACTTCT
>Ga0302319_10018571_pt1 | contig 12682 bp, 13 predicted proteins | sample Bog_T0_2_FD_203319 | JGI IMG/M metagenome (GOLD analysis project Ga0302319, IMG submission 203319) | Peat permafrost microbial communities from Stordalen Mire near Abisko, Sweden - Bog_T0_2 | ecosystem: Environmental > Terrestrial > Soil > Wetlands > Peat | place: Sweden: Abisko, Stordalen Mire...
GCTTCCCAAACCAGTGAACAAAACTGGATCGTAGGGGGTCAATTTTGGACGCCGATCAGGGGTCAAAATTCGAAGCCGATTGACAGATAGAGGGCATTGAGCCCCTTGATGGCGCGGTGCAGAGCGACGCGCACGGCTCCCTCGCTCATGTTCAAGCGCTTCGCCGTTTCCTGAACAGAACGGCCTTCGATGGATACCGAGCGCACTAGATCGCGCTGACGGCCGTCCAGTTTGTCGAGCATGCGATCGACGTCGACCCGCTCCTGCGTGTTATCCGTCCCTTCGGCGACCAGGATATTGTCCATGTCGTCGATCGGTAGTTCCTTCCAACGCCCACGATGGCGCAGCCTGTCGATCAGCTTGTGGCGCGCGATCGCCGTGATCCATGGACCGATGGGCCGGTCGAGATCCCAGGTATGTCGCTTCAGATGGATCGCCAAGAGAGTCTCCTGAACGACATCTTCCGCCTCGCCGCCATCCAGGCCAACGCGGGCGCAATTGCGGCGCGCTGTTGCCCGCAAGACGGGCGCAAGCGAAGCGAGAAACTGACGATAAGCACCAGCATCGCCATTGACCGCCGCGCGCATCAACGCGGCCCAAGCCTCCTCGGACTCACGACGCTTCACGCTATACCCCATGCTTCGTTGTTGGCTGCCCGTACGTTACTCCATGAATGGGAGAGCAATGACACGCCGGGTTCACGAAACAGTGATCGCTCTCATCTGCTCGCAGAACGGCGCCCCTTGTAACGCAAGAGCCATCTCGACCGAAGATGAGACTGTGGGTGCCATCCTCGCGCTCACAGCCTCCCGTTCCCGGGCTCACAGCTTTAAGGAGAAAGCACTATGGATCGCCGTTCTGTTAACCTCGCCTTGGCCGGTTCGCTCGCCGCGGCTCTTTCACTCCTCGCCATCGCGGCTTCGGCAAAGGATGCCGCCAAGGAGAAGTGCTACGGCGTCGCCCTGAAAGGTCAGAACGACTGCGCCGCCGGTCCCGGAACCACCTGTGCCGGCACCTCCAGGATCGACTACCAGGGCAATTCGTGGAAGCTCGTCCCGAAGGGGACTTGCACGACCATGACGACTCCGTTCGGCCCGGGTTCCCTTGCATCGATCAAGCGACCCGCTTGACACTCCGGCGACAAGATGACCCACCCCGTCGCCATTCAACCGACAGCAACCGAGAGCAAGTTTCATGATGACACCGTCGAGACTTTCACCACGTGCGCGCGATGGCTTCAAGCCTGAAACGAGGAAGGTGGTCTGTTAATGACTGCTCTGTCCTCTTCCGTCATGAAGGCTTTAGATCTTTTATCCACACTCTTTGTGTTCGCTTTTGGTTGCGGCGTGCTGTTTACGATGGTGGTTTTTATGCTGGACCGGCGGCAAAGTCGCGACGCCGTTTTGCGGAACTACCCCGTGATTGGTCACATGCGCTACATCCTCGCGAATCTGGGAGAATTCTTCAGGCAATATTTTTTTGCCATGGACCGAGAGGAGCTTCCGTTTAATCGCGCCGAGCGGAGCTGGATCGAACGCGCCTCGAAAAACAGCGACTCCACTGTCGCCTTCGGGTCGACCAAGTCCATCAAGGAACCCGGAACGCCCATTTTCGTGAACTGCCCCTACCCGACGCTCGATGCGGATATCGAGCGCACGCCACATTTGCTCATCGGGCCGGATTCGCCAAACCCCTATGCGGCCAAATCGTTTTTCAACATCTCCGGCATGAGTTTTGGCGCGCTGTCCGCCCCGGCGGTGCTTGCGCTTTCCAAGGGCGCCAAGATTGCAGGGTGCTGGTTGAACACTGGCGAGGGCGGCCTCTCTCAATATCATCTCGAGGGAGGGGCTGACATCATTTTCCAGATGGGCACCGCCAAATACGGGGTTCGGCACTCCGATGGGACTTTGAACGAGGATAGGCTGAGGGAGCTCGCGGCCCTTCCGCAAGTGAAAATGTTCGAAATCAAGCTTTCGCAGGGTGCCAAGCCGGGCAAGGGCGGAATTCTGCCCGGCGTGAAGGTCACCCCAGAGATCGCGGCCATCAGGGGAATCCCGGTGGGCGAGGATTCGATTAGCCCCAATCGCCATCCTGAAATTAACAGCAATGAGGAGTTGCTCGATTTTATTGAGAGGGTCAAGAAAATCACCCTCAAGCCGGTTGGCGTGAAGGCTGTGCTAGGCGCTTATGGATGGCTCGACGACCTCATGGTGAAAATCCGGGAGCGCGGCGTCATGCCGGACTTTTTTACGCTGGATTCCGGTGATGGAGGCACAGGAGCCGCTCCCATGGCGCTGATGGACAATGTTGGCCTCTCCATCCGCGAATCCCTTCCAATGGTACGAGACATCATCAAGAAGCACGATTTGGCCGAGCGTATCCCCATCATCGCCTCTGGTAAGCTCACAACACCCGCCGAGGTGGCGTGGGCGTTGTGCGCGGGGGCCACGTTCGTCAACTCGGCCCGAGGCTTCATGTTTTCGCTCGGCTGTATTCAGTCCCTCAGGTGCAACAAGAACACATGCCCAACCGGCATCACCACCCACGACAAACGATTGCAGAAAGGCCTCGATCCGACCGACAAGGCTGTGAGGGTGGCTAACTATTGCCTCAACTTGCGGCATGACGTTGAAGTTATCGCACACAGTTGCGGCGTGCCGCATCCAAGGCGCCTCAAGCGTTTCCATGTGCGCATCGTTTGTCCCGACGGCATCTCCCGGCCGTTGAGCGACCTCTATCCCACCGACGATCCCGCGGACTCGAACGCTTCAGCGGCGCACATGCGGGCCAAGGCGTCGGAAAAGAGCGCAAACTAGGTGTTTACTAATATCCCATGCAAACAGATGACATGACGAAGAAGATCTGATAGTCTTTGTTGATGCAGCTTGGCGACGCCCGCAAACTGGATCAAGGGACACAGGAAGCTCTGGGGACCGTTAAATTAACTGGGGTGCTAGGCTGCTCTGAGGAGCGGCGGCGTCGGCTTGAACAGCCAGTCCAAGCGCGATTTGAATATCGGCGGTTGATAGCGCAATTGCTCGCGCAGATTTCCGTTCATGACTGCGGCACGCGCTTGCAGCATCATATGGGCGCCCCGCTTTGACCATCGCATCTGCTGCTTTTTGACCATGCGGCGGGCAGGCAGCGAATTCACCGCGGACTCCGCGAGCGCTGTGGCAATCCTGCGTCCTGATCGATATCGAGCTCCGTAATCGACGATCGCGTCCTTGTTCAGACGGATGTAAGTCAGGAGAGGTTGGGCCAGCTGCCATATGCGTCCGGCGCTCAGGTCGCCTTGTTCGCGTAACATAGCCATGTCGGCGATCATTTCCTCAAGTTGCTGCATCGCTCGATCGACCTGCCCATGCCACAGCTTCCATTTGAGGCCACGAATCTCCTCATCCAGGATGACCGTTTCATTGGTCCGTTCGTCACGCCAGCGCACGATATGATCGGCAACTTGCTGCAGTGGCTGGATTTTCATGGCGATGTGGAACCAATCGACGATGTGCTTGGTTGGATGCGGCAAGCCGCGTGGCAGCCGCTTCATAATCTCCGCGCCATCGGACAATACCGTAATTTCGCCGCGGCCCGTGTAACCCTCGCGCTGAAGCGCTTGGAGCGTTCGAAGCCGCAATCCCTGCTTCGAGGTGTCCGCCGTCACGAAATAATGACCGGGGCGCGAGCCGCGTTGTCCGCGGCCACATCGAGCCACCGCGATCTCGAAGGTTCTTCCGTCCGCCTCAGGGGCGCCTCTGACGTGAGCTGTGTCAATGCTGACAACGAACTCTCGCTCGGGGTCATTCGGCAGATCGAGCTCGATCTGGTCGCGTTCTTCCTCCTGAGGTGGCTCGAACCAAGCGCGATCTCGCGCCTTTTCATCGAGACGCTTACCGAGATTGAGGGTGCGATGGAGAACCGTGACAAGGGATTCCGTCGATTTAACCGGCAAAAATTCTGCGAGCACGTCCGCCGCCTTGCGGTAGGGCATCAAACTGCCCAAGCGAGCTGAAAGCTCCATCAAAGCGCTGCCAAGCAACGGAGTGGGTCGATGATCCCCAAGGCACAAGACGCCCGTGCGATCCCGGCAGCAATCGGGATCGGCATGCGCACGCTGCATTTCGACGAGATCATCGCCACCCGCCCCGCTATCGGCTGGCTCGAGGTGCATGCCGAGAATTACCTCGGCGGCGGCCCCGCGCCGCTGCGGCTCGACACGATCCGCCAAGAGTATCCTCTAAGCCTGCATGGTGTCGGCTTGTCGCTCGGCAGTGCCGAGGGGCTCGCGGACGATCATCTCCGGCGGCTTCGGACCCTCATCGCGCGCACTGAGCCGTTCCTCGTCTCCGAGCATCTCTCCTGGAGCATCACCGGGGACGCCTATCTTAATGACTTGCTGCCGCTGCCCTATACCGAGGAGAGCCTCGATATCGTCGTGGCCAACGTCGCCAAGGCGCAGGCGGCGCTGGGCCGGCGCCTACTCGTCGAAAACCCGGCGAGCTATCTGCGCTACCGGCATTCGACGATCCCGGAGCCTGACTTTCTCGGCGAGCTGGTGCGCCGCTCCGGCTGCGGCTTGCTCTGTGATGTCAACAACATTTTCGTCACCTGCGGCAATCTCGATCTCAACGCTGAAGCCTATCTCGAGGCGCTTCCAGCCGCCGCGGTGGGCGAGATCCATATCGCCGGGCACAGCCGTGTCATGCGTGGCAGCCAGAGCCTGGTGATCGACGATCACGGCTCGCCCGTCGCCCCGCCTGTTTGGGATCTCTATTGCCGCGCCCTCAAGCGTTTCGGCCTGGTGCCAAGTCTTGTCGAATGGGACAACAACCTGCCGCCGCTCACTCAGCTCCTCGACGAGGCGTGGAAAGCCGAGCGCGCCGCCCCCGCTACGGTGGACTGCGATGCTTGCGCTGCATGAGGTACAGACGGAGTTCCGCCGCGCGATCCTTACGGTGGATACGGATACATTTTGTGCGCTCATCGCGGCTGACGGCCTTGCGCCCGAAGAGCGGCTTGGGGTCTACCGCAACAATATTGTCGCCTCGCTGACCGCGGTGTTGCGCGAAACATTTCCGGCAGTGTGCCGGCTGGTTGAGGAGCAGTTCTTCGCCTATGCGGCGCACGAGTTCATTTGCCGCCATCCCCCGGAGTGCGCGGTGCTCGCCGAATATGGCGGGCGCTTTCCCGATTTCTTGGCGGCCTCCGCGCCGTGTCGCGAGCTCGTCTATCTCGCCGATGTGGCGCGGCTCGAGGGGCTGATGAAAGTTGCCGCCAACGCGGCCCACGCCGATCCCATCGCCGCGATGACGCTTGGCGATGTCGCGGCGGAGGACGCACAGCGCCTAACATTGCAGCTTCATCCCTCCTTCGGCTTTGTTGCGTCGCGCTGGCCGATTGACCGCATCTGGCGCGCCAATCGGCCCGAAGCGGCGGCCGAAGCGACGATCGATCTCGCCGCCGGTGGCGTCTGGCTCGAGGTGAGCCGCGCGGACGCTAACATCGTCATGCGCTCGCTCGATTGCACGACATTCGCGTTTCGCTCGGCGGTGCAACGGGGCGAGACGCTCGAACGTGCGACCGAGGCGGCCCTTGTCACGGACCCCGCCTTCGATCTCTGCCGCGCCTTGCCCGCGCTTTTTCTCGATGGTGCCGTCATCGCCGTGAACTCGGCTCAACCCCATGCAGGAAGGGAACCTCGCCAATGACCCGCGATGCCGTTTCCGCCTTCGCTCGCGCCCGCTGGCAGGAACTCCTGCTTGCGCTGCTCGCCTGGCTCGAGCGCTTCCCACTGGCGATCCTCCAGCTCCTGTTCCGCATCAGCATCGCCGCGGTGTTTTGGAATTCCGGCCTCACCAAACTGGCGAGCTGGCAGACCACCATCGTGCTTTTCCGCGACGAGTACAAAGTGCCGGTGCTGCCACCGGAACTCGTCGCGACGCTCGCAGCTTCGGTCGAATTGACCTGCCCTGTGCTGCTCGTGCTAGGGCTTGCCACGCGGCTGGCGACACTGCCGATGCTCGGCATGACCTTTGTCATCGAGGCGTTTGTCTATCCCGAGGATTGGATCGAGCACCTCACCTGGGCGTCGCTGCTTCTTTTCATCCTGACTCGAGGCCCGGGCCCGATCGCGCTCGACCGATGGCTGCGCCCTATCATCTTCGGGCCCGGCCGTGGCTGAATCGAAACGGGAGCTGCGCTACGTCATTCGAGAAAAATGACGGAGGCCATTCCGTGGGTAGCGACCCGTTAGAAGGTGTCGCCGTCCATGAAATCAATCGCGCCTAACGTATTGTTGCGTACTTAGCTTATTTGATAAAAGGTAATGCGCAGCGCCTTGAGCACAGGTACATGGATCGATGCAGCGATAACTCGGAATTCCGCATGTTTAATGAGCTATGGGCTACCTTGAATACCAACGGCCGCAAAGGTTGACTCTGAGTTGGATTCGCAATCAGGGGTGTCGTCTTGCATAGTCAGCCTAATTTCGGAAAATAGGAAAAAGATGGCCGGGGTATTTGACACCGAAGTGAGGGCCGCGGGCGTGCCAATCAGCGCGTTGATTGCGTCGATGTGCAGGTCGGCCCAGCGCGTAACACTCGCGGACAGGACAGCCCTCTATGCGCAGGGCGAGCCTGCTACTACGCTATTCCTTATTTTGGATGGCTTCGTGAAAACGTCACGTATTTGCAAGGAAGGGACGGAGATTACGATCGAGCTGTTGAAATACGGCGACATCGCGGGCGCGATTCCCACCCGCCAACTGCCATCGGAACACGAGGAAACGGCGCAGGCAATTGGCGATGTTGTGGTGCAACGCGTGCTCGCACACGAACTGCGCGCTGCCATGGAAGTCAGTCCCCGTTTGGCGGTCTTCGTCGCCGAATACTTGGCCAGATCAAAACGATCGGCTGAGCGGCGGTTGCTGCGCGCGATGAGCCAATCCGTCGACCGGCGGGTGATCGAAACGCTGGTGGAACTCGCTGGCAGCTTCGGCGCGCGGTGCCCGCATGGATTCTCGCTGGAGATCAGGCTTACCCAGCAGGACATCGCCGACATTGTGGGCGCTTCCCGTCCGGTCGTGAGCTCAATCCTCAGTGGCCTTCGCAAGCGCGGCCTCTTAAACTACACTCGCGACATGATTTGCGTGAATGACAGTGCACTCTCCCTAATGGCAGAGTCGTTGGATACGGGTCCAAAGGGAGTGTCATCCATCTAACAGACAGATAATGCCAGGTCGTCTAGCGTCTCCGGCGATATTTCAGGCCGGGCGTGCAGACATGAAGCCAATCTCCCTTACCGTCCATGGTGCGATCGACTATCTTGCCGTCGTGATCTTCGCAGTGGCTCCTGCAATTATCGGGCTTTCAGGCTGGCCCGCAGCGCTGTCCTACGCGCTCGCAGGCATTCATCTATTGATGACGCTCCTGACCGACTTCCCAGCCGGCGTCACCAAAGTAATCCCGATCGCGCTACACCAATGGGTTGAGCGGATTGTCGGTCCGCTACTGATCATTCTCGCATTCGTCGCGATGACCGAGACGCATGCGCGTGCCTTCTTCGTGGCCATGGGCATCACCATTTTAGCGGTCGAGCGGCTGACCGCCTACCGTCCTACGGCCGCAGCCAAATGACGATGCCTTCGCGTTATTCAGAAGAGCTCGGTCCGCGCAGCAAGATTTCCCAAATCTCCTTGGCGGGGGACTTCCAATCGCCACTCATCGTTAACACGGCCAAGGGGCATTGTCCCTGCGCCATTGGGCTTTCCGTCAGTGACCTTCAGCCGTAACTATTGATGATGACTAAGATACGCTGTCGCGGCTACCGCTTCCCTCCCGAAATCATCCAACAGGCAATCTGGCCTGATGTCCGGTTCACTTTGAGCTTCCGCGACGTCGAGGATTTGCTGGCTGAGCGTGGGCTCTTGGTGTTTTATGAGACCGTTCGCCGTCGGGTGAACCATTTCGGGCGGATGGTCGCAGCGGACCTGCGCAGACGAAGGTCAAAGCCCCACGCCATCTGGAATCTCGATGAGGTCTAACTCAAGATCGATGGTTGTCGGTTGGCATTTTGGCGTGAGACATCCGATTCAATGTTTTCAATGAGTTACTGAAAATCGAAGAATTGAGAATATCCATTTGAATTGAGAATATAGCTTGATCTTGAACACCTAAATTGAGAATTTCATCGCCTAACGTTGGTCTTGGATTCGGGACCACTAATGGGCGTCGGCGATTACATGCGCCACTTCAACCCACTCGCCAGCAAACGAAATTCGTCCCACGAAATATTCTCAAATTAGCAGTTAAATTGAGAATATCGCCTATTCATATTCTCACTTTACATGTCCGAAGGCTCGCGAAACTCGATATTCTCATGCCAAGATGTATGCTGACACACAGCATCGGCGAGATCAAGATAGGTAATGATTTCAACGGGGGCTACTGAGAAACCTATGGCTACAAATGGTTCAGCGGACTTTGACACGAACCGGTTCCGCCGCGCCCTTCCCCTAAATTAACTTTTCTTTCCGAACGCTGTCCGTGCTTTCAGCGCATCGTAGATCGGCGGCTCGCGAAGCATCGTGGCAACCGCCATCGCCGAGAAACAAGCCGCCAGCATCGGCAGGAGCAGCTGGGAGTTCTCAGTCATCTCGGTCACGAGGATCATTCCCGTGAGCGGCGACCGTACGACAGCGGTAAATAAGGCCGCCATGCCCACGACCGCGAAAGCAACCGCATGGGAGGTGGGGTCCGTCATGCCGGGATTGACCAGCCCGCCAAAGATAAAACCCATTTGCGCTCCGAGGACGAGGAGGGGAGCGAACAGACCGCCCGGCGTCCCGGCCGCGTAGGATACCGCGCCGAGAAAGAGGCGAAGCAGATAGATGAAGGGGAGGAGTGCGAGCGCCTCGCTGCCGTCGAGCGTGCGTTGGGTGAGCGTGTCGCCGCCCCCAACCAGCCCCGGAGCAAACCACGCGAGCGCCCCTACCGCCGCCCCGACCATCGCGGCGCGAACTTCCACCGGCCAGCCCGCAAGGCGGTCGGCAATCGCGAGGGCGCCGAAAAGCACGCGATTATATACGACGCCAAGCAGTCCAGCGATGACACCCAATCCGATGCACAAAAGATTGTCGCCGAGCTCCGGATAGGGAAGATTCGTCACGATAAAGTCCGATGCCGGCCCCGTGAAGAGCCGAACCACCACGATGGCGCTGCCGGAAGCTCCGAGTGCGGCGATGGCTTCTCGTGTATCAAATTTCCGGGTGAGCTCCTCCAGCACAAAGGCTGCCCCCGCAAATGGAGCATTGAAGGCGGCGGCAAGACCTGCACCCGCGCCCGCAGCAAGCAGCGACCGGCAGTCGGCAGCGTTGCGGCCAAGGGTTTTACCGAGGAGATGAGCGATGGTCGCGCCCATCTGGACGCTAGGCCCCTCGCGGCCGAGCGCGAAGCCTGCGCCAATTGCCAGCAGGCCGCCGATGAATTTGACCGGCAGCAGAATGAACGAAGCGGGCGGCAACTCGCCGTTGATGACGGCCTCGACGTGAGGAATCCCGCTGCCAATAGCATGCTCGCTGAAACGGCGCACGAGCCACGCGCTGAAGGCCGCAGCCACCGCCGCGCCCGCGATCAAGAGGCTACAACCAAGGAGCGGCTCGCCGTGCCACACGACGGGCACGGAAATTCGAAAACGATCGACCGTTCCCAGCGCCCGCCGGAAAAGCCCGCAGATTAGCCCCGTGCCCGCTCCGGCAATGCCGGAAACCACGGCCAGCTGGAACAAGCCTGGGCCAATGAAAATCCTCGACGCCGGTTGAATATAGGACCCTATCCACCCAAATCGCGCCGTAACTGGGGCGTCGTTGCCCGGCCAGCTCTCGCCGATTGCATTCGGATCGTGGCCGCTGGTAGCGGTAAAGTCCGGTTCAATGACTAGATCGCTTGGACCTCCTATCATGATGAGATGTTCGACGTTGTCGCGGCGAACCGAGAGAAGCTGGCGCTTCCTGTCGAGCACAAAGGACTTGGCTATGCCAAGAAGTTCCGCATTGCCATGTCCCGCGCCTCTTGCCGGCACGCGAAGTCGGTGCCGGAATGCGCGGCGAAAGATCAATAGGAGAAGATGCGCCCCGGCGAGGAAGGCTATTGCCGCGACGGCATATGTCAGCGCTTCGCTTTGGAAAAACGCGTCACTCATGGCCAGCATCGGGGCGGCTCACTTGGTAAGATGCGACACACACCTCGTTAGTTCATCAGTATAGACATTGCCAGACGTCGAGGCGACGACTTCAAGCAGGTGACATAAATCCTCATTCGAACCCGATGACCCCATGCGTCATTGTTGCTTGGAGGCTTTGCGAGGGTGTCTTGATATCGACGCGGCTTCGAACAGGGAACGAGAGCAGGGAAACAAGGGCGGAAAGAATTGCGAATATGCCCACGACGGTATGGCGGTGGCGCGAAAATCTCTAGACCTTCTCGACCTTTCGGAGTTTTAAACAAGCACAGGTACCGCGGGCTATTCAGGCAGCGAGGCATTGGCGGGTTACGCTAATATAAGGACGAACTGCTGAGTCCAGGCAGAAATCCAAGAACAGGCCAAGGCGATTCTCTGCGCTATTGCGACGCTTATGTCTCTAGCAATGCATTGATTCTATTCCCTGATGCGGTTGCGCCATAATATCGTAATTTCCACGAAATCGATCGAGCTATCCGCTCAATTCCGTTAGCGCTAGAATAACCGAGTCGACCGAACGGCCTGGTCGAACGAACAGCGCCGTGTCCTCATCTCGGAGCTTGCACGATGGTTGATTATGAATCAGACGATGATGGCCCCAAAGAGTCACGCTCTAGAGTTCGCTCTTTCTTGATCCGCGATTGGCCTTATTTGTTGATGCTGACCGTCGCCCTCTTCGGCGCAGCTTATACGAGCGCTGATCGACCGGCAATGATGTTATATTGGATGGTACTTGGCCCCTTGTTCGGCATAATCTGTGTGGTCGCCCATTGGCGAGACTATGATGACCCGGAGGCGCATTGGGAGCTTGTCCGGAAACAGGCCCTTCACTGGACCGCGGTTATGTTTACGATGGCTCTTGTGTTTGCGGCGAACGTAAAACAGATGATGAATGCCGACGCCAGTGCGCTCATGGTCCTCGCTTTGTTAGCGCTAGGAACGTTTACGGCTGGCATCCAGACTGACTCTTGGCGCATTTGTTTGGTCGGGGTCGTACTCGGTCTTAGCGTCCCCGCTGTCGCTTGGCTCGAAGAATCAACACTGCTCCTCCTATTGGTGGCCATTGTGCTGGTCGCGTTCGCCGTTTTACTCTTTGCGTATTATCGGGCGAACACCAAGAATAAGGCGAAGCCGATTATATAGCCGGCGGCAGCATCACCAAGACAGGATTGAGATGGACGTGCGGCGCGATGAGATAGGTGCTAGCACTTAGTCTGCGATCCCCTGGCCGGCAATGAAGACGCCGCTGCAAACCTTTCTTGTCGCCATGCCAATTTCGAGGGAAAAAATGATCGATGCCTGATCACGATCAGACAGAACACCCGACCACTCCAAGGCACCAGGTCCGACGACTTCCAGCATCAATTGACGGTTCGGGATTCGCGCCTGATGGGGTTTCTCCCCAACCATCTCAACGGTCCCCGTCGTCGAGACGAGCTAGCTTGGAGTCGAGAAGAGATTTGGTGCTGTGCCCGCCGGGTTCCACGTAAAGATTACTTTCGCGGTAGCGATTCACGGCAAAACGCAAGATCACTCCGGCGGCGGCAGCAAAAGGAACCGCGGTAATGAGGCCGGTGAAACCGAACAGGCTGCCGAAAGCCAGAAGCGCGAAAATCAACCATACAGGATGCAGCCCGGCGGATTCACCAACTAGCTTCGGCGACAAAATATTCCCTTCGAGAAATTGGCCGACTAAAATGACGACAAGCGACATGGCTAGCAGCCTCCAATCTGGCCAACCCTGGACGATCGCAACCACCGAGGACAAAACGAGGGCGGTCAAGGAGCCGACATAGGGAATGAAGCTCAACGCGCCGGCCGATATGCCGATCAAAAGGCCGAAATTGAGCCTGATCAGCGACAGGCCGACTCCGTACCAGATACCAAGACACAGACAGACGAGGGATTGGCCGCGCAAAAACCCCGCCATGGCGGCGTCGATCTGGCGAGCGAGCGTCCGCACCGTTTCTCGGTTCCGCGGCGGTATCAAATTGTCAATTGTCGCGATCATCTTGTGCCAATCGAGAAGCATATAGAAGGCGACGATCGGCGTCACGACAAGCAGCGAAACCAGGGTGATCAACGCCTCGCCGCGCGTCAAAATTGAGTTCAGAAAGGACGCCGCCCATTGGGCCGCCTGGGCGACGAGATTGTTGGTGACGTTTCCTAAGTCAGGGCCAGTATTGTTGCCGAGACCCAGCTTATATTCTCTCTCCAGGTTCTCGGACGCTACCGAAATCAGCCCTTCCAACTTGACGGCGTAAGCCGGCATGGCTTCGATGAAACTGGCGAGCTGGCGCCAAAGAACGGGCACGATCAGAACGAAGATCAGCGCCAGAACGAGAACCAAGCAAGCCATGATGAAAAGCGTCGCGCTGAGCCGACCGAAACCAACCCGCTCCAGCCGATCGACGAGGGGGTTCAGAAGATAGCCGAGCGCGCCGCC
>Ga0302319_10018578_pt1 | contig 12677 bp, 8 predicted proteins | sample Bog_T0_2_FD_203319 | JGI IMG/M metagenome (GOLD analysis project Ga0302319, IMG submission 203319) | Peat permafrost microbial communities from Stordalen Mire near Abisko, Sweden - Bog_T0_2 | ecosystem: Environmental > Terrestrial > Soil > Wetlands > Peat | place: Sweden: Abisko, Stordalen Mire...
GCGGACTTCACCCTCCAATTCTGCCCTCAATTCGATGCCACGCTCGCGTTGCCGGTGCCTACCGATGCACAAACAAGGCTAGTCCTCGCAGAGGTCGGGTACAAGACGCAGAAATGGTGCAGATTGGGACCAAGGATGTGGAGAAGTGGACAACTGGGCCCTGGTTCTCCTGGGCCCTGGTTCTCCGGCCTGCCTGCCAGCAGCCGGCCGGAGGTCGAGCCTTAACAGAGAAGCTCGCCGAGAAGAGCCGCCCAGACCGTCACTGCCCGAAATGCGTCTTGACCGGAATCATTTGCTGGTGCAGAACGCGCACGATCAGTAGCTCGTCTGACTGGGCAAGGTAAAACACGACGTGCTTGCCTATCTCAAACCGGCGCAGTCCAGGTCGAATCGAATCGCAGGATCGACCGATGAAAGGGCTCATGGCCAAAAGATCGAATCCATCTTCAAGTTTGGCGAGGTATTCATTTGTCTGCCGCCATCCCCAGGTTCTTGTCGTATAGGCAGCAATCAGATCGATATCCTCCTCGGCCTCAACGGAAACATCGACTTGAAGCACGGTCAAGCCTCTCTCTGCGGGAGGCCGTATTTCTTGCGAATACGGGAGAAAACGCCGGGTTCGGCGATTCCGCTCGCGAGGCCCTGATCAATAGCCGTCCGAAGCGCCGCCAGCTTCTCCTCGTACTCCCGCTCATCGCGCTCCAGCAATCGCAAGCCCGTGCGCATGACTTCGCTGGCATTGGCGTAGAGTCCGGCCTCCACCTTCGAAGCCACGAACTGGTCCAGTTCCTTGGTCAGGCTGACATTGCGAGTCGGCATGGGACACCTCAATTGCAGTATAGGCAGATTGGCCAACTTTGCCAAACCTCAATTTGGCCATTCCAGAACAGGACCCATGCGCTCATGGCGCACTGCGGCTGATAGCCTGATGCAGTGAACGCACCCACCCCATCCAGCCTCGACTGGAAACCTGTCCCGCTGCCCGTCCCTGTCACGCTCCGTGGCCGCTATGTCACTTTGGAGCCTCTGGACGCGGAGCGCCATACCGCGGCCCTCTGGCAGGCCACGGACGGCCACGATGAGCTATGGACCTGGCTCTTCGACGGCCCCTTCGCCGCCGAGTCCGATTTGCACCGGGCCATTGAGGCGAAGCAGGCCGCAGCCAGCTCTCTCTTTCTTGCCATCGTGCCTGCCGCAAAGGGTCAACCAGGGTCCTCCGACCCACAGAGTGGGTACCCCGCAGGTCCTGGTCCGTGGGGTGGCCGCGCCGCCGGTTGGGCCTGCTACATGCGCATGGAGCCTCAGCATGGGGTCATCGAGGTGGGCAACATCCTGCTTTCGCCAGCCTTGCAGCGCACCACCGCGGCCACAGAGGCCATGTTCCTGTTAGCCAGCCACATCTTCGACCATCTGGGCTACCGCCGCTTCGAGTGGAAGTGCAATGCGGAGAACCTGCCCAGCCGCCGCGCCGCCGAGCGCCTGGGCTTCACCTTCGAAGGCATTTTCCGCCAGCAAATGATCGTTAAAGGCCGCAACCGGGACACGGCCTGGTTCTCGATGCTCGACCGCGAATGGCCCGCCCGCAAGCGAGCCTTCGAAACCTGGCTGGACCCCGCCAACTTCGACGGCGACGGGCGGCAACGGCGGGGTCTGGCGGAGATTGCCGCAGCGCTGAGCTGACCTCCGGCACCCAGCTACAACCTCAAACGCAAAACGGCCTCACACTCAGAGCGTGAGGCCGTTGCGGTTCTGTTGTCCGCCAGTCTGGTCGTGCATCGGTGATCGTCCCTGACGTCCCGCCGAAGCGTGGATGACAAGGCCTTGGAAACTACAGGAACAAGGGCGCCATGACAAACGTGACAGTGCACAGCAGCTTGATGAGCGAACGCCGCCCTATTGTGCAAAGAAGACGCCGCCCGTTTCCAGGCGACGTTTTCTTCGAATTACAAGACAGGAATCAGGCGCTTTCCTTGGAGTCAATCCTCATTCCATAGAACGATCTATGCACGAAGAACATCGACACCAGGAAGAATGCGACTGCCAGCATGTGTGTGAGCAGCGAATTGTGCGAACTGAGCGTCACTGCAAGCTCGACTGCAAGTAATCCGAACAGCGTCGTGAACTTGATAATCGGGTTCATTGCCACCGACGAGGTGTCTTTGAACGGATCGCCGACCGTGTCTCCAATCACGGTTGCGTCGTGCAAAGGTGTCCCTTTCTGTTTCAGTTCGACCTCTACGATCTTCTTCGCATTGTCCCAGGCGGCGCCGGCATTGGCCATGAAGATGGCCTCATACAGACCGAAGATCGCAATCGAGAACAGGTAGCCGACAAACAAGAACGGCTCCATGAACGCGAACGAAAGTGTGGCGAAGAAGACGGCGAGAAAGATGTTGAACATTCCCTTCTGCGCGTACTTGGTGCAGATCTCCACCACCTTCTTGCTATCGCTGACCGATGCCTTCTCCGCGCCTTCCAGGTGGATGTTCCGCTTGATGAACTCGACCGCGCGGTAAGCGCCGGTGGTGACCGCCTGCATGGAAGCGCCCGCGAACCAGAAGATCACTGCACCACCGCAGATCAACCCGAGCATGAAGGGCGCGTGCAGCAGAGAGAGTTTATCTTCGTCAACGGTCAGTCCGTGGGTCAGGGCCATGATGATCGAGAATGTCATCGTGGTCGCGCCCACCACGGCTGTGCCGATCAGCACCGGCTTTGCCGTAGCCTTGAATGTATTGCCGGCTCCATCGTTGGCTTCCAGCAGGTATTTTGCGCGTTCGAACTTCGCGTCGAAGTTGTAGTCCTTCTTCAACTCAGCTTCGATGCCGGGAATGGTTTCGATCAGCGACAGCTCGTAGATGGATTGAGCATTGTCGGTTACCGGCCCGTATGAATCCACCGCAATCGTGACCGGCCCCATGCCAAGGAAGCCGAACGCCACGAGGCCAAACGCGAAGACGGCTGGAGCGAGCATCAGGGCATCCATGGACGGGCCCGTGCTGAAGTAATAGCCCATTCCCATCAGCGCGACCATGCTCAATCCCAGCCAGTAGGCCGAAAAATTGCCGGCCACGAGTCCCGACAAGATCCCCAGGGAAGCTCCGCCTTCCTGCGCCGATTTTACGACCTCTTTCACGTGGCTGGAGTTGGTGGAAGTGAAGACCTTGACCAATTCGGGTATGACCGCGCCGGCGAGGGTTCCGCACGAGATGATGGAAGCCAGCTTCCACCAGAGCGTTCCGTCCCCGAGAGTGGGAATCATGTAGTACGTGACGATGAAGGTCAGGACGATGGAAACGATGGAGGTGATCCATACCAGCGAGGTCAATGGCGCCTCGAAGTCCATTTCGTCGGAGTCCGCGTATCTCGCGCGAGCGATTGCGCCATTGAGAAAGTACGCGCCCGAACTGGAGACCAGCATTGCCACGCGCATGACGAAGATCCATACCAGCAGTTGCACTTGCGTGGTGGGACTCTTGACGGCCAGCAGAATGAATGCGATCAAGGCCACGCCGGTGACGCCGTAGGTTTCAAAGCCGTCGGCGCTGGGGCCGACGGAATCGCCCGCGTTGTCACCCGTGCAGTCCGCGATGACACCGGGGTTGCGCGCATCGTCTTCCTTGATCTTGAAGACGATCTTCATCAGGTCGGAGCCAATGTCGGCGATCTTGGTGAAGATGCCGCCGGCAATGCGCAGGGCCGCGGCGCCCAGCGATTCGCCGATTGCGAAGCCGATAAAGCATGGGCCCGCATAATCCCGCGGGATGAACAAAAGGATGAAGAGCATGATGAGCAGTTCGACCGAGATCAGCAACATGCCGATGCTCATGCCGGCCTTGAGCGGAATCGCAAAGCATGGATACGGCTTGCCGCGCAACCCCGCGAATGCCGTCCGCGAGTTCGCAAATGTGTTCACGCGAATTCCGAACCACGCCACCCCGTAGCTGCCCGCGATGCCGAGGAGCGAAAAAAACAGAATGATCGGCAGCGTAACCGCAATCGGTTTGTTCGGCACCGGCGCCAGAACGCCGAAGTACAGCGAAATAATTACCGCGATGAAAACCCAGAGCAGAAGAATGAACTTGCCCTGCGTCACCAGATACGTTTTGCACGTCTCATAGATCAGTTCGGACACTTCGCGCATCGAGCGATGAACCGGCAGGTTCTTCAACTGCACATAGATCGTCAGGCCGAACAACAGGCCGCCGGCGCAGAACAGCAATCCGATCATCAGAAGAGCATGCCCGTTCATGCCGAAAAAATTCACGCTCGACAAATCCGGCAGCACCAGGTTGGCTTCGCCTCCGCCGCCTGCGTGTTCCGTCTGGGCGTAAGCGAATGTGGGAAGCAGCAGGGCCAGGAGGGCCGCCACGGTCTTGTACTGGCGCTTCAGAAACCCCGCTGCGCCTTCTTTGATGGCTCCTGCGATCTTCCGCATCGCCGGAGTTCCGCTGTCAGAGCCGATCACTTGGCGCGCGAAGAAGAAGGCTACAACGAGCGATAGCACGCTCACGCCCAGAAAGAAGTACACCCAATACTGAACTGTCACATGTCCTCCAAGACAAAGGTTTGAAGCCGTATTACGAACGACCCCAGGAAACGCGACCTCTTTGAACACTGGGGAAAAGCCACGGCAAGGCTACCATCCGCGCTGGCCGCTGTCGAGTGATTGCAGTCACAGGATTTCCGAGCCCCCTTCCCGAATCCGAAAAGGACCGATTTGGGCGGGACTTTGCCGAGCACCGGCGCATGGGTTGCGCACACGCTGGCTCCTGAGGCCGCCCTGGGCTGTCCGATGCCGCCTTTCCTTCCCCAAGTGAGGCGCGCTCCCAGCCGCTCGCGAGCTACTCGACCGGAATGTCGAACTTGTCGCCGGGGAGCGGAACCTGCAGGTTCTGGTCGCCGGGGCTGCGAACCCGTCCGCCGGGGAGCGGGTGCAACTTGAAGAGCACCAGTATGTTGCGATCCGAATCGTCGAAGGCGCGAAAGCTGGCTACCTGTTCCAGCGAGAAGCGGCTATGGAGATCCTCGATGGTTCCGGGATCAAGGTCGTTCCAGGTGGCATACCAGCCCGGCTGATAGTACGCGAGTTTGGAGACCAGGTCCGGCATGGAGCGGGTGGGCGTGCCGAAATCGTCGCACAGGGTGGGCAGGTGGGTCACCAGCGTGATCTGGTCGCCGCTGATCGAAACCAGCAGCCGCTTGCCGTTCGGGTGCGTATCGATAAAGTGGGTCAGCCGCTCTGCCGCATTCACAAACGTGTATTCCGGATGGGCGGCGTAGTTCAAGGTCCATGCGCCATTGATTGCCGCCGCCATCGCCGCCAGTCCAACTACGCCCCAACCCAGAAGGCGGGTTGAGAGCCGGCGCATCCTGTCTTGGCCAGGCTGGGCCGCTTGCCTGAGCAGCGCCTCGGCCCCCTGCGCCACCAAAAAGAAACTGAAGAAGGCCACCACGGCAAAATAACGCGGCTGGGGATGGTTCTGGTAGGTCATGAAAAGGATATAGCCGGCGACAGCCAAGACTGAAGCCCCAAAGACCGGGTCAAGCAACAGTCTGCGGCCCCACGTGTCGCGCCGGAATCGTAGAGTTCCAGCCAGGACGGCGCCCAACACCACCACGCCGGCGAGCGGAATCAGAATACTGTCCACCCAAAGTCCGCCGTGGAACGACCACCAGAAGCTGATCAGCGGCCAGTAGAACTCCGGCGGCTTGTCGTACTTGTTCACAAAGAAAAGGTACTTGTAGTCGGGAAACAGACCCAAGCTGACGACCAGCGTCATCCAAAGGCCAAATGTGACGGCAAAGACGCCCGCCGCCGCCAGAGCGCAGCGCACGGCGGCTCTGCGGTTTTGCCAAAGCGGCAGCACCATGGCCCACCCAAGAGCCGGAAGGAGAAAAGCAGCGGTGGTCTTGGTGAGCATCATCAAGGTGAAGAGCAGGCCGATCCAGGCCGAGGCCCACAACGGGCGGCGCAATCGGGGCAGCCGGATCGCCAGATTCAAAGCTGCCAGCGTCAGCGTGGTCAGCATCGGCTCCAGAATGGCAAGCCGGCTGAAGCAATAAAGAAACGGGCTGCTCACCAGCAGCGTGACCGCGAGAAGCCCCATCCAACGCGGCCCCCGGGCCCTCAGCAGCAGGTAGCTCAACAGCAGATTGGCAAAAAGGAAAGCGATGGCCAACCCGCGCGCTGCCTGGATCGTAACCCCGGTGAAGAAGAACAGTATCCACTCCAGAAACGGCCACACGGGAACCGCGGGCGCGGGATTGAAGTCCCCCGGAAGATACCAGTTCCCGAACAGATGCGCGCGAATGGCGGCGTTCCCATACCAGCCCTCATCGGTGTATTTGGCCCAATCCATATACCACGGGGAATGGTTGGGAAAATCGGCTCTCAAATTGAGCGCGTGCAAAACCGCGAAGCCTGCGATCGGCACCAGCCAGGTTGCGTAAAGCCAGCGTTTGGACGAATGGGTCAATGGCCGTTTCTCCGCGGTGCAGGCCTGAATTAAAGAACGTCTCGAAGGGAATGCATCGAGTATACCGCGCCCGAACCGCTCTTCGCGCCAGGCCCCGGTCGCGCGATAAGAAAACGTGGCGGCTCTCCGCGCAGAACGATCCGCCGGTCTTCAAATCCCAATCGTATGGAAGGCATCTCCGGTTTCTTCACCGGCAAGAAAAAGGGCGGCAGCCGAAGCCACCGCCCTCATTCAACTTGCTTTTGCGTTGGCTAGAAGTCCAGCCGCAGTGACAACTGCACCTGGCGCTGGCTATAGGCAAAGTTGGAGTTGGCGTTCGTCGGCACGCCAAAGCCGCTGGCAAGATACCCTGCGCCCGCCTTTGGAAGGAAGGTCATGGTTGCGCATTCATCCTGCGCCTGACCTGCCACCGTCGACCCGCCTGACCCTGTGCCGGTGCAAAGCTTCGTCACGCCGGAGTTATCTGCAAGGTTGTACGCGTTCGAGCTCACGCCTGTAACGTTCTCGTGATTGGCGATGTTGAAGAACTCGCCAAGTAACTGCAAGTGATACGGCTTGTCGTAGGCATTGATCGTGAACTGCTTCTCCAACCGCATATCGGCAACCATCGTGCGTGCCTGCTTATAAGTATCGCGGCCAATCGCAGGAATCCAGTAGTTGGTTCCGGCGCCGTTCCAATTGGAGCCGTACGCGGAATAGGACGGGTAACCGGTACCGATTGAGGCCGAATACGGCAGGCCGTTCTGCGCCTGAAATACCGGGTTCAGGCTCCAGCCGTTCGCAAAATACTTCACCCAGTCGGTTCTCTGGCTGTTGGGCGAGTTGATCAGCGCCCAGGCGACCAGACGGTTGGGTACGTTGAACTGCGAGTTTCCGTAGTTGGCGCCCTTGACATATCCGTCAATGTTGTACGGATCGAATGTGCCGCTGCTCAGGGTGGTGGTTGACTCGTTCTGGTTGTAGTCCAGGGCGTGGGACCAGGTGTAGTTCACGTCGAACTGAAACAGCTTCAACGACTTGTTCTGTATCTCACCAACCAGGGCGTTGTAACTGGAATTGATGTTGCTCACCAGTTCGTTCACAGCCCCGAAGTTGGAATTCAGCAGGTTGGTGTAGGTTGGAACCACGAAGGTCCTTCCCGAAGGAATTGGCCCCGCACCGGTCGGGTCGTAAACGGTGATCACGCTATCGATGACTCCGTTGGGCGTGACCGCGGTGGCGTTCGTATTCGCATTCGGGTTCAGGTTGATGTTGAGCGCGTTCGGCATGTGCCGGCCCAGCGAACCCAGGTAGTTCAGTTGGAATATCGTGCCGCGTCCAACCGCCTGTTGCAGCGAAGCGTCGAACTCATGAACCTCCGGGTTGTGGAAGTTCTGCGCGAAGAAGTAGGAGCTCGGCCCACTAAAGGATCCCGAGGTGATGATATTGGGGAACTGCGGCGCCGTCGCGCTGCTCGGCTTGATAGACGAGGTGGTGTACTGGCCCGCCGGACTGCCCGTATTCAGCAAGTTGTTGAGCAATGCGCCGTTGGTCACGCGGCCAAAGAAGAGGCCGTAACCGATGCGAACCGTGGTCTTGCCGTCACCAAAGGGATCGTATGCCAGGCCGACACGTGGACCCCAATTATTCTTGTCGCTGGGGTGATTGGTAAGATTAGCCTGGGCAGCCAGCGAGGGGCAGGTGCCGGGGCCAGTGTAAGCACCGCAAATACCATTCGACGACGCCAGATAAGGCGTGAAACTGCCAGATGCTACAGTCAAGGCTGCGTACGGCGCCGGAAGGCTTTCATAGTCCCAGCGCAGGCCGAGATCGATGGTCAGACGCGGGGTAAGCTTCCAGTGATCCTCGCCAAAGAAGCCGTAATCCATGGTCGCCATGTCCCAAGCAGCCGGTCCAAAGCCCTGAACGAAGGTTCCGCAGGGAGAGGTCCCCGTGTAATTTGTGCCGCTGGTGCCAGGCGACGTAGGGCCGCTGCTGTTGCAGGAGTCGGTCTTGTTTCCTTCCGTCATGATGTCGGCAAAGTAGTTGCCGATGTAACTGTAGGAATAGACTCCGTTGCCCTCGTAGGTGTTATTGAGGATGTCGTAGTTGTGGATCAGGTCCGCACCGAACTTGAAGGAGTGGTTCCCCTTCTGCCACGACAGCGTGTCGCCCACCTGCCATTTGCGCTCGTCGGGCAGCGCCTTGCGGTACGAGTAATATGGCGACCCTAGATAGAATCCGACCGAGGAGGGGGAGTCCAGCGATACTTCCGGCACATTGGGACTAAAATCCCCCGCGGCTGTATTCGTAACGCCGTTGGTGCTTTGCAGGTATTGCTTGGTGTAAGCACTGTACGGCTGCTGGCCTTCGTCATTCAACTCCCGGCTGTACTGATAGCGAACTTCGTTGGCGATGTTTGACGTGATCAAGCTGTCCAGCTTCGTCAGACCGTAGTCCAACTTCACAAAGTCGGTTCCGAATGTGTCCACGGCATAGGCATTGGTGGACTGCGTCTGAACGCCGCCCGGCGAATCCCAACGCAGCCGGTGGAAGAGAAAACTGGCCGTATTCTTGCCATTGACATGCCAGTCAAGCTTGGGCGTGTTCAGTTCCTCGTTGCCTGTGCGTGGAACGGTCCCCAAATCGGAAAGCAGGTTGACCAACTGGGTGGAGTAAGCCGTTGCGCCGGCCGCGTATGTGTTGTATCCGCCCAGACCCGCGGCGGTGAGGCGAGCGGCCAACTCACAAGACTGCTGGTCCACCGAATAAGTGGCTGAACTGCTGCTGAGCCCGGTCATGTACCCATAGCTGCCCGCGGTTGTGTTGACGTTGCAGCTCGAGCCTGCGGGAGCGACCGCATCCGGGAGCACAAAGAACGAGCCGGGCGTATCCGCCTTGGCGGTACCAGGGAAGTTGCGCCGATACTGGGCAAAACCATAGAACCAGAAAAGCTTATCCTTCTTCAACGCGCCGCCCGCATCGAATCCCCATTCCTTGCGCCAGTCTTTCGGCTTGTAGGGTCCTGTGGCAAAGGTTGGCGACGTTGGGGTGCCTGTATTCACCGTGTTGGTAACGAAGGGATTCAACGCGCCCCAGTCGTTGTCGCGGTCGGAAAAATATGCGATGCCGTGGAGAGTGTTGGAGCCGCTCTTCGATACGGCGTTGATCACGCCGCCGGCGGCGCGCCCGTACTCTGTCGAGTAGACGCCGGTGTTGACCTGGAACTCCTCGACCATGTACTTCGATGTGGAGTAGCCTTCACGTGTGCGGCCACGCTCTTCAGAGTAGTAGGCCTGGTTGTCGTCCGCGCCGTCGATTTCAACGTTGTTCAGAAGCGGGCTGATACCGCGGAAAGAAATCAAGCCAAAACCGTTAGCGTCGCCCACCGCGCCCGGAGTCAGCAGCGTCATATCCGACCAGCGACCGCCGTTCAGCGGCAAATCCTCAAGGTTCTCCGAGGTAAGAACCGCGCTGATATCCGGCGACTCGAAGTTCAGAATCGGAGCTTCACCGGTCACCACCACATTCGATGTGGCGCCGGCGGCCGACAGATGAGGCGAGACTTCAGTCGTCTGGCCAACCTGCACGATCACGTTGACTTCCTTGAACGCACCAAAACCCGCCGCGTTCACCGTTACGGTATACACGGCCGCAGGCAATTGCGCCGCCTTGTAGTAACCGCTGCCGTCAGAGGACAGACGCACCTCGGCATTGGTGCCATCGTTGTGGATGACAATCGCCGCGTTCGCTACAACTGCACCGCTGGGGTCAAATACTGTGCCCGCGAGCGCGCCTTCGGTGTATGTCTGCGCAACGGCTGGCGCCATACACACCAGAAGCAACGCGAATACAAATACAACTCTGTTCAGCAGGTTCCTTGACATGTATTGGCTCTCCTCAAAGAATTTTGTTGTGCGTCGCCCTCCGCGCCACGTGCCCCGGCGGCCGGCTAGGCCTAACTTTGTCTCAACTTCGTGCAAAGGGTCTTGCGGCGGTTCCGTCTAAAATGAGGAATCCGTCAAAGGTATTTTTCTGGGCTCGACCGCTCATCTGCCAAATCCAAACTGAAGCGGTTCTCTATTTGTAACGATTGCCCGGTATACACCAGAATACAGAAGTGTTGCAAGCTGGTAAATCTTTTGTCCCCATCTGGAGCCCGTTCTGGCGCCGGCAGTGGTTGCCGCTGGCTGAGGTACGCCCCCATCGTATTTCGTTGCCGCGTATATTCTCTGATCTCTTGCGGCGTTGATTCTGGGGGACACGGTCAGTCTAAATGAATACCCTACCCTTGAGAAGTGCAAAATTGGCCCGAAACCCAATTCCCGCCGGCTGGCGTCCGCTGCAAGCCCCGGCGCAGGGCTCCTTATCGGGCAAAAATGACGGATCGCCCAGGATGGGTGGCTTGTTCTTTCCTGGCACGAAAGGCCAATTCCGCGCCTTCGGTGGCGTGGGAGAGCGATGGCGCGGGAGTAAGATGGTCTTCAAGGGAGGAGCCATGGCAGCCGCGACAACGTTTGTGCCTCTTGAAGAGTATCTGCGCAGTTCCTTCGAGCCCGATGCCGAATACGTCGACGGGCAGATCGAGGAGCGCGCCGTGGGAGAAAACGATCATTCCGCGTGGCAGAAAGCAATCCTTGTCTGGTTTGAACAACAGGCGCAGAAAGGTCAGATTCGCGTCCGGCCGGAGCTCAGAGTGCAGGTCGCGCCTACTTGTTTCCTCGTACCCGACGTGGCCCTTCTCGACCGCAACTTGCCCATCGAGCAGATTGTTACTCATCCTCCGGTCGCAGTATTTGAGGTTCTCTCGCCCACCGACACGCTCAAGCGGGTCATGACCAAATGCGGAAGGTATGAGCAAATGGGTATCCAAACCATTCTCGTCATTGATCCGGACGGGCCGAAGTATCAGTTTGTTGCGGGCCGGCTTGAGCCCCTGCAAGCCCGCTGCTTCAATATCCCCGGCAGCTCGTGCCGCTTCGACCTGGACGAGATCGAGAAGCTTCTCGACTGAAGCGAGTCTCCAGCACGGCGCCCACCAGGCCGGCCCCGAAAAATCAGTTCATGCGCTACTCGTACGCCAGCGCGTCGATCGGGTCTTTCCGCGCTGCCATCCAGGCCGGGTAGAGCGCACCGCACAACGATCCGATGAATGCGATAGCCGCGCCCCGCACCACCCAGCCCGCATTCATGTCCAAGTAGATCTGAGGAACCTTGTACGCCAGGAAGGCCTTCACGCTGAAGGAGACCGCGACGCCCACCAGCACACCGGCTGCCGCCAGCACCGCGGTCTCGCGCAATACTACAGACACGATGGTCAGCTTGGACGCGCCCATCGACTTGAGTATCCCGATTTCTCGCGTGCGCTCCAGCACAGAGGTATACATCGACTGGAAGATGACCAGGAAACCAATCACCACTGCAATGCCAATGACCACCCGCATTGCCGTAGTCATCGCGGGAATCCGATCCGGCGTCATCAGCGAATACCACTCATCCATGGTCATGACCTGATAGTCTCCCAGGCCGCGAACGGAATGAATTTCGTTGATGATCGTTGCTATATTTTCCGGCTGATCGGCCTTCAGATAAAATGCGGAGGCCTTTTCCGGCGTACCCGTTATATCGTCCATAGCTGCAATCGGAATCAGCTTGCGTCCGCCCTTGCCGTGCTCGAAGATGCCCGAGATGTGAAAGGGGCGCTTTTCAATGAGAATCGTCTCGCCGACACGATGTCCTTTGTCTAGGTTTGCGAAGACATCGTCCACTATCGCATCGTCCGGCTTTTGCGGCGGACCACCCGACACAAAGACGAAGGGGCTCAGTTGGCTGTATGTCGAATAGTCAATACCCCACAGCACTTCCAATCCGTCGGTCATGGAGAGCTTTTGATTCACCGGCGTGGCTACGGCGACGTGCGGCAGCGCCCGCAGAATCCCCTCCAGCTTCACCGGAATGACCGCGCCGCTGATCCCGTTGAAGATCATGGCGTTGCTGGCGCGCAGGATCAGATCGGCACCGATCCCGTTGTTCATCCTCTTTTGGCCAGTCAACTGTCCCACCATAATGGCGATGATGGTGAGCATCATGATCACTTCAATGGCCACCGCCAGCACGCTGATGATCGAGCGTACCGGCCGGTGCAGCAGATTCGCAAAAATAAGCTTGTTCATTGTCGAGCTTGGCTCCAATCGCTTGCAGGGGCGAAATACTTGAGCG
>Ga0302319_10018580_pt1 | contig 12676 bp, 11 predicted proteins | sample Bog_T0_2_FD_203319 | JGI IMG/M metagenome (GOLD analysis project Ga0302319, IMG submission 203319) | Peat permafrost microbial communities from Stordalen Mire near Abisko, Sweden - Bog_T0_2 | ecosystem: Environmental > Terrestrial > Soil > Wetlands > Peat | place: Sweden: Abisko, Stordalen Mire...
GCCTATCTCTTCTTTCACCCTACGCCAGCATAGAGCCAACGCGTGGCCCAGTCCTGAGCGGTATTTTCAGAACCTGGAATTTTGCGCCGGAAAGTAACTAACCGACAAGCGCCCGGTAAAGGGTCGTCCGGTTAAACGTTCAAAAGCGCGGCCACGTCCTCGCGGCGCTCTCCTGCGTCGATCAGCTTCCGGGCGTGGTCCCTCTGCTGCGGGGTGAGTTTCGGTTTGCGCCCGAATTTCACGCCCCGGCGCCGTGCATCCTTCACACCGGCGCGGGTTCGTTCGCTTATAAGGCTGCGTTCCAGTTCCGCGAGTACGCCAATCATCTGCCACATGGCGCGGCCTGTCGGCGTCTCGGTGTCGATTGCCTCCGCCAGCGAACGAAATTTCACGCCCCGGTGTTTCAGTTCATCGAGCATGGTTATCAGGTCGCGCAGGCTGCGGCCCTGGGTGAACGGCGGTCGCCGCGATAATGAGATCGGGTTGTGAAAAGGTGTGTCTGGTCTTCCGCCTCTCTTCCAGCAGAATCCTCCACCGGAACATGATGTCTGTGGCAATCGCGAGTCACAACTATTTTCTAAATCGACATCCTGTTTTCTTTGCTTTGGAAGGCTTCCGGCCTACCCAACCCCATTCCCCGCGCTACTGTATGGCCGGAAGGAACCACGTCTATATGTCAACGCAATCCCAAATCGACGCCAACCGCATCAACGCGTCCAAATCCACCGGACCTGCATCGTCTGAGGGCAAATCCGCCTCATCCAAAAACGCCCTGATTTCAGGCCTCTTCACAACTCACGATTTTGTGCTCCCCGACGAAGCCTCCCTCTACAAGGACTTCTTCGAAACAATGTTCCAGGAACTCTGTCCCGCAGGCCTTCTCGAAAACACCCTCGCCAACCAAATCGCCGGCGCCGCCTGGCGCCTCCGCCGCTGCGACCTCGCTGACAGCGACATCGCCAGCCACACCCCCCTCAACCCACTCCTCGACACCCTGAATGAAAAACAACTCCGCTCCATCGAACGAGCTCGAGCCGCCTCCCAAAACACCTTCCACCGCAGCATCAACCAGCTCCGCAAAATTCAGACCGAACGCATTAATCGAATCGAAATCGACTGGGCCAAATGCACCTTCGCCCAACTCGCCGACACCTCCAAAACTCAGAAAGCCCTCATCCACCAATTCCGCCTCGATAAAGAAGTGCGAGATCTTCAAGACCTCGCCGCATCCGCCCAAAACGCCCAGGTCGACCAGGCCCTCGAAGCCATCATGAACACCCAACCCATTGAATCCAAAGCCGGATCCGCAGAATTGGCTTCGTTCTGTAAACCCGCGGCGCCCCAATCCGGCAGTGTGCCGAAAGTAGGCCGAAACGCCCCCTGCCCCAATGCGGTCAGGCCTTATCCCCACAATGACGATGCGAAGACAGATGCCAATGGTCGGCAATGCTGCATAGGAAAGGCCGCCTAACCACCGGATCTACCGTCAAAATCAACCGATGCCGCCCATGCCAAACCACAACTGCGCCAGCCATCCGCGTGAATCTGCATGCATCTGCGGCCACTTTTACAGAACTAAGACACTTTCAGTCCGATATCATCTGATAGAATCTAGTTGCAACTCAGTTGCCGATATGGTCCAGACTTTCATCATCACTTTACGTGAAGGCGTAGAAGCTGCCCTCGTCATTGCGATCGCCGTCGCCTGGCTCCGCAAAACCGGCCGCCTCGAACTCCTCCCCGTTGTCTACAAAGCCCTCATAACTGCCGTGTTTGCCTGCTTTGCCGCCGCCTGGGGCTTTACCAAAATCGGCATCTCAAGCGATTCCTACGAAGGCTACACCCTCCTCGCCAGCGCCGCCTTCGTCTTCTCCATGGTCGTCTGGATGAACCGCCACGGCAAGCGCATGAAAACCGAAATTGAAACTCGGTTGCAGGAAGGAGGTAGTAAATCCGGCCTCTTCCTCTTCGTTTTTCTCATGATCTTCCGCGAAGGCGTCGAAACCGTCCTGCTCCTCTACGCCGTCCGCCTCAACACCTCCGGCCTCATGGATTGGTTCGGCGCTCTCGCCGGCATCGCCCTCGCCATTCTTTTCGGCGTCAGCTTCGTCCGCGGCACCATCAAAGTCAACCTCCGCCAGTTCTTTCAAATGACCACCGCCATCCTCATTGTGGTCGTCGTGCAACTCACCATCACCGGCCTCCACGAACTCTCCGAATCCGGCGTCCTCCCCGCCAGCACCGCCGAGATGCGCATCATCGGCCCGGTCGTCAAAAACGAAGTCTTCTTCCTCATCACCATCCTCGCCCTCGCCGCCGCCATGCTCCTCCTCGAATGGCGCAAACGCCGAGCCCCCAAAACCGACGGCCTCCAGGGCGCCGCTCTCCGCAAAGTCCGCTGGACCGCCCGCCGCGAACGCATGTGGATGCAGGCCTCCTGCGCCGCCTCCTGCGTCTTTATCCTCCTCATCACCGCCGAATTCATCTACGCCCGCGAGAACTCAGCGCTCTCCCAGCCCGTCCCCATCGCCTTCTCGAACGGCGCCATCCGCATCCCCGTCTCCGAAGTCTCAGACGGCAACCTCCACCGCTACGCCGTCGATGACGATGGCGTCCACGTCCGCTTCATCGTCATCCAAAAGGCCAACAAATCCCTGGCCGTAGCCCTCGACGCCTGCGCCATCTGCGGCACCCAGGGCTATCTGCAAAAAGGCGCCGAAGTCATCTGCCGAAACTGCGCCTCCGACATCGTCATCGACACCATCGGAACCCCCGGCGGCTGCAATCCCATCCCGCTCCCCTCCCACCTCGACGGAGCCACCCTCGTCATCGACGAAGCCGCCCTCGAGGGCGGCAAACGAGTCTTCGCGAAGGGCTGATCATGATCCTCCGCTTCGTCAAAGACTCCCTCAAACGCGCCCCCCGCCGCAAAGCCCTCATCATCGCCGCCATAGCCATGGGCTCCGCCGTCGCCACCTCCATGCTCGGAGTCATGCTCTCCATCGGCGACAAGATCAACCGCGAACTCCGCCAGGCCGGCGCCAACATCGTCGTCACCGAACGCATCCCGGACGCCGGTTACATCGCCGAATCCGACGTGTCCAAAATCAAGTCCATCTTCTGGGGCCTCAACATCACCGGCCTTTCTCCCTCCCTCTCCGGACGCGATGTCGATACCCAACTCCAGGGCCTCGATTTCGCCGCCACCCGTAAGGTCAACCCCGCCTGGCGCATCGACGGCCAATGGGCATCGCACGACAACGAATGCATGGTCGGCCAGGGCATCGCCCAACGCCGAGCCCTCAAGCCCGGCATGGAGCTCGCCATCCTCGGGGCCCCTTTCAAAATCGCCGGAATCATAGAAGCCGGAGATGAAGCCGACGACCGCATCCTCCTGCCCCTCCATCGCCTCCAGCAACTCACCCGCCGCCCCAACGCCGTCGACCGCATCGACGTAGCCGCCCTCACCAAACCCGAAGACGACTTCGCCCGCAAAGACACCCGAACCATGACCCGGGCCGAACTTGAACGCTGGAGCTGCACCAATTACGTGGCCGTAATCGCCAAAGAAATTGAGGACGCCATCCCCGGCGCGCAGGCCCGAGCCGTCCGCCGCGTAGCCGATTCCGAAGGCCAGATCCTCGACCGCATCGGAGGCCTGATGGGCCTTATCACTCTCGCCGCCCTCATCTCCGCCGGCCTCACCGTCTGGAGCCTCACCGCCACCACCATGATGGAGCGCCGCGGCGAAATCGCCATCATGCAGGCCATAGGAGGAGCGCGCTGGCTGGTAGCAACGATCCTCTCCGTCGAAGTCGCCTTCATAGGACTCACCGGAGGCATCGTAGGAGCCATAGCCGGAGTCTGGCTGGCCGGATATGTAGGGGCCTCGGTCTTCCACGACGCCATAGACATCTCACCCATCCTGCCCTTTGCCATCATCCTGGCGGCGGTCTTAGTAGCCTTAGCCGGAGCTGCCCAACCCTTATCTAAGGCCTTGAACTTAGAACCAGCCCAAATCCTAAGGGAGGGAGTCTAGCGTGTTTCTCCGCTTCATCTATCGAGCCCTCCAATACCGCAAACAGCGCCTAACCCTCGCCTTCGCGGCGCTAGCCGTAGCCGCCACCCTCGCCACAGTCCTCTTCGGCATCTATGGCACGGTAGCAGCCAGAATCAGAGCAGAATTCCGAAACTACGGAGCCAACATCATAGCCGTTCCCGCCAATGGCCTCACTATCCCTAAAGACATAACTCTCTTGGCGCTTAATCAGGGAGCCGAAGCCGCCGCCTTCCTGATCGCCTCAACCACCATTAACGGTCAACAAGTCGCCGTAGCTTACTTCGAACCGGAAGCCGCTCGCTCATTCACAACCTTCTGGCATGTCCAGGGAAGCCGCGATTGCCTCGCCGGAGAACTCCTCCACCTCGACATCGGAACCCAAACCCCCATCTGCAAAATCACCGGCATCGTCTCTACCGGAGGCCCGGAAGACAACGAACTCCTCACCCGGATGAACGCGGACACAGTAATAGCCAGCTTCATCCAAATCCGAGCCCCCGGAGACCGCGTAGAATCCCTCCGCGCCGCTCTCGCAAAGGCCGCCCCCGAAGCCTCCTTCCGAACCGTGCAATCGGTAGCCGCCACCGAATCGAACGTAGTCCTCAAAATCCGAGCTGCCCTTTTACTCCTGACCCTCCTCATCCTCGCCATAACCGCCCTCTGCGTAGGCAGCAACTTCAGCGAAATGGTCCTCGAACGCTCCAAAGAAATCGGCATCCTCAAGGCCCTCGGAGGTGCCGAAACCCGCATCGCCGCCTTCTTCATCTCCGAATCCGCCGCGCTCGCGCTCCTGGCCTCCATCGCCGGCTACATCTTAGGAATCTTCGCCTCCGCCGCCATAGGCCAGCAAATCTTCGGAGGCGCCTTCCATCTCGAAACCAGCTGGCTCGTCCCCCTGGCCGTCACCCTGGTCATGCTGGCCGTAGCCGCCCTCGCCACCACTATCGCTACCTCAAAAATCCGAGGCATCCAGCCCGCCGTGATCCTCCGTGGAGAATAGTAGCTTGCAGCCCTTCATAGAACTCATCGATGTATCCAAATCCTACGGTCAGGTTCCCACCGCAATCCACGCCGTAGACCACCTCTCCCTCAGAACCAAACAAGGCGAATGGATCGCCATCATGGGCCCCTCCGGCTCCGGCAAAACCACCCTCCTCAACCTCATCGGTTGCCTCGACCAGGCCACCTCCGGCTCGCTCCTCATCGGAGGCACCGACACCTCTAAACTCAGCAAAAAAGACCTGGCTCGCTTCCGCGCTGAAACCGTCGGCTTCGTCTTCCAGCAGTTCCACCTCGTCCCCCACCTCAACGCCCTCGAGAACGTCATGCTCGCCCAGTACTTCCACAGCATGACCGATGAAACTGAAGCCCACGCCGCCCTCAAACAGGTCGGCATGGAAGCCCGCGCCACTCACCTCCCGTCCCAGCTCTCAGGCGGCGAACAGCAGCGCGTCGCCATCGCCCGCGCCCTCGTCAACGACCCCAAAATTATCCTCGCCGACGAGCCCACCGGCAACCTCGACGCTGAAAACCAAAGCATCGTCTTCACCCTCCTCAGCCACCTCCACGCCCAGGGACGCACCATCGTCATGGTCACCCATGATGAAAAGGCCGGCCGCCTCGCCGACCGCCGCCTCTACCTCGACCACGGCCGCATCCGCCACAACGTCGTCTTCAGCGCCGAGGAGAATCAGGACTTCGACGAAGTCCTCGAACAGCTCTGGACTCGCGGCGAAACCCAGGGCCACATCGATTCCCACGAATACACCGAAGTCCAGTGGCGACGCCTCGTTAACACTATGACCGAAATCGGCCTTCTCACCAGCGAAAGCGGCCAGGCCGAAATGACTCCCAAAGGCGAACAGCGGGCCCGCAACGTCATCCGCCGCCACCGCCTCGCCGAGCGCCTCTTCCGCGACGTCCTCTCCATCAGCGACGAAGCCGAAATCGAATCGAGCGCCTGCAAATTCGAGCACATCCTCAGCCCCGAAGTTACCGACCGCATGTGCTCCCTGCTCGGCCATCCCGACGCCTGCCCCCACGGCAGCCCCATCCCAAGAGGCGAATGCTGCGCCGAGAACCGTACCCTGAACCCTCAGGACGTCGAAACCCTCCTCGGCGCCATTAAGACCCGCTGAGCGCCATCAGCGCGCCCGCCGCGGCGTACTTCTGATCCTGAGTCCATGGCGGTCCCAGATGCATCCCCAGCGGAGCGATCGCCGCAAGCAAGCCGTCATCGAGTTCCTTCTCGCGGGGGCAAACGACAGGCAGCCCATGCCTGCGAGCCGCATGGATCAGCGCCTCGCGAAACAGAGCGCCTTCCGCCGTGTGGATCAGAGCATGCGACCTGAGCACCGCTTCAAGTCCCGGCAGCGGCCTCGCGGAATTCATCAGAACGGCGCTTGCGACCACTTCGTGGCCCTGCCGCTGAAGCGACTTGACAGCCGCTTCCAGGGCCTCATAAGCCAGGCCCTGCGCCGATTCCGTCGCCTTCCGAATCAGCGCTTCGGCATCCGGGAAAGGAAGTCCCTCGGCCGCATGAAAAGGCTGCCGGGTCCCGTCGGCGATGATCACGCGCCGCCGGTCGAGCACACGCGGTGCAGCTATCGATCCGGCCGCCGCAACCATCGCAGCCCAACCCGAATGAGCGCGAAACCCGAGCGCCATCTTCATCTCACGATGATAATAAGTTTCGAATGTTCGCCTGTAATATCTGCGGAAGCAACTGCGACGCCGAGAAGCTCGAACGCGAGACCCCAAGCTGCCAGAACTGCGGCTCCAACGTCCGCTTCCGGTGGATCGTCCACGCGCTGTCGACCGCACTCTTCGGCCAAAGCCTGCCGCTCAACGAGTTCCCTGAACGCAAAGACATCCGCGCCATCGGCCTGAGCGATCCCGAGCCGATCGCCGCCGTCCTGGCCCAAAGATTCGACTACCTCAACACCACCTATCACCGCCGTCCCCGCTTCGACATCACCGACCCGAAGGAACAGGACGCCTTCCACTTCGTCATCGCCAGCGAAGTCTTCGAACACGTCGCGCCCCCGGTACAAAGGGCCTTCGATAACCTCCACCGCATCCTCAAACCAGGAGGCTTCGCCATCTTCTCCACACCCACCGAACCCGACGGCGATACGGTCGAACACTTCCCCAGCCTCTTCGACTGGCAACTGGTCCGGCTCACGACCGGACCCGTTCTCCTCAACCGCAACCGCGACGGCAAGCTTGAAACCTATGAAGACCTGCACTTCCACGGAGGCGAAGGTTCCACCCTTGAAATGCGAGTCTTCTCCGAGCAGGGCCTGCTCGCCAACTGCAAAGCCGCGGGCTTCGACTCCATCGAACAGGCCGAAGACTACGAACCCTGGGGCATTCGCTGGGAACCCTGGGCCAGGGGACTCATCCTGCGAAAAGGTATATCCTCTAAGGCATTGTGATGGACCGATACAGAGTGGCAGGCAACGGCCTGCTCGATCGCAGACTGCTGCTGCTTTCGGGCGGCACCGCCGGACTGGCCCTGGCTCAAACCGCCGCGCCCGAATGGATGAAGACACCGGGGCGAGGCTTCTCGGGTTACGGCATGCCGGCGAAGTCGCAGGAGAAAGTCCAGCGTGCCTTCACCGCCGCTCCGGGCCGCCTGGGCACGGGCTCGTCGCGCACGCCCCTGCACCTGCTCGAAGGCACCATCACGCCCAACGGCCTCCACTTCGAACGGCATCATAACGGCATCCCCGATATCGATCCGGCCCGCCACGAACTGATGATCCACGGCATGGTGAAGCGCCCCCTCGCCTTCTCGTATGAGACCCTGCTTCGCTATCCGATGGAGACCCACATCAGGTTCATCGAGTGCCCCGGCAACTCCGGCGGCTATGTCGGCGCGCAACCCCAGCAGGTCAACGCGGGCTCGCTGAACGGCCTTATCTCCTGTTCCGAATGGACCGGCGTGAAGCTGTCCACATTGCTGGCCGAAGCCGGTGTCGATCCGGCAGCGAAGTGGGTGATTGCCGAAGGCGCCGACGCCGCCGCCATGAGCCGCAGCGTGCCTCTCGAAAAGTGCATGGACGATGCCGTCATCGCACTCTATCAGAACGGCGAGGCCGTGCGGCCCGAGCAGGGTTTCCCAATGCGCCTCCTGCTCCCCGGCTTCGAGGGCAATATGAACGTGAAGTGGCTGCGGCGTCTCAAAGTAATGGCCGTACCCGTGGACGCGCGCGACGAGACCTCGCACTACACCGAACTTATGCCCAACGGCAAAGCTCGCCAGTACATGTTCCCGCAGGCCGTGAAGTCTGCGATCCTGAAGCCTTCATTCGGCATGACGATGCGCGGACCGGGCCTGTATGAGATCTCAGGACTCGCATGGTCGGGCCTCGGCCGCGTCAGTCGCGTCGAGATCACTGCCGATGGCGGCAAGACCTGGGCCTTAGCCGCGCTGGGCGATCCCGTCCTGCCGAAAGCGCTCACGCGTTTCCGCATGCCCTGGCAATGGGACGGCGGTCCCGCAACCCTCGCCAGTCGCGCCACCGATGAAACCGGCGACATTCAACCCGCGCGTTCAGCCTGGGTCGCGCAATATGCCCCCGGGCAGTTCTATCACTTCAACGGCATTCAAAGCTGGGGCATTGCGCCCGACGGGACGGTGAAAAATGTCTATCTTTAAACTAGCGCTGGCGGTCCTGGTTGCTGCGTCCTGCTTCGCGCAGGGCCGCCCGCTCACGCCCGACGAGATCCGCGCCAGCGATATCACCATCGGCCCCGATGGCTCTAACCTCCCCGCGGGCAGCGGTTCGGTGTCTGCCGGACTCGCCGTCTACACCGCGAAGTGCCAGGGCTGCCACGGTGTCGAAGGGGCAGGGAAGCCGCAGGACCGCTTAACCGGCGGCATCGGCACGCTCGCCTCCGATAAACCCATCAAAACCCCGATCAGCTTCTGGCCGCGCGCCACCACCCTCTTCGATTACATCCGTCGCGCTATGCCCATTCAATCGCCCGGCTCTCTCAGCAATGACGAAGTCTATGCGTTAACCGCCTACCTGCTGTCGATCGATGCCGTGATCCCGAAGAATGCCGTGCTCGATGCGAAGACCTTGCCCGCGGTGAAGATGCCGAATCGCGACGGCTTCATCAGCCACTGGCCGCCTCGCGCTACCGCTGGCCGGAGCGGCTTCGTGCAGAACGCAACCTATGACAAAGACCCGCCGGCCTTGCCCGCCGATCTGAAACCCGGCGGCATCCTGATCTTCTGCAAGACCAACGGCTATCGCGACGGTCCCGCAATCGATGCTTCTAAAGCCGCTCTGGCCGCTATTGCCACTCGCCACAACTGGCCTTTCTTCAGTACCGAAAACGGCGCGGTCATGAACGCCGAGCAACTCGCGAAGTTCAAACTCGTCGTCTGGGATAACGCCAGCGGCGACCCGCTCACACCCGATCAGCGAGCCGCCTTCAAAGCCTGGGTCGAGAACGGCGGATCGTTCCTCGGCATTCACGGCGCGGGCGGCGACCCGGTCGAAAACCACGGCCACACCTCGCTTGCCGACTGGAAGTGGTACGTCGATACGCTGATCGGCGCGCAGTTCATCGTGCATTCCGGAATCGTCCCCGCAGATATTCATGTGGAAGACCCCGCCAGTCCGATCGTGCAGGGCCTGCCGCCCGTCTGGCATCGCTCCGAAGAATGGTACGCCTTCGACGCCAGCTCGCGAAGCAAGCCAGGCTTCCATATCCTCGCGACCGTGGATGAATCGACCTATTCTCCCGGACGCGCCACCATGAAGAACGATCATCCCCTGATTTGGTGGCATTGCGTGGAGAAAGGCCATGCCGTATATTCGGCGCTGGGCCACGCGGGTTCTATGTACGCCGAGCCGCTGATGATTCAACTGCTCGATAACGCGATGGCCTGGGGCCTGGCCGAAAGCGGCAAAGGCTGCCCGGCGCGTTAGTCTTCAGGCGATAAGAAACGTTCGAACCAGGTCTGGTTCTCGGGCAGGAAATTCCAGATCACGGCCTTTAAGTAAGGGCGGGAGTTCTTCGACCAGTACGTTGCGAACCCCACCTTCACCAGTTCCTTCGCGGCTGCGGCGTAATGATCCAGGAACGCGCCGCCCACCACCATCCCCGTAGTTCGCGCGGCCACCAAAGCGCTCCGCGAAAGCCACTGAAGATTGGCCGGTACCGAAGACAGCGCCGACAGTCCCATCGCGGCGGAAACCCTGAACACGGAAAGCCCCAGCTCCCCGGCCGACTTCTGAAGGTTCGCCCAAGCCTGCTCAATATCAGCGCGGGTAGGCAGATTCGCCAGCGGCAGAGTGCCCAGGTTATTGCGAAGCTCACCCCATTCGTGACGCAGACCGGCAACATCGATAGGCGGCATGTTGACGGTCAGCGCCAGATGCGTACTGGTGCGTTCGAGCCCGTCGAGCAACTGCTCCATGGTCTCGAAAGTCGCGTCCGGTTCCAGCAGTTTCTCCGCTTTGAGCGCATCCGCAATCTCGGTGAAGATGGTCTTCCCGGCGCGCGTGGCATCGCCCAGCGCGGCGAGCACCCAGACGGGCGAGAGATGCACGGTCGCGATGCTGAGCAACTCGACGCTGGTGCCCGCCGCGTATCGGTACACGAACCCGCGCGCAACAGCGTCTTTTGGCGGATAGATGCCGGAAACATCCCCGACCTGTTCGATCAAAAAGCGAAGGCCCACTCCGGCAGTCGCGCGATAGAGCGCGGCCTCGCGAATCTTCGCGGGCAGCGCCAGCAAACTGGCTTCGCGAAGCAATCCGCCGGTGAGAGCGCTCAGCGAACGCACCGCGCGTTCCGGCAGCGACAGTGCATAGAGCACCGGGGCCTTCATTTGTGCACCGGCAGAATCACGGGGTTGTCCGTCACCCCGGCCTGTGAGACGACAAGCTGCAGGTCTCCGTTCGGCGTATTCGCGGGCACCTGGAAGTTGATCTGATAGAGCCCCACAGCGCTTGGCGTAAGCCCCGCGAAGCTGATCGGAATGCCGGTGCCGTTGAGTGTCAGCGTCGGCGCCACCAATGGATTCGAGAGCGGGTTGTTCGGCGCGGCGGCGCCATCCGCGACCGTGTGATTGGTCTGTCCCAGGCCGGAAAGGTAAATCACGATGTACTCGCCTGGCGCGGCCGGCGCCGATTCCGACACCAGCGTCCCGTTGGGATGCTGCGCGATCACGAGGCCGCTCGCGAATGCCGCGACGCCCGGCGTGGCCGCCGTCGCGACAACCGAAATCGGCATGCTCAAAGCGCCATTGTTGTTCACGATCGCCTGATATGTGTTTCCGGGCACCAGTTCATACGGAAGCTGCGCGTCGATCTGACCTGGGCTCACGTAATAAAGCGGCGCCGCGATGCCGCCGACGGTCACCGAAGTACCGCCTAACGCTGTAGCCAGCGGCACAGCCGTTCCAACGGTTGTCGATGGACTGAAGTTTGAGCCATAGATCTGCAGAATCGTACCCTGACCCAGGGCCCCGCCGATCAGCGGATTGAAGACGTGCAGTGTGCCGCCTGGGGTGAGTAAAGGAACGGCATTCGGCAGCACTTCACCAATCACGGACGCTGCCGCGGACGCAAGCCCCGGCGCGCTGGCGGTGGCAGTGACCGTCACTTCTCCCGAGGCCGCGATCGGTGTCCAGGTTCCCGAATAAATCCCAGTACCCGGGCTCACGGTCAGACTCACAGGCGGGTCGCCGTTCGAAAACGCAACCGTCACCTGGCCGTTCGATACCGGCGCGCCGCAGTTATCCGTCACCGCGAACGAAAGAGGTGCGGGCCAGCCGGCAGATTGCGCGAAGTTGTTCCCCAAGCCCGTCGGCGATGCCACCAGTTGAGTGGAACTACAGCCGCCTGGCGTAACGATCATCGTCACGTTAACCGAACGAACCTTGGCGGCTAAGAATTGGAAACTCACCGTACCGGTATAGACGCCCGGCGGCATGACTCCCGGATTCACCGATACCTTCGCGACAACGGCGGAAGCAGCCGATGATGTTCCCGAAGCCGGCGAAACAGTGAGCCACGTACCGCCATCCGTAGTGCCGGCCGAGGCGGCATATGCGGTGCCGTTCCCCGAATTGCTGTAAACCGTAATGTTCTGTGCGGGAGGCGTGCTTTGCGATCCTGTGACGAACAGAAGCCCGCCGGGCTGCAGTTCGGGCACTGGCAGAGCCATAGCGCCCGCCACATTCAGAACTACAAGATAATTGAGCGGCGCATTGCTCTGCGTGGGCGCGGCGATCTGAACGATCCCGTAATACGCCTGCGGCTGGGTAGCGACAGTGGGGTCGATCGTATAGTTCACGGTGCCCGGCGTGGAACTGCTGGCCGTGCCGCTGGTCGTGAACTGATTCAGCCTGATCCACGAAGCACCCGGTAACACCGACGCCGTCCAGTTCACCGCTGTCGCGCTCTTCGAGCCGATCTGAAAAGATCCGGCGGTGTTGATGGGCGGGCTTCCCAGCGTCGACTGGAATTGCGCGCCGTAACTGCTTAACGTAAGGACCGTCGCACTCGCAATATTCAGCGTCACAGGCACGCTCACAATGCCGGCCGACGACTGAATCGTAACCGTGGTGCGGTAGAACCCAGTGGCCAG
>Ga0302319_10018581_pt1 | contig 12676 bp, 11 predicted proteins | sample Bog_T0_2_FD_203319 | JGI IMG/M metagenome (GOLD analysis project Ga0302319, IMG submission 203319) | Peat permafrost microbial communities from Stordalen Mire near Abisko, Sweden - Bog_T0_2 | ecosystem: Environmental > Terrestrial > Soil > Wetlands > Peat | place: Sweden: Abisko, Stordalen Mire...
CACAAGGCTTTGTCCCGGCATCGATGTGGAGTACACATATTCGACTCCCGGAATCTCGCGCACCAGGTTCTCGATGGGCAGCGTAACGCGCTGCTCCACCTCCGCCGGGGATGCGCCCGGCATGGCGGTGGCAATGTCCAGCATCGGAACAAGAATCTGCGGCTCTTCCTCGCGAGGAATGATCGCTACCGCAAAGATTCCGACTGCCAGCGACGCAGCGATGAACAGCGGCGTCAGCTTGGAGTTGAGAAAAGAGTGGGCCAGTCGCCCGGCAATTCCAAGCTCTTGCTTCATGGCTGGACCTCAATGTGCTTTCCGGCAAGGTCGCGGTCTTCGGGTGCGTCAACAAGTTTTTCGCCAGCCGAGATGCCCGACAGAACCTCGATAAGATTGTCTTGTGCCGCGCCCAGGGTGACAGACCTGAGTTGCGCGATTCCACGAGAGTCGAGAGCGTATGCGTAGGTCAGCGAGCCACGCGCTACAACAGCGGAACGCGGAATGAAAATCGCTTGCCGGAGGCCGTTGGGAAACTCCGCCGTCGCATACATTCCGGCGCGCAACTGGCCCGAAGATGGCAAGTCAATCTTGACGAGAAAGCTGTGGCTGGCGGAATCGGCGGTGGCGTTGATCTCTGCGATGGCGCCGTCAAATGTCGCGGCGCCTGCTCCATTGATCGCCACATGCACCTTCATCCCCTTGTGAACCGCGCTGATGGCAGACTCATCCACAGTAGTTTGCAGTTGCAACGCCCCGGCCTGATCAATCTGGAGCAACGGTATACCCGGCGCAGCCATTGTTCCCGGATCAGCCATGCGCGCAGTGACGACGCCGGAAAAGGGCGCTTGCAGACGCGTATAGCCCAACATCGCGGCTGCGCCGCTGGCCTGTGAACGCGCCGCTTCGGTTTGCGCGCGCACCGCTTGAAGGCTCGCCGCCGCCGATTCGGCCCGCCGCGATACTTCATCCATCTCCTGCGGGCTTACGCTCTTCTCAGCCTGCAATTGCTTGTAACGCTCCAGCGTACTCGCCGCCAGAGCGGCGTTCGCCTGCGCGGCAGCCTGCGCATTCTGCGCAGACTTCACGCCCGCCTGCGCCTGATCCACTCCAGCGCGCAGAGCCGCATCGTCGAGCACGACCAGCGTTTGTCCTGCCCGCACGCTGTCCCCCTCGCGCACCAGAACCTGCTGGATGCGGCCCATCACCTGCGCCGAAACAATAGCCGTTTCCCGTGCGCGGACGGTCCCGGTCGAGCGCACATTCAGCGGCACCTGTTGCCGCTGGCTCTCAACTACACTCGCCTGCATGGTTTGTACGGCCGCTTGTGAAGCTGATTCGCCGCCATGACAACCGGCCATCATCGCCGCAGAAACGGCGAACAAACTTGCCTGTAACAGAACCTTCATTGCAATTCCTCCGCTGCATCGGGAGTCAGCGTCCCTGTCGCATAAAGCTGTTCGGCATAGGCCATGGCGTTGCCGTAAACGGCGTGCCAGTAATTCGTCTGGCTCTGCCGCTCGGCATCCTCGGCGCGCAGATGGTCAGTGATAGTTGCCAGTCCCGCACTGTAACGATTCTTTAGAATGCGCAGGTTCTCCGCCGATTGATCCATCGCCGCCTGCGCAGTCTCCAGCGAGAGTTCAGCCGTCTGCCGATGAATATGCGCCTGGCTCACTTCCATACGCAGATGCTGCTGCAATGCAGCCACTTGCGCGTCGATCTTCTGTTTTGCGGCGCTCTCCCGAGCCAGTTGGCCGCGCTTACCCAGAGGAAGAATATCGACGCTGACCTGCACGCCCGCAACCCAGTTGTTTCCTCCCGATCCTGCAAAGGATCTCCGGTCTTCCTCCCAGTTCCCATAGGCACTTACGCGAGGACCGAATTCTGATTTTGCCGCTCCCACAGCAGACGCCTGCGCCAACTGCATCTGCCCCAGCGACCTCAAATCAGGTCGCATCTTTGCGGCCGTAGCTATCTCCTGTTCCAGAGGGAGCTGGGGGAATGCATGCGTCTCAATCGGCTTTAGTTCAGATGCTTTGAGTTCCGGAGCCCCCATCGCCTCGCGCAACTGCGCCCACGCCAGTTCCAGGTCTCCTTGGGCCGTAATCAATTCTTCTTTACGGTCTGCCACATTTACCTGAGCCGACATCCGGTCCGACTCCACCGCAAGGCCGGCCCTGACATGGTCCTCAACCGATGTCAGCAGTGCCGCCGCTGTCTCCTGCTCATGCTGTGCTACGTCGATCTCTCGCTGCGCGTAGAGCACCGACTGATAGGCCCCGACAACGCGGAAGACAATCTGCTGGTCCACAGCTTTGGCGGATGAGGAGGCGCTTTCTTTGAAGAGATCGGCGCGACGGATATCCCTCTGCGTTTTAAACGAGTCGAAACCAGTCCAGGAGCCGGAGAAGCGCGAAGAGAAGTTTCCAATGGGTTGCGGAAAATTCAGCGCGTTCAGTGCAAAGTCCGCTTGCGTGAATTGCCGCTGCCGGAGACGGGTGCCGAAGGCATATACCGGGTCGTTGCCGCGGGATATGTCTTCAGTAAAGTTGAGTTGCGGCAATAATTGAGTGCGCGCCATCGCCGCCGCGGCCTTGGCGTCGCTGTTGTCGGCGCGTGCGATTGCGGCTTGAGGGCTCTGCCGCAGGGCCTCGTCGATGGCTAGACGAAGCGTCAGCGGTTCCTGTGCTGCGGATGCCCATCCACTCGCAACAATCAGGAGAGCAAAATAGGTGAATCGGTAAGGTCTGAGATTCATGGGAAGAAGTGTCCTCTGCTTGTGCTTTCAATTGAATAGAGTCCCCATACTTGCCATTCGTTACAGCATCAGGAAAAGACCTGGAACGTCCTGGAACAAACCGGAGCATCACAGTTCCGGCAGATCAGAAAATCAGCGACAGCTTGTGTTGAGAATAGTATGCATTCCGCGCTGGAAAATGCAGGCCAAACAAGCCTGTTTCCGGCCAGAATTTAGCCCGCCCGAAAAAGAGAATTTACCATTTCGGTCATGTTTTTCTATACTAAAGCGGGAAAATTGCAGGCTGAAAACAGACAAAGTGTGTCAAAAGTGTCAAGAATCGAAGGGAACCCCTATAGGCGCACAACAAAAAGATGATGGCAGGAAGCGCCATATAGAGCCGGGTACTATTTCCTAAAATCTTCATGAATCTCCTAGATCAACCTGGAGCCCCGGGTGATCTTCGAATTGTGTCCTGTCTTATTAGAACGAAGAGGATGTGTTTTGTTTCGCTGGAAAGACCCTTCTCGACATTTCACGACAAATCTCTAGCGTCGCGAACGAGCTGAATTCGCTCTTCAACAGGCACTCTGAACTCATATGTCGAGAAGCGTCGAGCGCCGCGTCCTCGGGAATAAGGGAATGTCTATATCGGCAGGAGTTAATATGCATCTCGATCCTCTGATACTCGCCACGATTTGCTTGCAACAGATGGTGTACGCTAACTCGCAGCAACAAGGCTTCAGTTTGAGTCTTAACGATCTTGCAACCGGATTAGCTGTGCTGCACAGTGCCCTGTCATTCATCGCCACCATGCTGGAACGGATACTTCCAACGGTCACAGCGGTGATGCCTGACAAGGCCCCGCTGGTTATCTGCCTGTGGAGTGGATGCAATGGGTTGGCTCTTCGCATCCCCATCCTGTTACCTTAACGAGCCAACCCCAAAAGTGACAGGTACACTGACATGGAACTGACGTACTTGGATGACTGTTCTCGACAATCCGCGTTCAGTGAGACGTGGGAGAATAGCAAGGTGACGGGTCTTGCCCATTCCGATGCAGGTCAGTTGTCGCCGCTCTTGCTTATCGATGATGACCGCTCGCTTGCGTCTTTGATTGCGGAGTATTGCGCGGTGGGCAGCTTCTCCATCACGTCGGCCCTCAATGGCGAAGAGGGTATACATATGGCACGCCAGCAATATTTCTTCTTATCATCTTCGATGTCATGATGCCGGGTATTGATGGGTTCGAGATACTCAAACGGCTTCAACGGTCTTCGAGCATTCCCATTCTCATGCTCACGACATGGGGTGCGGCAATGGACCGCGTTCAGGGGTTAGAAGGTGGGGCTGACGATTACCGCTCGAAACCATTTCAACCCGAACAACTCATGGCACGATTCAAATCGATCATCCGGCGGGTGTACCCAAAAGAAGATCTTGGCAAACTCACGGCCGGAGATCTCATCATCGACGAGGCAGAACGTTCCGCCTTCATCAATGAGCAACGCCTTGAACTGACCGGAGCAGAGTTCAGCCTCCTCAAGCTGCTTTTAGCCCATCCGGGCGACCCGTTATCGCGGGAAGAGTTGATCCCGCGAATCTTCGGCCGCGAGCCGTCGGCCTTCGACCGTAGCATCGACAATCTTGTGAACAACCTGCGTCGGAAGCTCGGCCCATATCCAGACGGGAGTGATCGAATCAAGAGCGTGCGCAACATAGGGTATTGCTACACGATCAAGGGAGGCAGCGGGAGTTTCTCATGAGAATCTTCATCCGCATGCTATGCATCTGTTGGATCGTGATGCTGTTGCTTGCAGCCTCCGTGGTCTTTTGGCCTGCCGTATCATCGCCGCTACAGGATGACCGCCAGCGAACGTTTCCTCTCCATGCCACTGAAGTATGCGCGAGACAACAATTGGAAGCATATCGCTCTCTCGGAACATCGGGACTTCTGAGATCTCCCTCGGGCTGTCCAGATGATGCCCAGCTCATGTCGGCAGACAACGATACGGCGACCGACCTTGCGGGGCGCTCTCTTTCTTCTGAAGAGGCTCAGCTGGTGCATCGAGCGGCACATACCCACGCCACGGCGATTCGAAATCTCACCGACAGCACCATCGTTGCCTTCGAAGCCGATTCCGACTCGCCCTTTTCACCCATCTACCTCGTAACTTTTTCCCATGACACACCACAACTTAGTCATGGCGCGTGTCAATCATGTAGTCAGACTCGTCTTCATCTCAGGCCTCCTTTCACTGCTAGTCGCGGCATATTTCGTTCGTCCCATTACCCGTCTGAGTCAGATGGCAGCGGCATTCGGAGGCGGCGACCTCAAGGCCCGCGTAAATCCTTCACTCGAAAAACGCAGGGACGAACTGGGTGACCTAGGGAGGACCTTCAACAACATGGCGGAGCGGATCGAATCTCTTGTGGATCGGTACAAGAGCTTTCTTGCCCACGCCTCGCATGAGCTTGGTTCGCCCTTAACTCGCCTGAACATCGCACTGGCACTCGCTAAACGCAAGAGCGGAAAAGAACTCGAACAGGAGCACGCACGTATCGGGCAAGAGGCTGACCGTCTTAATTGCCTCGTTCAGGAATTGCTCTTGCTAGCTCGTCTGGACAGCGGGAATGAACTCAGCCGGAAACCCATCGTCTTCGATATTGCCGCTGTCGTACAAGAAGCGTCCGAAAACGCGGTGTTCGATGGGCAGCAGATTAAGAAGACGGTCATCATCATCAACCTCGAAAGCTTTCGCGTTTCCGGATATCCGGATATCTTATTGAGGGCCCTCGATAATGTTCTCCGCAACGGACTTCGGTTTGCAGAGCACCAAGTAACGATTCAGGTGTCCTGCGTCATCAAGGCCACGTCGAAGATGGGGATCATCCTGATTGAAGACGATGCGCCGGGAGTGCCGGAGGGAAGCGAAGAAGCCATCTTCGAGCCATTCATTACTGTCGCCGATGAAAGTTCTGCGGACACACTGCGAGGATCGGGCCTCGGCTTGGCGATTGCACGACAAGCAGCAATCGCCAATGGCGGGCGGATCTTCGCGCGCCGCAGGGTAAGCGGTGGCTTGGTAGTAGTGATCGAAGTTCCAGCGCAGAGCTAAACTCGTCTATAGCAGGGACTGGGAGGGGCCCAGATTGCAGCATCCCTTTGACCTGGAAAGTTGGAGACAGATTGGCCTTGATGACAGCAATGTTGAGTCTGCCCCTACTCGGCATACTCGGCACAGCTTCGCCCGGGATATTCGGGTTTGAGTACCTGCCGCCAGTGCCCCGGAAGGCCCGGGGCGGCTAGATGGGGTTAAACCTCCCAGGCTCCCTGGCAGATAAAAGCCAACATGGCGATCTTGTCGTAGCGGAGACCAAGGGCATCGGACATAGGATACCGCCCTCGATCTCGCCCTCAACAAGCAGTTCATGAGGTAAACTCTGGCCCCCTCGCTCTGGACTCTGAGACTTCCCACCAGTGGCGCCCCCGAACACGTCCAACCGCCTCTCACTTCGCAACAATTGTGTGCGGCTTGTGTGCAGTGCTTCCGCATTTGTATTCTGATGCTCCCGGACCCTACAGCGTTTTCCAGGGCCAATCTGCGTCCCGTTTCGGCCAGCTTCCGGAGGTGTAAGTTATAAGCGCAATAAGTTGGCATCAATGTAGTAGTGGATGACATCAGATTGGAGTGTACATGGTACGCAAGGTTTTCTTTAGCTTTCACTACGAGAGGGATGCGCAACGCGCCACTGTGGTCCTGTCGAGGGCGGAGTAAAAGTTGATCACGCAGTGCCGCACTAGCTGCGTGACGTGGTCTATTTATGCTCCGCCACGTACACGACCAAACTGAGATCCATTTCCCGACGAGAGGAAGATAAGTAGTCGGCCGGGTTATCACCTACCATCCATGGCGAATTGATAAGGCCCGGAACCTCTTGAAAGCATGCTCCAGGGGTCAATCCGCCCATTCTCGCAGTGCTTCGTTCAATTGGACTGCCTGTTCTTCTAGCTCTGGAATCAAGTGGGCAGCCCGCGGCGAATCGCCAGCCTTGCCTGCCTGTTCCACCGCCATGGCCGCGTCCCTAAGCATCTCCCCTCCCACGTTGGCTGCGGATCCTTTTATCTTGTGGGCCTGCTTCCAAACGGATTCAAGATTACCCCGCCCGAACTGTTCCCGCAATGTACTTAGAAGGGCGGGTAACTCCTCCATGAATCCTGCGGTCACATCATGGGCAAATTGTTCGTCTCCCATCATCCGTTGCAGAAACATTTCGCGATTGAAAACTAGCGACCCACCTGCCTGTTTGGGTAGCTGCACACTGTCGGAGGGAGCCCGTTCGAGGGGAGATTTTCCGAGTGCACAATGCACTCTGCGCGTCAGCCACTTCTCCACAACGATGGCCAGGATCTTCCGATCAATAGGCTTGGAGATATAATCGCTCATCCCGGCGGCAAGACATTTCTCGGCATCTCCCGCCCTGGCATGGGCGGTAGTGGCAATGATGGGAATGTTGTGATTAAGAACCGAAGACCGGGGATCGCGGATCAACCGGGTGGCTTCATATCCGTCCATCACTGGCATTTGCACGTCCATGAGCACCAAATCGTAGGACTGTGTTTCAAGCGCCTGTACAGCCTGTTTGCCGTCGGATGCCACATCCGACTGCCAACCCAACCGCCGGAGCATCCCGCCAGCCACTTTCTGGTTGGTGAGATTGTCTTCAACCAAGAGAATGCGGGCATTGCCGCGGCGCACTTCCCGCAAGCTGTGCCGGGTGATCAGGTCGCGTGTCTCCTTTTTCCGCTCTCCTGTCAACACTGCCACCAAACAATCAAACAGATCTGACTGCCGCAACGGCTTGATGAGATATGCGGCGAACCCGATCTCTTTGAACCGTTGGGCATCTCCCCTTTGTCCCAGGGAAGTCATCATTACCAGAGGGATATCCTTCAGAGTCTCGTCGGCCAGAATTGTGCGCCCCAGATCCGTCCCATCCATTCCGGGCATCCTCATGTCCAGCAAGGCTAACTGGAAGGGGCTTCCGACGGCCACCGAGTACCGCAAGCAGGCCATGGCCGTCGTAGCACTCTCCGCAGCGGCCACGATCGCGCCCCACGATTGCAGTTGAGTGGTAAGCACCTCCCGATAGGTTGCATTGTCGTCCACCACCAGAATGCGCGCGCCTTTCACAGAGGCCGGAGAAGCATCCTCTGGCTTGTTCACGAGTTGCTTGGCAAGCCGGATGGTGAACCAAAACTCCGAACCCTCGTGTTCCTTGCTCTCTACCCCGATGTTGCCGCCCATGAGCTCCACCAGCTTTTTGGAAATTGCCAGGCCCAGTCCCGTGCCGCCATATTGGCGCGTGGTCGAGGCGTCCACCTGAGTGAAGCTGGTGAACAGTATGGACAGTTTGCTTGCGGGAATTCCTATGCCGGTATCCCGGACACTGAAGCGCAAGAATGCCTCTGCCTCTGTTTCCGAGACTAGGTCCACGCGCACTACGACCTCACCTTGGTGTGTAAACTTCAAAGCATTGCTGGCAAGATTCAGCAGCACCTGGCGCAAGCGTCCCGGATCTCCATGGAGGAGCGCGGTCACATCGGATCCCATGGCACAGACAAACTCCAACTTCTTCTCCCCGATTCGCGCGGCCATCACTTCGGCGAAATCTTCCATCAAGACACGCAGGTTGAAGTCCAAGGTGTCGATTTCCATCTTGCCCGCTTCGATCTTGGAATAGTCCAGAATGTCATCAATCAACGTCAGCAACGATTTGGCGCTGGCGTCAACCACTTCCGCAAAATGCCGCTGTTCGGAGTTAAGATCGGTGCCAAGCAGCAGGCCGTTCATGCCCAGGACACCGTTCATGGGAGTGCGGATCTCGTGGCTCATGTTGGCCAGGAATTCGCTCTTGGCGCGATTGGCCTCTTGCGCCTCCAAGGCCATCTTAGTAGCCCAGTCCGTTGCCTCCTGGAGTTCCCGGTTGCTTTCGCGCAGCGCATCTTCCATTGTCTTGCGCATTGTGATATCCCGCCCAATGCCCGCGATTCCAGTCACGCGGCCTTCACTGTCCAGAAGGGGCACTTTCGTGGTCTGAAGGTAGCGGGTCTCGGTTTTTTTAGGATCGTTGGATACTTCTTCATAGTTAAGCAGCGGCTTAGATGAGCGGATCACGCACTGCTCGTCATCATAGAATTGCCTGGCAACTTCCTCTGGAAAGAAGTCAAAGTCGGTTTTTCCCAGCAGATCTTCCGGTTTCTCCGCTCCCATCCATCGCGCTACCTCAGGATTGGCAATGACGAACTTGCACTCGGCGTCTTTCACGTACACCAAATCGGGGACATTGTCGATGAAGGCACGCAGTATTCTGCGCTCCTCGCCCAGAATTAAGTTTTGAACAGCAAGCTGGTGGTTGGCCGCCTCGGTTTCCGCCTGAGCGCGAATCAACTCCTGCTCATGGAGCTTCCGTTCGGTAATGTCCTCAGCAATCCCGGCGGTTCGAACCAGTTGACCGGCCTGATTGCGAACAGGAAAAGCCTGGTCGCGAATCCATCTCTCTTGTCCGTCCGGGGTCGAGATTCTATATTCAGAATCGACCTTCTCCCCTTGTAACTGTTTCGTAAATTTCTCGCGGGCACTTGCGCGATCTTCAAGATGAATTGCTTCCATCCAGTCCATCGGGTTCGCATACAAGCTTTCGCAGGTGCGCCCCCAGATCTGTTCGTAGGCCGGGCCGATGTAGAGAATCTCGGTGCCCGTTGCGTTCATCATCCAGAAAACTTCCCGGATATTTTCCGCAAGCTCGCGAAACTTTTCCTCGCTGCTCTGCAGGGCTTGCTCGGATCGTTTGCGCGCGGTGATGTCTACCATGTGGACCACGGAGCATGGCGGGATGCCCTCGCTGGTTCCCAGTAATGAAATGGTTATCTGGCACCAAACGGCTGTTCCGTTGCGATGAAGGAAGCGCCTTTCCGCTTCAGCAATTTTAGCCCCGCAGTTGAACAATTGCCTTTTCCTCCGCATGGCTTCGGCCATGTCATCGGGGGGGCAGAGGTCCGGCCAGAATTTGGCGAGCATCTCCTGTTTGGAGTATCCCAGCATCCGGCACGCCGCTTCGTTCACCTGGATCAACCGATCATCAGGCCCAGCCACATACATGCCAACCGGAGCATCTTCAAAAATCGCGCGGAACCGTTCTTCACTTTCGCGAAGTTGCCGCTCAGACTGCTTACGCTTGGTTATGTCATGGAGGATGTTGGAGATGGCTATAACTTCTCCAGCGGAGTTTTTGATGGGAAATCCCGTGACAGACACTTCGATCTTGCAGCCATCCTTGCGGAGGCAGATACCTTCATATTGCGAAAGCCGTTGGCCTCGCAGCAAGTTCTGGGCAATATCTTTCAAGGCTGTGTAACGATCTGGAGGCACCAGCATGGACATGTGCTGCCCGATCACCTCTTTGGCAGAGTAACCGAATACTGCCTCCGCGCCACGGTTGAAGGCACGGATAGTCCCCTCGGGCGTGCAGGCGATGATCGAATCCTCTGAATTCTCCACAATTGCGGCAAGGAAGGCTTGCGCCTCCTGGGCCGCACGCTGTTCAGTCACGTCATGCTTTATAGCGATGTAGCCGGTGATTGCGCCATCCGCGTCGCGGATGGGAGCTATCCGCATCTCCTCGTGATAGAGGGCGCCGTCCTTGCGGCGGTTGATCAACTCTCCCTGCCAGACCTTGCCGGATAAGAGGGTGCTCCAAAGCTCTTTATAAAACGCCTCGGGATGGCTTCCCGATTTGAGGAAGCGCGTATTCTGCCCCACAACTTCTTCGCTGGTGTATCCCGTCATCGCCGTGAATGCCGGATTCACGTACCGGATCTTCCCGTCGATACCGGTCATGACGATGCTATCTGCGGCCTGCTCCACAGCCGCAGCCAGAGTGGTGTGTTCTAATGCGACAGATGAGCTTTCGAAGTTCATACTCCCGCCTTCATCCCGTGGTCTTCCACTGGTAAAACACCGAGCGTAAATAGCGTTTGGGCTCAAGCTCCGGACAGAGCCCGGAGATAGACTCGGTCGAGCCGATGATCAGGCAGCCATCTCTCGCCAAGTATTTGGCGAGATTGTGAAACAAGCGGGTCTTGTCCGCCTCAGTGAAGTAGATGGCCACGTTGCGGCAGAAGATGATGTCAAAAGGGTTTGGAAAGGAGAACGGCTCCAGCAGGTTCATGGTGCGGAAGGTGGCCATAGCGCGAATTTCATCGCGTACCTTCCATCTGTCCCCGGATACCGTGAAGTGCTTTGCGAGCGTCTCCGGCGGCAGGCCGCGCTCCAGGTCCATGCGACTGTATTCGCCATAGCTTGCTTGAGCCACGACCTTGTTGGAAATGTCAGTGCCCAGAATGCGAATGTCATAGCGCGTAAGATCACCAAGCAGTTCCTTGAGCGTGATGGCCGTGCTATACGCCTCCTGGCCGGTAGAACATGCGGCGCTCCAGATGCGGATGGGGGTACGTACTCCGTTTCCTTTGCGTCCGTCGATGAGGTCGGGAATCAGCTTGTGCCGAAGCAACTCGAAAGGAGCGGTATCGCGAAAGAAAGAGGTTTCGTTGGTGGTGATAGCTTCAATGATCCTGCCGCGGAGTTTGCTGCTGGTGTCTGCCCGCGCCTTATAGAAGAGTTCGGAGAAATTGGCGGCGCCGGATTCGGATAGTAAACCGCCGAGACGCGTTTCCACCAGATATCCCTTGGATTCGTCCAGATGAATTCCGCAGATTTCTTTGATGTAGCGGGACCACACAGGCATCTCTTCGCGGGTAATCGCAACGGTCATCACCGGCCTCCCTTGACGACGGCAGTGATGCGGCTGGCGATGGATTCCAAGGGAAGGACGACATCCGCCACACCCGCGTCCACAGCGGCCTTGGGCATGCCATAGACCACGCAGCTTGCTTCGTCCTGGGCAATGACAAAACAACCGTGGCGTTTGAGCAGACGCAAGCCGAGCGTTCCATCGCTGCCCATTCCAGTCAGAATCACCGCCATCGAGCGCCCAGGGAAACGATTAGCTGCCGAACGAAAAAGATAATCCACAGCAGGCCGGCAGTTGTTCTCGGGAGGGTCGTCAGTCAGTTCGAGTATCGGCCGATTCTCCGTTCCCACTCCCAGCCGCATCTGCCGGCCACCGGGCGCGATATAAACCGTGTTCGGCTCGGGAGTCTCACCGTGAATAGCTTCACGGACGCCTACAACGCACTTGGCGTCCAGACTCTCAGCTAGCGATTTGGTAAAGATGGGCGGCATGTGCTGCACGACGATGATGGGCACGCCAATATCCCTCGGAATTGCAGGCAGAAGCTGGGTCAAAGCGACAGGTCCGCCGGTCGATACGCCGATGAGAACCATATCGGGCTTTGTCGGGTTCGACAGGCGTTGCATGCGCGCGGCTATCCCGCCAAGCGACGAGTCTGCCGGCGCTGCTTCGGGGGCGACGCGGGGCTCGGGAATAACGGGCCGGGCCAAGGGAGAACGTCCGCGCAAGATTTCGCGAACTTCCAGGCGATGTGCCACGGCGCGAACGCGTGGAGCCAGCTCTCTCAGCAGCGCCTCGCGCGATAATTCCGGAGTGGCAGCCTCCGGCTTGGTAATGAAATCGAAAGCTCCCTTTTCCAGGGCTCGCATGGTGAGGTCGCCCCCACGCCGGGACAGCGCGCTCACCACAATGATCTCGACCTCCGGTTTGCCGTTCTGGAGCAGAGCATCCAGAACGGCCAAGCCGTCCATCTCCGGCATCTCGATGTCGAGAGTGAGAAGATCGGGTTTTAATTCCCGGACCTTCTGGACGGCGATCTTGCCGTTGGTTGCGCTTCCCACCACCTCGACTCCAGGAAGCGACGCAAGAACATCCGCAAGCAGCCGCCTGAAGAGGACCGCATGGTCG
>Ga0302319_10018583_pt1 | contig 12675 bp, 10 predicted proteins | sample Bog_T0_2_FD_203319 | JGI IMG/M metagenome (GOLD analysis project Ga0302319, IMG submission 203319) | Peat permafrost microbial communities from Stordalen Mire near Abisko, Sweden - Bog_T0_2 | ecosystem: Environmental > Terrestrial > Soil > Wetlands > Peat | place: Sweden: Abisko, Stordalen Mire...
AAAAGCCGCAAACTGCGTGCGGATCACGTAGCGCCCATTCTGCGGCACGGTCAACGACCACGTGCCGGTAATGTCGGTCGTAGTGGCGTATTTCTTGCCCGTGAGCGTGTTCTGCGCGGTCACCGTCACGCCGGGCAGCGGAGTATTGCCGCTCTTCACAACTCCATGCAGCTTGCCGCCCTGCGCCGGCTGCACTGTAGCAGCCTGGCCTGTTTGATTTGGAGCACTGGGGGGTGCGGTCTGTGCGCCGCCGGGCGCTCCCACGGTTGAACCTTGCGCGGCAAGCTCACCGCTCAACATCACAGTCGCTGCCGCCAACGTGGCGCACATCCATGTAACTCGCCGCATTCCCGCTCCTCAAACATTTAGTGCTTGCAGTCAGTTGGACGACGCACTTCGCGCAAAGGTTTACGCTTTGTTTGTGTATAGTTTGCGGGTGTCGCTGCCCGTGGCTATGCTCCAGGCCGGTCTTTGTGTGGTGCATCTTCTCATCTCGTTTGTCCCTCCGACGATGCGGCGGTCATTGAATCAGTCACGCTGCAATTGATTGCAGCGTAACTGATTCGGCACGTGAACCATCGTGCTCTTGCGTTTCCTTCCGGCACATGTTAACCATTAAGACAATAATCTATTGATAGCTGCCATGGTAGTAACTACGTGGCAAGCGGAAACGGGACCGGACATTATGATGAAGATCGGCACCACCATTCGCGCTTATCGTTTGCAGAAGGGCCTTTCACAGGGCGATATCGAAAAGAAAACCGGCCTGCTTCGCTGTTATCTCTCGCGCGTGGAGAATGGCCACACCGTTCCCTCTCTCGACACGCTGTCAAAGATCGCTCAGTCTCTCGATCTGCCCATCGCGCAGTTTTTCGTGGACGACTCGCTGGGCCGCCAGTTCAATACCCAGAAGCTCTCTGACGAGGAACTCCGCTTTCTTACGCAGATTCGACGCTATTCGACGAATCTGAATGAGAGCGACCGCAAGCTGCTGCTTGCCATGGTGAAAAAGTTCGCCACCACGGCCACGCGCTAGAGTCTCGTCCAAGACGGTTCCAATCAAGACGACCTCTGTCGCTGAGCGCACGGGGCCCCAAACGTTTTTCAGTTTGGGGGTGGTAAGCGAAGAATCTGCGGTTGCATTCCACCTATTCTTAAGAGAACTTCTGACTCTCCACGTTAGAAGTGGCGACATAAATGAGCGTTTGACTGAGTAAACCCATCCCTCAGGGGCTGAAGCCCGCGTCTTTATTGACGTTTCACGGCACGGCTGAAGCCGTGCCCTTTCAAAACTGCGTTTATGCAACCACTCCTAGAGCGATTGGCAAAGCCCAATTGTCTGTGCGTAGTCCAATGCGGCCAAGTAGCGCGGCGGAGGCTGGTCTTCAGCCCTGCGGCGGCAGTTGGGCCAGGAAGAATCCGAACATCACCAGCACAACCACCACCATCACGACGGAGATGCGCAGGCGTCGCAGAAAGATAGGACGCCCTGTGCCGATGCGTGGAACCATGGGCGCGGCAAACAGCAGTCCGCAGGCAAAGCCGCCAATGTGAGCCATGTTGTCGATGCTGATGCCCGCGCCGAAGTGGGCGGTGCCAAAGCTGATGGAGAGACCCAGCACCAGGTTCAGTACGGCAAAGTTGATCACCGACTTCCTGAGCCTCTTTAACTCCTCCGGCGGCACGGGCAGGCGGTTGGACTTCAACAAAATAATCAGCGCGCCGGCAATGCCGAACACCGCCCCCGAGGCTCCCGCGCCTGCGGGGAACACCGGCCCGCCGGGCGCGTTGTGGAACGAGATCCAGTTCACCAGTGTGGAAAGCAGGTTGCCCGCCGCGCCGGTAAGAATGTAGACCGCTACCAATCCAGCAGAGCCCATCAGCGGCTCAGCCAGCAGTCCCAGGTTCCACAGGCACCACATATTTGTTGCCAGGTGCAGAATGCCTACGTGCACAAACATGGCTGTAACAATACGAATCCACTGGCCGTCCAGCAGCACCGCGCCGGCGTTGTCCGCACCGAATCGCATGAGCTGGTCAACGTCTGGACTAACCGCGCTGACCCCTTGCAACACCATGGCCAGAAACACCGCGCAGTTGACGCCCACCAGCAGGTAGGTGGCCGGCGAGGCAGACCACGACGGTCGCCGCTGCCGGGGCGGAGGAGGAGGCGTGTAGCCGGTGTCGGGTGGAAGAATCTCCGGCTGGGGGACTAATGGCGGAGTTGCCATACCTTAACTCTAATGTATTTCTCGCCTTCGTACCGAGGGGTGCGCTCTGGATCGATCAAGAGCAGAGACGGTGTACCGTCATGCGGAGAATTGCAGAATACGGTCCTCGGCAGGACATGTTCCATAGAAAATAGTAGCGTGGTCGATTATTTGCGCGGATTCGGATTCCTGCTGGCATTCCAGGGGATTGGCTGGCTCCTCCACCGGCTGGGCCTTCCCATTCCCGGCGGCGTGCTTGGCTTGCTGGCGTTCTATGTAGCGATGTCGGCGGGCCTGGTCAAACTGCGCTGGGTTGAGCGCGCAGCAAACCTGATGCTCCGCCACATGGTGCTACTCTTTGTGCCGGTCACGGTGGGGCTTATCGATCTGGGGCCGGTGCTGCAAAAACAGGCGCTGCCGATTTTAGCCAGCCTGGTGGTCAGCTCCGTCGCCGTGCTGTTGACCACGGGACTGCTGGGCCGATGGCTGCTTCCCGAGCTGACAGTTCTTCCCGGTGCAGACGATACCACGCCCCAGGATGCGGCAGAGGAGGCGGCACAGTGACGCTGCTTGCGGAGTGGGCAAGGAATCCCGTCTTCAGTCTGGCGCTTTCCGTCCTGGCCTATGCGGCGGCAATTGCGCTGCATCGCCGCTGGCGCTGGATTCCTCCGATTGTGGCGGCGTGCATTCCAATTGCGGCGGTGCTGCTGCTGCTCAAAGAACCCTATGCCCAGTACAACCGCGGCGGCAGCTACCTTACCTGGCTGCTGGGCCCGGCAACCGTGGCGCTGGCCACGCCCATGTACCGGCATGGAATGGCCCTGCGGCGATCGCTGCCGCGTCTGATTCTTGTGGTCTTTGCCGGCTCCGTTGTAGGAATGACGACCGCCGGCCTGACCGCTTGGCTGCTGGGCGCTCCGCTGCCGGTCGTCATGTCCACTGTGCCCAAGTCGGTTACAACGCCCATCGCCATTGAGGTTTGCCGCGAGTTGAAAGGCATTCCCCAGATCACCATTGCCATGGTGGTTCTGGCTGGCGTGTTGGGCGCAAGCTTTGGACCGCCCCTGCTGCGTCTGGCCGGCGTGCGCGACGACCGCGCCATTGGTGCTGCCATCGGCACCGCCGCGCATGGCATTGGAACTGCCAGCCTGGTGCGCCGCTCTGAATTTCAGGCCTCGGTTTCGTCATGGGCCATGGCCGCGGCTGGAGTCTTCACATCGCTGTTGGCCGCGCTGCTGGCGCTCTTCGTGCATTGACGGCCGGCCAGAGTAATCGCATTTGAACAGGCGGAGAAGGAAAGTTTTGAAAGGGCACGGATTTATCCGTGCCGAAATAAGTTGTGGGGAAGAAAATGGGCTTCAACCTCTGAGGGACGTTTTTCAAGGCCAGCGGAAACCGTCCCGCAGGGGCTCAAGCCCGCCAGTTTTACGGATTCTTGCGGCACGGATAAATCCGTGCCCTTTCGAATCCGCCGTTCCGCTTGCTACAGACGCCAAATGCGATTGCCCTGGACGGCGATGCAAGTCCATCGGTTGAAGCCCAAGGTTGTAGTCTGTTCTATGGTCTTTCTTGCGCGCAATCCCGCTTAGTCCTGCCCAACGAAATCGGGCCGGTTCGCACAACGAAGGCCCTAACCAACACCAGCATGGAGGAAGAAAACCGTGAGCCCCACTGTGAATCAAGCCAAACCGATCCGGCGTGCGCTGCTGAGCGTAACCGATAAGTCCGGACTGGTCGACTTTGCCCGCGTTCTGGCCGATTATGGCGTCGAGCTTGTCTCCACCGGCGGCACCGCGGCTGCCCTGCGCGCGGCGGGACTCACGGTGAAAGACATCAGCGAGCTCACCGGCTTCCCTGAGATGCTGGACGGCCGCGTGAAGACCCTCCATCCCAAGGTTCACGGCGGCCTGCTCTACATCCGCGGCAATCGCGAGCACGAATCGGCCGTCGCCGCGCACGGCATTGAGCCCATCGATATGGTGGTGGTCAATCTGTACGCCTTTGAGAAGACCGCCGCACAGCCGGGCGTCGCCTTCGGCCACCTCATCGAGAACATCGACATCGGCGGACCCTCCATGGTTCGCTCGGCGGCTAAGAACTTTGAGGATGTGGCCATCGTCACGCGGCCCGCGGATTATCCGGCGCTCATTGAAGAGATGAAGGCCGCCAACGGCGCTGCGCTCAGCCGCTCGACGCGCTGGCGGCTGGCAAAGCAGGCTTTTGCGCTCACCGCGGCGTACGACACGGCCATTGCCAACACGCTCGATCGCATTGCAGAAGCGCCGACTCCCCAGGCCCCGGCCGTGCTGGATGAAGCCAGCCTGCCGACGACTCTGCGCATCCAACTGCCGCTGGCCCAATCGCTCCGCTACGGTGAAAATCCGCATCAGCGCGCCGCTCTCTACGCGGACGGAACGGGTCTGGGCGTTGCCGGAGCAACCCAGTTGCAGGGCAAAGAGCTCAGCTACAACAACCTTGTCGATCTCGATGCCTGCTGGGAACTGGTGAAGGAGTTCGCCGAGCCCGCCGTCATCATCGTGAAGCACACCAACCCTTGCGGCGCGGCCACCGGAGCTAGCGTACTTGAGGCCTACACAAAGGCATTGGCCAGCGATCCCGTCTCAGCCTTTGGCGGCATCATCGGCATCAATCGCGAGGTGGACGCCGCGGCCGCCGATGAGATTGCCAAGCTGTTTGTCGAAGCCATTGCCGCGCCGTCATTCACCCCCGCGGCACGCGAGCGCTTTGCCGCAAAAAAGAATCTGCGCCTGGTTGAAGTCCGCTCGGCGCAGGCGCACACTGTCGTCAAACAGGTATCGGGCGGCATGCTCATGCAGGATGCCGACACCGCCAGCGTGGCCGAATCCGATCTCAATGTGGTCACCTGGCGTCCGCCCACGGCCGAGGAGTTGCGCAGCCTGCTGTTTGCCTGGCGCGTCTGCAAGCACGTCAAGTCGAATGCCATTGTCTACGCCCGCGACGGCCAGACCATCGGCGTCGGGGCCGGCCAGATGAGCCGAGTGGACGCCGCCAAGTTCGGCGCAATGAAGGCCGTGCTCCCCCTGGCAGGCTGTGTTGCCGCCTCCGATGCGTTTTTCCCCTTTCCCGACGGGCTTGAGGCCGTTGCTCAGTCCGGCGCCACCGCAGTCATTCAACCCGGCGGATCGGTCAACGACCAGAAAGTCATCGCCGCCGCCGACAAGTTGGGCATTGCCATGGTCTTTACGGGAATCCGCCACTTCCGGCACTGAGGCACGCCTGCGGAGCCTTTTCAGCACTTCCAGTATTCGTTAGTAACGAAAATCCATCGTTCCGGCCTGTCACCGCGACTATTCGCAGGTAAAATCGTCTGTAACAATAGGCAAAGCCGCAGATGCGGCTGTCTATGCGGCCAGCGAGACTTCCGGTTGGGTTTTCGCAACTCCGGTATGCTCTGTGGGCGCGGAATCCCCTGGATGACGACCTTGAAAACTCGCTCTACGCTTACGTGGCTCTCCCTCGCTGCCGCTTCCCTCCTGCTAACACCCTCGCTCGAACTGTGCGCCCAGATCTCCGGCTCCGTCACAACGGCCGCGGCAACCGCTGCAGCAACGGCGGCGACCGATTCCTCGGCGCAGACGCAGGACCGGGCTCAGGCTTACTTTCACGACGCGATGGCCAGCATCTTTGAGGACAGCGCTCTTTCTCAAGGACAACAGGAGTTCGCCAATCGCGCGATCGAGGAGTACAAGCTCGCCCTCAATGCCGATCCGGACTCGCCTGAGCTGAACAACGAACTGGCCGATCTCTACTTCCGCATCCCGGGCCACGTTCATGAGGCGGAGACAACAGCGCGCAACCTGCTCAAGACGCATCCCGACGACATCGACGCCCACAAGCTGCTTGGCCGCATTTATCTGCGCCAGCTCGGCGAGGGAGAAAATGCCGGCGAAAGCCCCTCGTCGGAAAACGATGTGTTGAGCCGCGCGATCACCGAGTTTGAGAAGATCATCGCCCTGCAGCCTAACAGCGTGGAAGACCGCATGGTGCTTGGCCAGCTTTACACCGTTAAACACGACGCGAAGAAGGCCGAGGAGCAGTTCAAAACCGCGCAGGCCATCGAGCCTGATTCGGAAGACGTGATTCTGAACCTGGCTCGCCTGTATGCTGATAGCGGCGATTTGCAACATGCGGCCAAGGTGATCGAAGACGTTCCCGTCAACGACCGCACCGCCAAAATGGAGTTTGCCCTGGGCGCAACCTACGACCAGCTCAAGCAGCCCAAAGACGCTATCGGCGCTTATCAGCGCGCGGCCGATATGGAGCCAGGCGATCCTCGCACCCTTGACGCTCTGGCCCAGGCGCTGCTGGCCAACGACCAGTTAGACGAGGCTCTGAAGCAGTTTCAACAGCTTGCCGCAGCCGACCCTGAGAATCCAGAACCGCTGGTGCACATCGCCCAGATACAGCGCCGCCAATTGAAGTACGAAGATGCGCTGACCACCGTCCGCAAAGCTCGCAAGCTGGATCAGACCAGCCTGGAAGCCGGCTTCGAAGAAGGACAGCTGCTCGACATTCTGGGCCGCTTCGACGATGCCACCCAAACTTATCAGGCAATGGTCGATGCCACCTCCCACGCCAACGGCGCTTACAACGACGAAGAGAAGAACAACCGCAGCATCTTCCTCGAGCGTCTGGGCGCAATCTATCTTGAGCAGAATAAGACCGACCAGGCCGTGGCCGCTTATCAAAAGATGATCGACATGAGCGGCGAATCGGCCATGCGCGGTTACCAGGGCCAGGTGGATGCCTACCGCCAGGCGCAGCAGTTCGACAAGGCCGTCGAGGTTGCCCGCAAAGCGGTTGCCGCCGATCCCAAGAGCCGCGAACTGAAGTTGATGCTTGCCGGAGAGCTTGCCGACCAGAGCAAGAGCGACGAGGGAATCAATCTGGCCAAGGGCATGCTCAACAACTCGCCCGACGATCGCCAGGTGTGGCTCGCGCTGGGACAGATCTACGTAAGGCTGCGCCGCTGGAAAGATGCCGAAGAAGCATTCGACAAGACCGAGCCGTTAACCACCAAGAAGGAAGACAAGACTTATCTGCTGTTTTTGCGCGGCGAGCTGGCCGAGCGCCAAAAACGCTTCGAGCCTGCCGAGCAGTACTTCCGCCAGGTGCTGGAGATCGACCCGCAGAACACGATGACCCTGAACTACCTGGGCTACATGCTGGCCGATAAGGGCATGCGCCTGCCTGAGGCGCTCAAGATGATTCGCAAGGCAGTCGAGATGGAGCCGCAGAACGGCGCATACCTCGATTCGCTTGGCTGGGTGTACTTCAAGATGGGCGAGTACGAGCTTGCCGAAAATAACCTGCGGCAGGCAGTCGAGCGCGACCAGACCGATCCCACCGTTCATGAGCACATGGGCGACCTGTACGAGAAAACCGGCCGTATCCGCCAGGCGGCGGAACAATGGCAGATGTCGCTGAACGAGTTTGCCAAAGCGGCTCCTGCGGACATTGAACCGGGCGACGTGACCAAGGTGCAGAAGAAGCTCGAAGGCGCTCGCGTGAAACTGGCGAACAAAGACAGCGCGCTCGGCGAGCCCAAGTCGTACTGATTCTCATCCGCTTGTTCCTTGTCATTCGGATGGATGCCCGCGGGGCGATTTCCAATGAAGATGGAGACGATCGTTCAAGCCCCGGCACACTTGCCGCCTGCAATCGCCGTGGATGGCGGCCCTGCCAGCGCTCTCACCCGGCGCGCCTTTACTGAGCCGCCTCACGCCTATCGCACACCCTTTGCGCGCGATGCGGCGCGCATACTGCACGCGCGCGCCTTTCGCCGTCTGGCCGGCAAGACCCAGGTGTTTACCCGCGCGCCCGGCGAGCCGCTCGGCGACCACTTCCGCAGCCGCCTTACACACACGCTTGAGGTCACGCAGATTGCGCGCACTGTGGCCCGCGCTCTGGGCCTGAACGCCGAACTGGCAGAGGCGCTGGCGATGGCGCATGACATCGGCCATCCGCCCTTCGGGCACGCCGGCGAAAAGGCTCTGGACGCCTCGCTCCGCGCCCACGGCCTGGGCTTCGATCACAATCTGCACGCGCTCCGCATCGTCACATGGTTTGAAGAGCGCTATCCCGCCTTCCGCGGCCTCAACCTGACGCTGGCCGTGCGCGAAGGCATCGTCAAGCACTCACGAGACTACTCCGCAGCCGATCATCCCGAGCTGGCGGAGTTTTTTCTCGATCGGTTTCCCCCGCTCGAGGCCCAGCTCATCGACCTTGCCGACGAGATTGCCTACCTGACCGCAGACCTCGACGACGGCCTGGACTCCGGCGTTCTCTCGCTCGATGCGGTGCGCCAGGCCGTACCAATCTTCCGCGGATTTCACGACGCGGCGGTTGCCAGTTATCCCGCCGCCTCGCCGAGACTGGCTGTTTATGAGGCGCTGCGCCGCACGCTCAACGCCATGGTGACCGATCTGATGCAGGAGACACACGCACGGGTCGCCGCACTGGGTGCAACCACGCTTGACGACATCCGGCAGGCACCAAGAAGGCTCGCTTCGCTTTCAGTGGAGATGGAGTCGGCGCGCGCGGGAGCGAAAGAGTTTCTGTACGCCAATCTCTACAACTCGCCGGGAATCGAAGAGGTGCATCATCACGCCGCCGAAGTGGTTCAGGGCGTGTTTGAGCAATTGATGGCCGATCCCACGCTGCTGCCCGCGGATCATCAGTCGCAGATTCCAACAGAAGGGCTGGCGCGCACGGTTGCCGACTACATTGCCGGCATGACAGACAGCTACATTGAGCAGCTTTGGACACGCTGCTGCAGGAGCTGAAGCGAGCCGAGCGCATGTAGCAGTTGCGCAAAGCAGAGGCTCGCCGATGGGCACACTGGCGAGTAGCGCGAAAACATGCTGAAAACAAGCAAAAACAGCATAAAAACGATGGTTTTTGGTGGTCGAGTTTACTGAATAATTACTGGAAAACGGCGGTACGCCGTTTATTTTCAGCGTTTCCTCACTGAGTGGGTGGTGGATTTGGGGGAGGGGGTAGGCGGTGTTTTTTGCACGTCAGCAAGTTAGCAAGTTAGCTAACAGCTTCTTGCTACGAACTACCGGGGAGCGATGCTGTTGCATGGAGATATGCAGCGGGGTGAAGCGGGAGAACCGCGTAGTCAGATTATGCAATAGAGATGTGGAATCTTCGGCAAGTTCGGGGTCTCGACGGTGTGGATTCGTGGACAGGGTGCAGCAGAACAGAACAGATAATACGTAGTCAGCCATCCCATTTGGGAGGGCCTGCGTGTTTGTGGGTTCGTGCCTTGCCGCGCGAGTGGCGTCGCGGTTCAAGGGCGGGATACGGAGACCGGCATCAACTGTGCTGCATTCGCAAGAGGGAACTCCACAGCCCCTACGCGGCCTGAATTCATGTCGAGGATGCCGAGGCGCAGAGTGCAATCCTGCATACTTAGCGGGACGCCCACCTGCTGCTTAAGCTCGATGCCGTCACGCAGCAATGCATCGTAATGGTCGGCGGGAATGTTAAATTTGGCTGGGATGATGAGATTGCCGAAGAGCGCGCCGCCGGAGTCGTAGATGTCTGTGACAATCTGCAGCGCGCAGTGGCGAACACCGTCAGCAGCGGCGGGGCAGTCGATGTCACTTGCATTTGCGACGATGCGCACTGCGTATCTCCGGTGCGGAACCTTCACGTTTTTGCTCGCCTTGCTGCCATGGGTGGGTTCGGGGTCGGCTCCCGTGGGCCGGGCGGTGGCCAGGAAGACGATCCCGGTCGGCTCGGGAGCGCCATGGATCATGGCTACTCTCATCGCGTCGCTGAGCGCGGGCGCAGCGTCGGATGGGGAATTCTTTGGTGCTGCAGGCGATGGCGAGTGGCTTGCCTGATTCTGCGTGTGCGGATTGTCGACTGGATATTTGTTCCGGTAGAAGAGCGTCACGTCCTTGCGCGCGACTTCAACTTTTATGCTGCGTTCCGGGAGTATCCCCACAGGGGCTTTTGAAGGCACATAGGTGAGCGTGTAGTAATTTGAGCCTGCTTCAACGGCCTGTTCCGTCGCTCTGGCAAGATCGTTCGTGTTGAAGAACGCCTTCCCTCCGGTTTTCTCCGCTAGGTCCCGCATACCCTGAATGTGTTCATTCAGGTGAACGAACCAAAAAATGTCCGGCCCTATCACGCTCTGGTCCGTCTTCGACACATCGCCCGGTTTGCCTGGCGCCCCGGCCTTGATCGAGTCCTTGTCGTTGTTGGAGTCGTGCGGGCCGGCGTTCTCCGCATCCAGAGATTCGTCCGTTGTAAGGCCGGCATCGTCGATGGGAAAAACAGCGACCCGGTTCGCGCCGAGTTGGCTGCCTGTGTTTTCTGTGCTGGTGATGAGAGCTGGATCTACGGAGAGTACGTTCGAAATGAATTTGGGCGCGGGAAACGAGGCCGAATACCAGATAAGGTTCTTCCGGTCGGGGAGAGTGGCCAGATAGCGGGCAAGCTCACTAATTGCTTGCACCGTGAGGATTTGCCGCTGTATAGGCGGTATAGTTGGCACTCTCAAAGCCTCAATTGCCACTTGCGCGAGAGCGGGGCTTTCACTTCGCCCGTTGAGTGGCTTTGGGGCCGCCGTTTGAATTGCAGCTTCAGTCGAGCCAGATTGAAGCTTTCCATCCATTGCCTCTGAGTTATCGGCCGGCGACGGCGGAGCAAGCGCCGTAGGCTCCTCGCCCACCACTACCGCGCGGAGCCGCACAACATCGGAAGTGAACCCCTGCACTAGATGCAAGTGATCGCCCACGGCGAAGATGGCCACCTGGGTTCCGGGCCGCATCTGTTTCAGAAACTTCAGCACATGGTTTCGCAGATAAGGACGGTCGCTAATGGATGTGTTGAGATAGTCGATCAGCAGCACGTTGAGCGGGCCGCTGGCCGGTACCGGCGTGCGATTGGTGTAAGTGCCCGGTTCGAGCATTGGCAATGGCGCGATGCGCCGAGGCTCCGTGCCGACAGAGTGCACTTCAAAGTCTCTCACGGTTTGAAGATGGCCGTCTTCAAATATCTTGAAGTCGTTTGCGGTGAGGTTATGCACGGGATTCTGCTGCGCATCAAGCACCGTTACATCGACGACGACTAGGTTGGACCGTGCGTAGATGGTAGTCGTGGGTGCAGGTTGTGGGGGCTGGGCTGCGGCAAATGTTGAAAGGTTAAGTAGAAAGACGAGGCCCGAGAGTAAACACATGCTACGCATAAGTAAGCTCCTTTGGGCGGCTAGAGTTTAGAACAGACGCGCGGCCGAAGGAAAGGATAGGCCTTAGCAGCTTCGCTATCAATGCGCAGCAAGCAAAATTCAATCCGCCGTAAAACACACCTAAGTCCTTTGGCTCTATCCAAACGACGAGATCAACGATTCGACCATCCGAACAGCTCTTCTTCGCGTGCCAGTAGAACACGAAGAAGAGTTGTTGGGCGGTCCTTTGCAAACGCCAAGCCGCTGTTATAGCCTGGGCATGATCGAAAGCCTAAAACTTTATTGGGGATCGTATGGGCTGTTGGGATTGTTGCAGTAGGAAATATTGCTTATATTACAGCCGTATTGGGACCCGCAGGAGAAGGCGCAGCTACACATTTCCCAATTGACTTCAGACATGCATGCGGACCAATCATAAGTGCCCAACCCCCAATAGGCACAATCGGATTGGTTCTGGGCGTATTGCCATAGGCATACGTTCATGCAAGCCTGGAAGGAGTCGCTACCGCATCCGCCGCTTTGCCCGTACATCTTGTAGCTGCCCACCAAAAGCAGCACGACCATTGCCAATTTACAGATGGATTTCATGAAGATCCTCCTTTTGGATCGGTTTGGGGTGAGTTAGTCCGATTGTTTACTGAAGGACGCGCGCTAGTACACGTTGTTCCCCACTCTCGTCCTGCTTGCCCATCCATTCGTCGAGGACTTTTCCGTGCGGGTCGACGAGTAGCATTGTTGGGGTTGCTTGTACGCCAATCTTGCTGAAATCAGCCGAGACTATGCTGGTGGGAGTAACTTGCGCCTGCTGTAGGAAGGACTGCGCCTCGGCGACCGGCTGTGGAAAGACAGCGATCACGTCGAGTTTGCCTTGCGCCTTTTCAGCAAGAGTTTTGTAGAAGGGAAGACTGTCTTTGCAGAAGTGGCACTTGGTTGAGATGGCCACCAGAAGGGAGTTATGCCGCGGGTTGAGCTGCGTGCCGGGTAGGGTTACAGATGTGCCGACCAGTGCTCGGGGGGGGGCGGATTGCTTGTTTTTGTTGAGTTCACCACGGACGATGACGAACAGAAATGCGGCTACGCCAACAATAACAGCAATGTTGGCGCACTTTTCCAGTAACTTCATTTCGAGTGTCTCCTGACTCTACGAATATGTCCTTCGCGGAACCTTGGCGCAGGAGGGGCCCAGTGGTGCTTGGTCGAATCCGGCATTAACTATGAAGC
>Ga0302319_10018584_pt1:0-2500 | contig 12675 bp, 10 predicted proteins | sample Bog_T0_2_FD_203319 | JGI IMG/M metagenome (GOLD analysis project Ga0302319, IMG submission 203319) | Peat permafrost microbial communities from Stordalen Mire near Abisko, Sweden - Bog_T0_2 | ecosystem: Environmental > Terrestrial > Soil > Wetlands > Peat | place: Sweden: Abisko...
GCAGGCCTTACGCCTGAATAATGTTGCATGGAATAATAGAATAGGACCTCGGTTCTATTTTGTTGGTTTTGTAGAGCATTGAGGTAATGATTAATAGGGACAGACGGGGGCATTCGTATTGCGGTGTTAGAGGTGAAATTCTTGGATCGCCGCAAGACGAACAACTGCGAAAGCATTTGCCAAGAATGTTTTCATTAATCAAGAACGAAAGTTGGAGGTTCGAAGACGATTAGATACCGTCCTAGTTCCAACCATAAACGATGCCAACTAGCGATTAGCTGCTGTTAATTAAACGACACAGCTAGCAGCTTCCGGGAAACCAAAGTTTTTGGGTTCCGGGGGAAGTATGGTTGCAAAGCTGAAACTTAAAGGAATTGACGGAAGGGCACCACCAGGAGTGGAGCCTGCGGCTTAATTTGACTCAACACGGGAAAACTCACCCGGCCCGGACACCGTAAGGATTGACAGATTGAGAGCTCTTTCTTGATTCGGTGGGTGGTGGTGCATGGCCGTTCTTAGTTGGTGGAGCGATTTGTCTGGTTAATTCCGATAACGAACGAGACTCTAGCCTGCTAAATAGGCAGTGGATTATTCGTCCACTGTACTTCTTAGAGGGACAAGCAGCGTCTAGCTGCACGAGATTGAGCAATAACAGGTCTGTGATGCCCTTAGATGTTCGGGGCTGCACGCGCGCTACACTGAAGGAATCAACATGCTTCTCAACCTTGGCCGGAAGGTCTAGGTAACCCGTTGAAACTCCTTCGTGATTGGGATAGGGAATTGCAATTATTTCCCTTGAACGAGGAATTCCCAGTAAGTGCGGGTCATCAGCTCGCGCTGATTACGTCCCTGCCCTTTGTACACACCGCCCGTCGCTACTACCGATTGGAGGTAGAGCAGAGGCCTCGGGATTGATCTCTGGACTGGTTTCCGCTAGCCCAGAGTATTGAGAACTTGGTCTATGCCCTAGCTTTAGAGGAAGTAAAAGTCGTAACAAGGTTTCCGTAGGTGAACCTGCGGAAGGATCATTACCGGATGTAATATCCAAACCTTTGGGGTTCGCTTGCCTGAATCATGCGGTGGGCGCTCTGCGCAATTCCGTGGCTTGTTGAACCTAACAGTGCATTTGCGCTGGTTACTCCCTGTGCGGCAATTGTGAGCCCAAGTTTATCTCAGGGATAATCGGTACTCTTGTGCTAGTTGTTAACGGGTTTCTCTTCGGGTACCTACGCTGTGCACCCTCACAGACCAGCCCGGCTGTGGGAGTGGGGTGCATAGCAGAAGGTTAGCCAGGCAAGTTCACGGCTAACTGTAGGTTTAAAGAGCTAGGCATGGAGGTTTCGGAAGTTACCTCTGGGAGTCGAAGCGTTGGTCTGGCGCCTACAGCAACGCACCTGTGCCGCCTCCTCTGCACAGTTCGACCGCTCACACCGACGCAGCTCAGCGTCTGTCTAGCCGCCCGGAACACTTTTAAACTTCTAAGATATAATCCAAAGCATACTATTCTAAGCGGTGGATCACTTGGCTCGTGGGTCGATGAAGAACGCAGCCAACTGCGTGAATTAATGTGAATTGCAGACACATTGAACATTGACATTTTGAACGCATATTGCGGAAGTGGGTTTTTCCCGCTTCCACATCTGTCTGAGGGTGACATACATATAAGCTTTGCGCGCTCTGTGATCGGTGAGTTAGTAGCCCTAATTCAAGGGTGCTTCTACTACTAACCCCGCCGATTATGGTGCTCTGGCGTGCAGGTTTGGCTCGCTGCAGCTTCGGCTGTACCGAGTTTAAGATCGAGCTAGCGGTTGCTTCTTCTTACCGCTATCGTCTAATTTGCGCTGCTGGTTTGCTCGTTGCAATCCAACCTGCTGTTGCTTCTTACGGCGGTTGAGTTGTAGCTGAAATGGGCTGTACCGTGCGTACTGTTTCACCTCAGATCAGGTGTGACTACCCGCTGAATTTAAGCATATTATTAAGCGGAGGAAAAGAAACTAACAAGGACTCCCCTAGTAATGGCGAATGAACGGGGAAGAGCCCAGCACCGAATCCCGCAGTGTTTCACTGCCGAGAACTGTGGTGTTTAGGCAAGCCTTTCCGGCATTTCGAGGCAGTCAAAGTCCCCTTGAGGGGGGCCATGGCCCATAGCGGGTGCAAGGCCCATACGACGTCTCTTGTGTCGGTTGGAGCTGCCGTGGAGTCGGGTTGCTTGAGAGTGCAGCCCAAAGTGGGTGGTAAACCCCATCTAAGGCTACATATAACCACGAGACCGATAGCAAACAAGTACCGTGAGGGAAAGTTGCAAAGAACTTTGAAGAGAGAGTTCAAAGGGCGTGAAACCGCTTAGAAGTAAACGGGTGGAGCTGCCATTACGTCTACTGGATTCAGCTTGCCGGTAGCAGACTGCTTTCTCTTGATCGCAAGACAAGAGTGTGGTTCTGGTTTGTTGCCGGTAGGTGCATTTTCGGTAGAAGTGCGCCACGACCAACTGGAACGTCAG
>Ga0302319_10018584_pt1:7500-10000 | contig 12675 bp, 10 predicted proteins | sample Bog_T0_2_FD_203319 | JGI IMG/M metagenome (GOLD analysis project Ga0302319, IMG submission 203319) | Peat permafrost microbial communities from Stordalen Mire near Abisko, Sweden - Bog_T0_2 | ecosystem: Environmental > Terrestrial > Soil > Wetlands > Peat | place: Sweden: Abisko...
CATGTCTAAGCACAAGCCCAAGAATGGTAAAGCCGCGAATGGCTCATTACAACAGCCATAGTTTACTGGATCTTACATTCCTACTTGGATAACTGTGGTAATTCTAGAGCTAATACACGCACGAAAGCTCTGACCTTACGGAAGGAGCGCATTTATTAGAACAAAACCAATCGGACCGCAAGGTCCGCCAATTGGTGAATCTGAATAACTTTGCCGATCGCATGGTCTCGTACCGGCGACGTATCTTTCAAATGTCTGCCTTATCAACTTTAGATGGTAGTTTACACGCCTACCATGGTTGTAACGGGTAACGGAGAATAAGGGTTCGACTCCGGAGAGGGAGCCTGAGAAATGGCTACCACATCCAAGGAAGGCAGCAGGCACGCAAATTACCCACTCCCGGCACGGGGAGGTAGTGACGAAAAATAACGAGGCGGTTCTCTACGAGGCCCGCCATCGGAATGGGTACAATTTAAATCCTTTAACGAGGATCTATTGGAGGGCAAGTCTGGTGCCAGCAGCCGCGGTAATTCCAGCTCCAATAGCGTATATTAAAGTTGTTGCGGTTAAAAAGCTCGTAGTTGGATCTGCGGCCGAGGAGAGCGGTCCCCTTCGGGAGGTACTGCTTTTCCTGGCCTAATTCTCCGGTTTTCCCTTGGTGCTCTTCATTGAGTGTCATTGGTGGCCGGAACGTTTACTTTGAAAAAATTAGAGTGCTCAAAGCAGGCGTCTGCCTGAATAGTGGTGCATGGAATAATGAAATAGGATATTGGTTCTGTTTTATTGGTTCGGAGCTAATATAATGATTGAAGGGGACAGACGGGGGCATTCGTATTGCGACGTTAGAGGTGAAATTCTTGGATCGTCGCAAGACGGACTACTGCGAAAGCATTTGCCAAGAATGTTTTCATCAATCAAGAACGAAAGTCTGAGGTTCGAAGGCGATCAGATACCGCCCTAGTTCAGACCGTAAACGATGCCAACTAGCGATCCGTCGGCGTTAATTTATGACTCGACGGGCAGCTTCCGGGAAACCAAAGTTTTTGGGTTCCGGGGGAAGTATGGTTGCAAAGCTGAAACTTAAAGGAATTGACGGAAGGGCACCACCAGGAGTGGAGCCTGCGGCTTAATTTGACTCAACACGGGAAAACTCACCCGGCCCGGACACCGTAAGGATTGACAGATTGAGAGCTCTTTCTTGATTCGGTGGGTGGTGGTGCATGGCCGTTCTTAGTTGGTGGAGCGATTTGTCTGGTTAATTCCGATAACGAACGAGACTCTAGCCTGCTAAATAGGCAGTGGATTATTCGTCCACTGTACTTCTTAGAGGGACAAGCAGCGTCTAGCTGCACGAGATTGAGCAATAACAGGTCTGTGATGCCCTTAGATGTTCGGGGCTGCACGCGCGCTACACTGAAGGAATCAACATGCTTCTCAACCTTGGCCGGAAGGTCTAGGTAACCCGTTGAAACTCCTTCGTGATTGGGATAGGGAATTGCAATTATTTCCCTTGAACGAGGAATTCCCAGTAAGTGCGGGTCATCAGCTCGCGCTGATTACGTCCCTGCCCTTTGTACACACCGCCCGTCGCTACTACCGATTGGAGGTAGAGCAGAGGCCTCGGGATTGATCTCTGGACTGGTTTCCGCTAGCCCAGAGTATTGAGAACTTGGTCTATGCCCTAGCTTTAGAGGAAGTAAAAGTCGTAACAAGGTTTCCGTAGGTGAACCTGCGGAAGGATCATTACCGGATGTAATATCCAAACCTTTGGGGTTCGCTTGCCTGAATCATGCGGTGGGCGCTCTGCGCAATTCCGTGGCTTGTTGAACCTAACAGTGCATTTGCGCTGGTTACTCCCTGTGCGGCAATTGTGAGCCCAAGTTTATCTCAGGGATAATCGGTACTCTTGTGCTAGTTGTTAACGGGTTTCTCTTCGGGTACCTACGCTGTGCACCCTCACAGACCAGCCCGGCTGTGGGAGTGGGGTGCATAGCAGAAGGTTAGCCAGGCAAGTTCACGGCTAACTGTAGGTTTAAAGAGCTAGGCATGGAGGTTTCGGAAGTTACCTCTGGGAGTCGAAGCGTTGGTCTGGCGCCTACAGCAACGCACCTGTGCCGCCTCCTCTGCACAGTTCGACCGCTCACACCGACGCAGCTCAGCGTCTGTCTAGCCGCCCGGAACACTTTTAAACTTCTAAGATATAATCCAAAGCATACTATTCTAAGCGGTGGATCACTTGGCTCGTGGGTCGATGAAGAACGCAGCCAACTGCGTGAATTAATGTGAATTGCAGACACATTGAACATTGACATTTTGAACGCATATTGCGGAAGTGGGTTTTTCCCGCTTCCACATCTGTCTGAGGGTGACATACATATAAGCTTTGCGCGCTCTGTGATCGGTGAGTTAGTAGCCCTAATTCAAGGGTGCTTCTACTACTAACCCCGCCGATTATGGTGCTCTGGCGTGCAGGTTTGGCTCGCTGCAGCTTCGGCTGTAC
>Ga0302319_10018585_pt1 | contig 12675 bp, 24 predicted proteins | sample Bog_T0_2_FD_203319 | JGI IMG/M metagenome (GOLD analysis project Ga0302319, IMG submission 203319) | Peat permafrost microbial communities from Stordalen Mire near Abisko, Sweden - Bog_T0_2 | ecosystem: Environmental > Terrestrial > Soil > Wetlands > Peat | place: Sweden: Abisko, Stordalen Mire...
CCAGAGGCTGCACCAACCTCAGCGAACTCAGCGCACCCAAGGCGACTACCGTGGACGCCAGCGGCTGCACCAACCTCAGCGAACTCAGCGCACCGGAAGTGGGCTACGTGCACGCCAGCGGCTGCACCAACCTCAGCGAACTCAGCGCACCCAAGGCGACTACCGTGTACGCCAGGGGCTGCACCAACCTCAGCGAACTCAGCGCACCGGAAGCGACTAAGGTAATTGCCAGCGGCTGCACCAACCTCAGCGAACTCAGCGCACCCAAGGCGACTACCGTGTACGCCAGGGGCTGCAATCCAAAGTTGACTATCAAGGCGAAGAAAGGCGCGCAGATAATCCGATGAACGCATTTTGCTATCAGGCCGATCTCTGGTGCGAAGAGTGCGCCAGGCAGATCATGTTCGATAATCGGCGCAATGGCTGATCGCGCGTTTCGGCCTGCTGCCGGGCACGAAGGAGTTTCGCGACTGAAATGCCGATACGTCCTGAGCTGCGTAAATACTACGGTGTGGCGCATCGGGCTTACCGTCTGGCCCTTATCGCGGCACGCGGCAACCGCTGCTCGAAGTGTGGTCAGGAAGTCACCAAATATCTGAATCTGGCGCACACCACCCACGATCCGAAGAGGTCGGACGTCGCGCTGATGTGTCCGGCAGATCACAACCGGCACGATGCCCGTCACAGGTACGCCGTCTGGCGCAGGAATCGCGCGAGACGCGTCGGGCAGCTTTGGCTGTGGGCTGAGGTCCAGTGGGCGCCGTACCCGCTGTGGCTGATTCCGCCGCGCGAGCGGCCCGCGCCGGACAAGCCGGGGGATCTGTTCTGATGGCCGACACAGCGGCGCGCGTTATCTGGTCAACAAATATTTGGGAATTATATACATTACTACCCCGATTTCGCATTTTTCTTAGCCTTTCGCGCTCTTTTGCGTTGAGCCTTTGTCTTAGGTTTTGGCTTGTAAGCCAGCACGATATCAGCGATTACGTCTAGTTCCGGCGGGGTCTTTGGCGTCACGCGATCACCTCTTTGTATGTGATCCGCTTGCCCGCTACGGTGCGTCCACCGCGTTCGCGCATCCCTAGCACTGGAGTTTTACCGACCGAGCCCCTGCTCCCTTACGCGCGGTCACCAGTAAATACATGCCGTAGATCCACTTGTGTAGGGGGATCTTCGACGCGCCGAATATTGTCCCGTCCCGCAAGGTGAAGGTGAACTTGTTGCACGCGCCACAACGATAGGAGCCCTTCGGACGCGCCGTTACGCGCGCGCTGGAGTGGCACTGCGGACAGGTAGGACCGTTGGGCCACAGGCGACCTTCGAGGTAGATTCGAGCGGCTTCCTGATCGGGAAACCGCTCGAAAAGTTGGAAAGTTGAAATGGTGGAGCGGGACATTCAGAATCCCTTCCAGAACAGGTAAACGGAATTGTCGCTGCACACAGAAGCGTCGAAACCAGGCAGCGAGCCAAGCCACCACTTCAGACGATTCCAGCGCGTGCGGATACGCTTTTCGCCGGTTTCCCAATTACGGGGCGCTGGCAACGGGCCAACCCAACGACGTTTCCGGGTGCGCGTCGTGCTGGCTTGGTATACCGGCGTTTCGGGTTCCGGCATCCCACTCAGTAGCGGCTTCATGAGATCCTCCCGAGCGCGGCGCAATCGATGATGCGGCCTTTGTCATCGCGGATTGGGCGTGCTGGAACGTATACATCTTGGCGGTGCAGTATCGCTTGCGCGGTGATGCTGGAGACCACGTAAGCGAAGAATACGTGGTCAGGCTCGCTATCCGTGGATCGCATCCCGCATTCCTGGCATGGTTCCCAATCGGGCTTCGTCTCGTCGAACCGGACGAATTTGCCGCGGCACTCCCATCCCTGTTCTGGCAGTCCTGCGACTGCGCCGAATTCAGTCTCGACTACCGGGATGCCGTTCACGTCGCCGATCACTGTTTCAGTCGTTTCGACGCGCGCGATACCGCTGCTCTCAACGGTCTCGGTAATAGTGCCTTGCTGACACTCGCCGCGCGAATCCTCGCACGTCTGACCGTTGCAGCGCGGGCAAGTGCGCTGTATCACGAGCGGATGCGGCGTAAGGTTGACGATTTTCATACTCAATACTCCGAATTTCTGGCGATCCACATCGCCGTTTCGAGCGTTTCAGAGAACGCTATCTCTTTGCCCCGTTTGGTTACTTTGTAACCGGCGTGGTCTCGGACCTCGCGCTCGATCACGCAGCCGTAGTGCAGGAGATGTTTTGCGCGCCCAGGATCGGCTTCCTGTCCGCATCCCTTCAGCGCCTCACCGGCGACCAGCGCGGCGAAGCGGGACTGTTCGTCTAATTTCGTGGCGACTTCACCGGCCACGCGGCTTGCAAAATCGCTCATGCGGCAACCTCGTATCCGAAGCATTGCGGAACGCGGACCCAGATAGTTCCGTCTTTCTGCCGCCGCACGCGGAGCCAGTGATTTCCGCTGTGGACCCCGTTAGGCTCAATGGTGATGTCGCTTCCATCCGCCCGGCGGATGTGCAGGGCGTGCGGTGTCAGGTTTATGATTTTCATTTTTTCCCCTCGTCAATCAATCGCTTGGCCGACGCCGCTGTTTCGTGCGAATCCAGCAACGCAGCAACGCTTGCCAGATCATCGGCGTCAAGTCTCTGGAGCACCACGTTCTGGGTTCGCTGCGTGCTCATGTTGTTTTGCGCGGAAAGCTCAATCAGTCCGCGCACCTTGCAGAATGCTTCATAAGCGGTTTGGGTGATCGTCATCGCGGTGCTCCCATGCGTGCCGCAAAGGCGATAGCATCGGCCGTGGCGATCTTGGAATATGCCCGCTCGCCCGATCCACCTGCCGCGCCTTCAATATAGGCGCTCGGCAGAAAAATGAAATCACGCCCCCGACCGACTACCGTGCGGTCGATGGAGTAGGCGGCGCGATAAACGCCCGTCCATCCGATTGTTCCATCCGCCAGTTTTACGCGCTGGCGGGCAATGACTTCGAATTCTTTCTCGCTGATGTTTTTCATGCGTCCGCTCCGCAGTAAACACATTCGCCGTTCCGCACTTTTCGGGGACGTCCGCACGAGTAGCAAGCTCGCCCTTGGGCGATCAAAGACGGCGGAGTCTGTGCCGCCAGCTTTGCGTTGCGCTGTGCAACGTAAGCATCCGACGCGGTTCGAAGTTGGTTCGCTTCGTCTTCGCTGAGTTCACGAATGAAACCGTACGCGCCGCCAAGGTCCAGTTTTTTGCTTTCATCTGTGAACAGCGGAGAGGATAGGATATTTCCCTCTACCCCGCCTTGCAGCCGCTTCGACTCTCCGGCGCGGCGCAATCTTGTAACGCCCCGTTCTGCCAGTTCACGCGCGAACTGGCTATCGTCGATTTCGACCGGCACCAAGCTCATCTCGTGAGTGTCGCCGCCCATAAACAGTATCGTTTTCATATTGTTTCGTGTCCTTTCGTTTCCTACTACTCTTCAATGATACTTTGTTACCCCGCACTTGTCAAGGGTATTTATGTATATAATTCCCAATTCGTCGATGGATACTGCTGTTCTGATGGCCGACACAGCGGCGCGGCAATCAAGTCGTAACCTTCAAAGCAATCAAGCCGTTAACCCAAAGCGGCCCTAAACCTGCGACAGTTGTAGGTGACCCATGAAGCCCCTCGACCCGTAGAGCACCGACGTGTCCCATGTACGGCCCTAAGCTGGCTCCCAACGCTATGCACAGCCAAAAAGAGTAACGGGAAGCCCTGTAAAGCGCAGGCAATACGCGGCGGGCGTGTGTGCCGGGTGCACGGCGGATCGGCTCCGCAGGTCGTAGCTGCCGCGATGCGCCGCATCCTGATGGCTGCCGATCCGGCGGCCGCCAAACTCATCCAAATCGCGCTCGGGCGTAAGACGCACCCGAAAGACGCCATCATGGCGATCCGCGAGCTGCTGAACCGCGCTGGCATTCACAGTGCTGTAGATACCGGAATGGGCAACGATCCGGACACCGGCGGCCAGGTCCTCTGGGACGAGTTCATTCAGATCCACCGCCGAAGGGCGCAGCCCGATGAATAAAGGTGGGGCGGACGCCACTGCGTCCCCGGGAACCGAATGAGCCTGTCTCCGGCAGAGCGCGCCGTGTGGGACGATTACGTCCGCCTCGGGCGCTTGCTGGATGATGCGCTTACACGCAAACGGCTATCGGCGGCGGGGCGCAAAGGCGGCTGGCGGCGCTGGCACCGCGAGCGTTCGATCGTCGCTTTGCTTCCTATGGTCGAGCGCGTCGCCAAAAACGTCCGCTGGATGTTTGCGCCGCACATTGCCATCGATGACTTGACCCAGGCCGGCAGTCAGGGCCTCGTGGCCGCGTCGAACACGTACGATCCGGCAAAAAGCAAAGGCAGCTTCGAGCCTTACGCTTACTTCCGGGTGCGCGGTGCCATCATCGATTCGCAGAAGCGCCGTGTGTACAAAGAGGAGCAACACACTTCGCTCGACCGCGCCGTCTCCGCAAACCAAAAGGAGCGAGGCCAGGCGCCGCGAACGCTGCTCGATGTCACGCGCGACCGCAGGCCGCTGCCGGACGCCGATGCGCAGGCCGAAGAGATCCACCGGCTGCTCTGGGAGGCGATCGCGGAACTGCCGCAGCCCGAGCGGCGCGTCATGGAGTGCCACCTGGAGGGGCGCAGTCTGACCGCGACCGCGAAAGAAGTGGGACTATCGCTCATGTGGACACGCGCGAAGCTGGCTGACGCGCGTGCTGCAGTGGGCGCGGCTGTACGGGGCGAATGAGCGAATTCGATTTGCTGAAGGAAACGCGGGACGTTACCCGGCGCATCATCATCAGGGAACTTTACGATGCTGCGCAGTCGGGCGACATCGAGGTGTTTGCCGAGGCGTTCGATCGCTACGATGCGTTCAGGGCGCTGGAACTGGCCTCGTGGCAAACAATAGCCAGGGACGCGATCAACACGCAAACGGCGACGTACATCATCGAAGCGCCAACGCCGGAGATGCGGAAGATTTTGTTTCCCGAGGAGGGTTGATACTCAAAGGACCGCCGGACGGTTCCTGGACAACGGATCGGCGGGATTCGCCAACGGGCCGGGGAGCTTTGGAACGCACCCGGCCTGCGCGGAACGTCGAAGTCACAATCGTTGACCCTCGACAAACTAAATCGCCAGCTCGTCGGGGCGGCTGTGAGAGGCGAATGATCGAAACAAACATGGGCTGGGCGGTAATCGAAGTTGCCGGAGAGAGCCACATTGTTCCGATCGCCGACATTCAACCGCATTCGACGGACCCGGGCTGTCCCTGCGGGCCCGTGCGCCATCCGGGTGACTCCGATGTGATTGTTCATAACAGCTTTGACGGGCGCGAAGTGGCCGAGCGTCGAAACCAGTAAGTACTGACACTCGACAAACTAAGCCAGCAGGACCTCGACCTCGTTTACCGCTCGTTCCGCGATCACGCGGACTTTTGCCGGACGTCGCTCGTCGTCGAGACGGAGAGCAAGCAGCTCGTCCCGATGGAGCTTTCGCCGGGCCAGATCCTGCTCAACGACGCGATCAAACGGCAACGCGCCAAAGGCGTGCCGGTCCGGCTGATCTATCTCAAGTCACGCCGCATCACGGCGACGACGGGCACCGCGGCGCACTTCTTCCGCGGGACGGCGTTTCAGGCGGGCGTGCATACGGCGGTCATCGCGCACGACGACACCAGCACCCAGAACATCTTCGGGATCTACAAACGCTTCCACAACCTGTACAGGCCGTTCGCCGGCGTGATACGCTTGCCGCAATCCGGCGTCAAAGGCGAGAAGATCATTTTCGAGTACGGCGGTGAGCCCGAGTCTTCCTTCATTCAGGTGAAGACGGCGGGCTCTCTCAATTTCGGGCGTTCGTTCCGGTTGACGAACGTCCATTTCTCGGAGTTCCCGTACTACGCCAAGCCCGCGGAACTCCTCGCAGCCGTCATGTCGGCAGTCCCGAAGCTGCCCGACACGACGGCGGTGATCGAAGGGACGGCGCGCACGATCGGCGACACGTTCCACAAGATGTGGCAGCAGGCGATCGATCCCTCGTGCGAGTCGGAATGGGTCGGGCTGTTCATGGGCTGGTGGCAGCATCCGGGCAACCGCATGCCCCCCGCCGTGCGGCCCGAGCAGTTCATGGATGCGTTGACGGCGGAGGAGCTGGAACTAAAAGGCCGATACAATCTCGACCTTGAGCAACTGGCCTGGCGCCGGTGGACGATCCAGAACGACTTCGCCGGCGATGTCGTCCGCTTTCGCCGTGAGCATCCGGCAACGGCGGAGGATGCCTTTACCGCGAGCTCACGTAATAGGTTCAGTGTCCCGCATATTCAGCGGTTCCCGATCCAGCGCGATCCGATGGTCGGCGAGCTGGTGGCCGATCCCATCGGCATCGAGAAGCAACTCGTGTTCCTGCCTGGCGAAACGGGTGCGCTCCGGATCTGGAAGAAACCGGAACGCGGGCGTCTGTACGCGATCGGGGCGGATTGCGCCCAGGGTCAGGACGTCGGCCCGGCGGACGGGCAGAGCGATCCGGATTTCAGCGTGGGCGAAGTGTTTGACCGGGATACGGGAGAACAAGTTGCCGTGCTGCGGGCGCGCATGATGCCGGGAGAAACCGGGCGCTACATGGCGAGGCTTGCCCAGTGGTATAACATGGCTCAGCTATGCGGGGAGCGAAATCCGGGCGGCGGCGGCATCTCGATGCTCGAAGCGATGATGAACGCCGACTACCCGGCCGGACTGCTCTACCATCGAAGCCTCACCCCCGACCAGGACCCGCAAGTACGCGGCGACCGGATCGGCTGGGATACCTCCGGCGTTAGCAGGCCCATGCTGCTCGGATACCTCGATGAGGCGATCCGGCAGGGTGCGCTGGCGATCCACGACGCGGTTACGCAGCAGGAACTGCTGACGTTCGTCATCAAGCCGAACGGCAAAGCGGAGGCGCAGAATGGCTGTCATGACGACTGCGTAATCGCGACTGCGCTGGTGCTGATCGTCATGCAGCGGATGCCGCGGCCGGTGTCGCGGCAGTTACTTGCGCCTCCGGAAGTACGAAAATACAATCAGCCCGCGCGCAACGACGACCGGCGCGGCGCGAATGTGAGGATTCGATGAACAAGACGTTCTGGGAGTGGTTTTTGAGCGCGCTGTTCTTCGGCTACGCGCTGTTCTGGCTCGGCGTGTACTTCGGCGAGCGGGGAATGCTGCGGGCGTGGGTGCCGTTTAGCCGGAAAGGACCTCAGCCCGTCGATGTCAACGCAGTCGCCCGGCAACTTGGGCAAGCAGCGCGGCGGGAAGAGGAGCGACTGGTCCGGAGCATCTTCGAAGATGGCAAGGCGAAGCCGTGAACCGGCGCGGGTTTCTTCGACTACCCGCTGCGGGTGCGCTGGTTGGCGCCGTGCCGGTCGTGGCCGCGGCGGCTCCAGTGGCGACGGTGACCGTGCGGCATCCGATCCCCGACTGCCTGTGTGGCTGGCAGATGATGGTACTCCCGAGCGAGTGGAACGACCGGACGGCGCGCCGCATGGTCTGCCCTAATCATCGCTGCGGCAACTACGGCAAGATTTGCGTGCAGTCGCTGTACGAGGTCATCGTGGAGCGTGACGTGTCGGGCGTCGAATAACCCGGCATGGCGCGACTGACGACGAAGCAACGCAACGCTCTGCCCGATTCCGCATTCGCAGGACCGAACCGAAGCTACCCGGTGGAAGACAAAGCCCACGCCATCGCGGCGAAACGTCTCTCAGGACGCGGGGTAAAGGCGGGTAATATCAGCTCCGCGACGAAAGCGAAGATCGACGCCAAAGCGAACCGCGTGGCGCCCGGCGGCCTGCGTAACGCACTGAACGACGCGGGGCGGTAGACGTCGAATCCCGCATCATGCTCCTTCTGTTGGTTCTTCTGATCGTTGTGTTCGGCGGCGGCTTCGGCTACTACGGCGGGCACGCCTGGGGCGGCTACGGGTACGGCGGCGGCTTCGGCCTGATCGTGCTTCTGCTTGTACTTCTGTTCGTCTTTGGCCGCGGGCGCTTCTGACGCGCCTGTGCTCTGCTTTCATCGCCGTACGACGTGGCCGCAAGGCCCGCGCGAAGCTCCGTATGTGGTCTGCCTTCGCTGCACGGCGTCGTTCGATTACGACTGGGTGAAAATGCGCCGGGGAAGGAAAAGGCGTAGACTCAGGAGCATGTTTACACCGACCGGAGTTCCCCAGCAAACGCCCCGCGCGATCAAACAGACCTTCGCCGATCTGCACGCCCAAGCGGTTGAACGGCTCAACTCAATCACCGACACGAACGAGAAAGCGCAGTTCGCTCTCGCCATGAGCGACTGGTTCCGTCTGCAGTACGAAGGCTTCCGGCTCGATGCGCCCGGCGCCGGACAGGGCGCAGCGGCCTGAAGGTACAGACCCCTTCTCATGCGCCGCCCCTTCATGTTCCGGTATAACGGCCAGTGGCCGCGCGGACGCGCGCCTAATTGACGATCCCCACCCTTGCCGCTCTCGCCGCGGCGTGGATCGCCGTCGAGGAAGGTCCGGCGCGGCTCGTTGCCTACCAGGACCCCGGCGGAGTCTGGACAATCGGCCAGGGCCATACGGCGGGCGTGAAGGAAGGCGATACCTGCACGCTGGCGCAGTCGGTTGCGTGGTTCGCGGAGGATCAGGCGCGGCTGTTTGCAATCATGGGGCAGTTTCCCTGGCATCCACTGAAACAGGCCGCCTTTGTGGACTTCGGCTACAACTGCGGTCTGGGCGCACTCGAAAAGGTGCTGAACGCGACCGACGTGATTTGGAACCCGGTCTATACGCACGATGCGGCGGGCAATGTCGAGCCCGGCCTTGTTTCGCGGCGCACGTTCGAGCGGCTCGTGATAGCCTGTTTCCCGTGAAGATTGCACCTTTCGGCGTGCCCCACAAGGCGGACTTAAGACGCCGAACACCCGGCGTGGTGTGTTAACGAGTCTTGTCTCAGCGTGCCGGCAATGAGGACTGGGAACTTCATCGAGGCGATAGCTCATTCGGGCTAAACGCTTGCGTCCAAACGGTCGAATCTCAACCGTATGGATGCAAAGCTGATTCAGATCCCCCCGTCCACGGTCGATGAATTCTGCGACCTCATCAAGCTGCGCAAAGAGTTTGCGCCGTTTGAGTCGCGATACCAGAAACTCTACGGCGAGCTGAAAGCCCTGCTCTCGAAAGAACCCGGCGACGCCGCTTTCACGGCGACGGGCGAACGGCATTGCCTCAACATCTCGGCCTGCGCGATGGACCGTACGCCCGACGTGGCGAAGGTGCGGAAACGGCTGGGCGCGGCGCTGTTTCTCACGGTCGTGAAGGTCACGGTTACGGCTCTGAAGGAGTTTCTGCTCGATGCCGAAATCGAACCGATGCTGATTGTCACGCAGTCGGGGCCGCGGCGGTACAATCCCGTGCCGATCGCCGCGAAAGCGACGTCGGGAGCCTGAGACCGAAATGTAATTGCGGGAAACCGGGGTGCCACCGCTGCGCATCGAAGCGGAGCCGGGCGAAGCGCATGGCGTTTCTGGCGACGTACGGCATCCTGAAAGACCCAAACGAGCACTCGACCAAAACCCAGCTGGCCGAGGAGCGGCGCATCATGCGGGAACGAGCGGTAGCGGAAAAAGAGGCAAAGGAATGGATAAAGGACTAACGCTCGTCGCGGCCGCTCTGGCGGGGTTGAGCCTGATTGCGCAGGCGCCGCCATCTGCGCCCGTTGCCGTGCGCGTTTACACCGTGACGGACGCAGCGGCCTTTCCCGCTCTGCAGGGCGGCAAGGTGCTCGTGTTTCTCAATGGCCTGTTTCAGGCGCCTGGCATCGATTATTACCCCGTCTCGGCAGACGGCAAGATCCGGTTCTACCCCGGTTTTCTGCATAACGGCGACCAGATCGAGGTTGTGACGCTGCCCTAGTCGAATCACTGACTAGTGACACCACAGCCCCCGAAGCCCGCGCAGAAAGGCCCGCTGCAATCGCAAGCCCCCCCGTCGCAGGCGCCCCCGCCGGGCCCGCCCGCTCCGCCAGCTCCGCCGGCAACTCCGCCCCCGCCCCCGCCCGTCGATCCGGCGGCGCCGATTCAGGTGGAGTACCAGCTCAAGTGGGCAGCGGCGGAAGTGTCTCGCATCGCGCAGAAAATTCAGCACGACTACGAATCGGCGATCTCCGATCACAACCGGCGCATGAACCGCTGGCGCGAGTTCTACCGCCGCTGGCGCTCGATGGTGGACGTGCCGCAGGCGGGCGAAGAGACCGCCTCGAACGTGCCGGTGCCTTTCATCCGGTGGAACATCTTCACCAAATGGGCAAAGGAGATGGATTCGCTTTTTGGGGACGACGCCGAAATCGTGGCCGTGCCCGTCGGGCCGTCCGACTACCGCAAAGACAAGAAGATCAGCCGGTACATGACCTGGCGAGTCTTCAATTCGATGAAGCTGCTCTCGCCGTTCTGCGAGTTCGTGCTGCGCAAGTGCATCTTCGGCAAATCCATCTCGTACAGCCCGTGGAAGCGCGACACGTACGAGGTTGCGGGCGAGGACGTGGTGGACTACGAAGGCCCGGCATTCGAGCCGCAGTGGCCCGACGACATCATCTTGCCGGCGGAGGACGTCAAGACGATCCACGACTTCTCGTTCGTCATCCGCCGTTACCGGGTCACGCCCGACGATCTGCTGCGCGGCGAACGCGACGACCGCTACCAGGGGATCACGAAGAACTGGAAAACGCTGCTCAACATGGCGCAGCACGGCACGCAGCGCGACTTCCGCGGCGAAGAAATCAAGCTCGAAAAGGACGAAGCGGAAGGCGTGATGTACCAGCATCCGCTGTCATCGGGCGAGTGGGTCACGGTGCTCGAATGGTACGGACGCTGGCGGCCGCTCAAGGGCGGCGTGGGGAAAAAGGGCGGCGGCTCGACCAAAGACGCAAGCGAGTGGGACTTCGATAAGCGCGAGATGTTCCAGCGCGAGTACGTCGTGAGGTACATCAAAGAACTGAACCTGATCGTTTCGATTCAGGATCTTGAGACGCTGTACCCCACGATGAAGCGGCGCCGTCCGTTCGTCGAGTCCAGCATGTGCAAGGACGGGACATACTGGTCGCCCGGCATGGGCGAAATGCTGATCGACCTCGAGGACGAACTGAAGGTCAATCACAACCAGACGACCGAGGCGGCGCAGTTTGCGCAGACGCCGATGTTCGGCTACCGTCCGGCGTCCGGACTCAACGCCGACACGTTCAAGGCCGAACCGGGCCTGTTCATTCCGATGGACGATCCATCGGGCGATCTGAAAGAGTTCAAGATCGGCGCGGATCTGCAGTCCGCTGTGTGGAAGGAGCAAACGGTGGTTGGCTACGGAGAAAAGCTGACCGGGCTCACCGATATGCAGCTCGGCCGCCAGCAGGATCGCCCGAACGCGCCCCGCACGGCGGCGCAGACTCACATGCTGCTCGAAGAGGGCAACGTCCGGATCTCGCTCGATACGAAAGTGCTGCAGGAGGACATGGCGCTGGTGCTGCAGCATTTCTGGGAACTCGAATACATGTTCACCCCGCCGCAGACGTTCTTCAGGGTCACGGAAGAAGACGCCGACGGTTTGTTCGAGGTGAACAACGGGGCATCGGCCTTGTCGATTGAGGACCGCGACGGGCGCTACGATTTCCGGCTGAAGTTTGCAAACTCGCTCTGGTCAAGGGAAGTGAAGAAGGAACAGGCGCTGGCGCGCTACCAGCTCGATCTGCAGAATCCCCTTATTGTGCAGAACCCCCGCGCGCTCTGGGCGACAACGAGGGACGCGCACGAGGCGCTCGGCGATCCGAACTTCGCGGATCTGGTGGCCGAACCACCGGCTCCGGACATATCGATTGACCCGCGCGAAGAGTGGGTACGCATCCAGCAGGGCGAACAGGTACACGTCAATCCGATGGATAACGACCAGGTGCACATGATCCGGCACTGGCGCGATCATCAGGAGTCGCTGACCGATCCGAACCGCGATCCGGTGGCCCAGAAGGCGCTCGAAGTCCATTACATGCAGCACATCGCGCAGTTGCAGCAGAAGAAGCTGCAGCAGGCGATTATCGAACAGGCCGTGCAGGCGGCGGGGCAGATGATCCAGAACGGCACGCCGCAGGGGCAGCCGGGCGGCGTGGTGAACTTCCCGTCGGGCATCTTCGGCAGCGCACTCGAAGGCAAACGGGCGGAGAACCGGGGACCTGCGCCCGTGAAAGGCAACCCGGGGGCGAACCCGCCGGCGGTCTACCCGTCGCACGCCGAAGTTCAGCACGAGCAGTAACTCGATTTGAAACGGAATGTTTCACGTGACTGGCGATATATTGGGTTGCACGTCGAATAATCCGGCGTGCCCCCCGACGACTTCACGTTCGATGAAGACGACGACTGGGGCGTCGTGTTCGGAAGAGGTAGCCGGGCGCGGAAAACTGCGGTAACCCTTCGCGTGGGGCAACCATCGAAACTTCGCTTCAATTAGGCCGCGCCCGGCATGTCGAATCATACCGCATGAAAGCAACCCCGCATTTCAACGACATGATGGCCGCCCGCGGAGGCATGGGAATGTCCGCTAAAGGGCCGAAAGCCGCCGCTCCGCCGAAAGCCCAGCCAAAGGGCGCGGGTAAGA
>Ga0302319_10018586_pt1 | contig 12674 bp, 15 predicted proteins | sample Bog_T0_2_FD_203319 | JGI IMG/M metagenome (GOLD analysis project Ga0302319, IMG submission 203319) | Peat permafrost microbial communities from Stordalen Mire near Abisko, Sweden - Bog_T0_2 | ecosystem: Environmental > Terrestrial > Soil > Wetlands > Peat | place: Sweden: Abisko, Stordalen Mire...
GCGCTCATCGGCTCCAACGGCGTCATGAACCGCGTGGCGGAGGATGGCGTGCTTACGCCCTGGTTCCGCAAGCCGCACCGCAGGTTCGGCACCACCAGCCGCATTATCAACCTGGTCGCCATTCTGCAGCTGGTCACGATTGTGGTGAGCATGGGCGACGTCGGAATGCTGGGCGAGGCCTATGCTTTCGGCGTGGTCTGGAGTTTCGCCATGAAGTCGCTCTCCGTGCTGGTGCTGCGTTACAAGATGCCCAACGCGCGCGAATGGAAGGTGCCGCTGAACTTCCGCATCGGCGCCAGGGAACTTCCGGTGGGCCTCATCCTGATCACGGTGGCGCTGTTCGCGCTGGCCATGATCAACGTCCTGACCAAGAAAATCGCCACGATCTCCGGCGTCTCGTTCACGCTCGTGTTCTTCCTGATGTTCGAACTGAGCGAGCGTTACAACAAGCGGCGTCATGCGGTGATTTCGCATGCGGGTGAGGAGCAGGAAGAGTTCCGGCTGCAGGCCTGCGACGACCTGTCGGTCGAGGCCATGAATATCCGGCCGGGCAATGTCATCGTTTCGGCGCGCAATCCTCACCATCTGGAGCACCTCATCAGGGTTCTTGCGAAAACCGACATCCGCCGCCAGGACGTCGTTGTCCTGACCGTGCGCGTGGTGGGACAGGCGGAATCGGGCGAACACGGCCTCGACCCCGATCAGGTCTTTGCGCAGTCGGAAACGCAGTTGTTCTCGCGCGTGGTTTCGGTCGCGGAGAAGGCCGGCAAGCACGTGAAGCTCCTGACGGTGCCGGGATCCGATCCCGCGACCGCGCTGGTTCAGACGGCGGCTCTGCTGAAATCGGCGCGCATCGTGACATCGCCTTCGCGCTCGGTTTCGATTGCCGAGCAGGGGCAGATCGTCGGCGCGGCATGGGAAAAGCTGATCGCGCCGCGGCCGTCGCTGTCGCTCGAAATCGTCACCAGTCTCAGCGGCCCTTCGACATTCTTCAATCTCGGGCCGCATCCGCCGCGCATGTGGCCGGAAGACGTGGATCTGACGCACCAGCTTTGGCTGGAACTGCGCGACCGCGGCGCGGGCAGCCAGTTGAGGCATCGCGACGTGGTCAGCGTTGCGCTCCGGCGGCTGCAGCACGATATCCGGAGCGCCGGCACGCAGCAGCTTCTGAATGAGGTCGTTGAGATCGTTCACGAACACGGCAACGCCGATCCGGCGACGGAGCAGGTCGACGTTCAGGGCGACTAGCCACGGGCGTTAAGCATGCGGCCGAGCCGCGACTGTGAAGGAGCGGCAGCACAATCATCCGGGCAACCAGGCCTGCGACCGCCCATGCAGCGGCGGCGTGACCGCGCCGCTCAGGATGGGGTCGCGGGTCGCTTGCGGATGTTCGGTCGGCTGTGCGACGGATACATAAACGCCGGCGCACTGGTGAAGTTCACGATCGCTTGTAGTTCGCCGTGCGCACGCTGCGCGGCGGACCTGCGCCGGTTCGACTGAAAGTGATTGGCGGCCTAATGGTCCGGGGAAGTCTCGCCGATAGGGGAAATGTGGAGCGAGATGCCTGGCCAGACTGCTGCGCGTGCCTGTCGCTCCGCGCTTGTCAATGGAGGACATTTTTCCGGGTAACCCTGCTTCCGGTGGTTGGCAAGTTGCGTGAGCTTCGTCGTGCGGCATCGCGAGTCTCGGAGCCGGATCTCATCGTCCGGCGAGTCGGCGCCAACGTCCATGATCGTCCTCAGGCGGTTCAGCAGGAGCAGCTGAATCATGCCAACGACTCCGTTCATCGGCGTACGGATTTCGTGGCTGTCGCAGGTGGCGGCAAGTGAAATCCGAAGACTGAGCGACCACGACCTCGGCGATCACCTCGCCGCTCCACTGCTCATCGAACCGATAAACCTGCAGACTCCTCCACGACACGCAAGTATGGAGGCACGGGGCTGGGACTCTCTATCTGCAAGCAGCTTGCCGAACTGATGGGAGGCGCCATCGGGGTCGACGGCCGCGAAGGGCAGGGTTCGACGTTCTGGTTCACGGCAGTTTTCGGGATGGCGCCCCCCGGCCAGAGCGTACCCGCCGGCGACCCGGCGGATCGGGGGTTCCGCGCGCCCGCTATCGAAAGCGAGGCGCGAATCCTGGTGGCCGAAGACAACGCCATCAATCGCGAGGTTGCCCTGGCCCAGCTGCGGAAGCTCGGGTACAAGGCCAGTGCGGTAACCAACGGCGCCGAGGCAATCGAAGCGCTTCAGCGCGGACGGTACGACCTCGTGCTGATGGACTGCGAGATGCCCGTAATGGATGGCTACGAGGCCACCGCCCTCATCCGCGGATCGGGTCAGCCGGACCTCCCGGTAATTGCCCTCACGGCGCATTCCATGCAGACCGACAGCGATCGGTGCCTCAGTGCCGGGATGAACGATTTTCTCGCAAAGCCGACCGATCTGAAGCAACTGTCGGGCATGCTGCGCAAGTGGCTGGCGACGACTCGTCAACCAACGGTCGATACCTCCGGCGTCCGGTGAGCGGGGGCCGGCGCCCGCGCAGCCAGCCGGTGAGCCGGCAATTCGACGCAGGATTGGTAATCGTGGCGGGAAGGTGGCATCGGACTTCGGCTTTGTGTCGGCATTCCGCCACCGCTCCTTCACAGTCGCGGCTCATATGCAGAGTCCAACTGGCTGCACACAATCATCCCGTGGCTCTTCCAAACTGCCTTAGAATGGAGGAGGAGAAAACGCCGCCATGAACAACAAGCTTGGCCTTGCATTTGCCCTTTTCGCCGGACTTGCAGGTGGAATGCTCACCCGCTACATCGCGCCACCACCCGTCTTCGCCCAGACGCAGACGCCCGTTACAAAAGAGGTTCGGGCACAGAGTTTCGTCCTGGTGGACGCGGCCGGTCGCGCTGCCGGCACGTTTTCAGCTGACGCGGCAGGAGCCGGATTGTCACCCTACCGCATCGTTCTTCGGGACGCCAATGGCAGGGAGATATGGAGCGCGGGTGGCAGCGCAATCCGGCCGCTGGCAGCGAATTCCAACTAGCCGATACCTCCATCCAAAAAAGGAGGTATTGGCGTCGGCGCACGTTTCTGCCACAATGACAACTCGTGGAGTCGGATGCTGGCCTGCGAAGCGTCGTTGAGCGCTTCATAGCCGCGGCGGCGCAGCCCGCTCTGCTCGATCCCGGCGAAGAACCCTTGCCGCTCGTCGGGCGAAACTGGGATATTTCGGAATGGAACGGCCGTCTCGTGCTGCAGGCCTGGGACACGCACCGGAACCTCGTCCGTAAAATCGTTTCCGTGAAAGACCAGCGGCGCGACCGCATCTCGCTCGTGACCGAGCGCTTTCCCAAAAAGCCTGGCGAGTTGCAGATTGCCGATCTGGCGGCGGCGGGCGGAGTGGAACTGCGCCGCAAGTCCTCGCGCGTGGCGTTTCGCGACCGCTTCCGCCTGATGCTGGCGCGCGAGTTTCCCGACTGGCGCACCGAAGACGTCAGCAGCGACGCCAACCTGGAGCAGAGCCTGTCGCCTTCTTATGTGCGCGCCTATCTGCGCCGCGGATCGGGCGTCAGCTCGTATGGGATCGCGGTGATCGCCGCGCCGCCGGATGCGCTCGATAGCCCGGCCGTGGTGCCGTTCGGACTGATCTGGCTCGACTATCTGCGCCGCCGCGAAAAGGGTCTCAGCGTCAACCGGCTGCTCCTTTACGTGCCCGTGCACCAGCAGGCTTCCACCGCGTTTCGGGCCGCGCTGATCGACCAGGCCGACGTCGCGTGCCAGCTCTTCGTTTACGACGAGCGCGACTGCACCGGCGCGGTCGACTTCGCCGATTGCGGCAACATCGAATCCACGCTGCCGCCCTGCCAGCGGCCGCTGCAGCCGAATCTGGAATCGGCCGAGATCCCCGGATTGCCGGCCACGGTGGACCGCGTGGAACAGAGCGACGGGACCATCAGCCTGCGCGTGCATGGGCTGGAGTTTGGGCGATCCGCGGGCGGGCGGCTTGCGTGCGGCATCGGGAAGAAGCGGCCTTGTTCCGCGGCGACGCTGGCGCGGATGGCCGGGGAGATCGCGCGGCTGCGCAGCGACGACGCCGAAGACCGGCAGCATCCGCTTTACTCGCAGGTGCCGGAAAGCTGGCTGGAAGCGCAGGTGCGCGCGAATCCGAGGACCCTCGACGCATCGCTGCGGCCGTCGCCGATCTACGGCCAGGCGCCGATCTTCAGCGGACCGGAGCGCGGGGTGATCGATCTTCTCGGCATCGACGATACCGGGCGTCTGACGGTGATCGAGCTCAAGACAACGGCGGATTTACAGCTGCCGTTTCAGGCGCTGGATTACTGGCTGCGGGTGCGGAAACATCTGGCGGCGGGGGATTTCGAACGGCTGGGATACTTTCCCGGCATGACGATCCGCCGCGACGCGCCGAGGATACTGCTGGTGGCTCCGTCGCTGGAGTTTCACTCGACGACGGAGACGATCATCGGGGCGCTGGTGCCGCACATCGACTTCACGCGGATCGGTCTCGGCGCGGGGTGGCGCAGGGAACTGAAGGTGATGTTCCGGCTGAGGGGGGCGGAACGGCCGTGAGGGGGCAAGGCGGCACAGCGCGTATCGACCAGCTACATGCCAGCGCGACTGGATTGGTTGATGAAAGACATTCAAGTAGGAGAAAATGGTGTTCGATGGCCTGCAAGCTTGGGCCGCGCTTCTTGAAATTGTGCACTGGCTTCGAACATCACTCGATCGCTGAACCGATCGCGATCAAGGAAGTACCTCTGGATCGCTACGCCGGCCAGGCGTTCGACGGCGCAAGTCGCATCGACATGCTCCTGTTGCTTGAGGGGGGACACGGGATACCGTTTGAGATCAAGTTGGGGTCAACCCGCCTGCGCCGGGCCCGGGGCAATGCCGGGGTTCAGTGCAAGCGCAGGCTTCGTTACTTTCGAATCCGTAGTTGCGATGTACGACGATTCTGGCGGGGTGAAGTTCAACGCTCTGGTCCGCGACCTTCCCGAAGTTGATTTCTATCGTCGGTGGATAGTTGGCGGGAGCGACGCTTAAGGGCGATTGAGGGCCGTCGGGCGTACTGCCGCGACGTCACTCATTCGCCGAGGAATTCGTCCAGGGTTGTTTCAAGTTCGGGGATGCGTGACTCCGCTACGTTCCAGACCTCGTCGAGGTCCACCCCGATGTAGTCGTGGATCAGCACATCGCGCATGCCGCAGATTGCCCTCCAATTGAAGGCTGGCATGTATCCCCGAGTCTAGGGCGAAACCCGCTTGGCTGCCTCGCCGATCACTTCGATATTACGGATCACGGCGTCCTGCAACTCCTCAGAGCTCATGAAGGTGTCCCGACCGGGGCCGATGAACCGCGCTATTCGGCGGCAGCGCTCCAGCATGTGGTGCAGGTAGAGCCTGTCATCCTTCACAGCGGCGGCGCCTCGCTAAGAATCCTGTCGCGCACGTACCAGTGGAGCGATTTCTCGGTCCCGACGTGAACCCTGACTCCGAGCAGATCCTGAAGATCCTGAACCAGCGCCGCGTGATCCATCAGGCTTCTGCCGGGTTCCCTGGCTACCAGCAGATCGAGATCGCTGTCTTCATTCGCCTCGCCACGCGCCACCGAGCCGAAGACGCGCAAATCACGCGCGCCATGCAGTTTCGCGAGGCGCCGGATCTCTTCGGTCCGCTCCCCGCGCAATGCGCTCAGCGTCCGCATGACTTCATTATGCGACGCCGACGGTTCCGGGCAGGCAACGCTACTGGAACAACTGCGGCGTGAACTGCACCAGGTAGTTCCGCCAGTTCAGCCACGTATGTGCGCCCTCGCTCTCATGGAAGCTGGCGTTGTAGCCATGTTTGTTCAGCACCTCGACGGTGGCGCGGCTCGTCGTAATCAGCGAGTCGTCTTTACCGGTGCTGAACCAGACCAGCTTCAGGCCCTTCTTCCACCCGGCATTGTCCAGTTCCGCCATGTGCTGCTTTTCCCATTGCGACGGTCCGGTTGCAGCGGTGGAGGCGTCGGGCGCGGGGGCGGCGACGAGCGGGCCGCTGGCCGCTCCGGGACCACGGCCACCACGTCCGCCGCCAAACGCTCCGAGCAGGCCGGAACTGAAAACGCCGATGTAGGCGAACTCGTTCAGATGCGGAATCGCAACGTTCAGCGTCTGGCTCCCGCCCATCGACAGGCCGGCGATGGCCCTGTGCGCGCGATCCGTAACGATGCGGTAATGGGTTTCCGCGTAGGGCATGATGTCGGTCAGGAAGTCCTGGGTGAATTCATCGGGCGGCGGCGCGACGTTCGGGTCGGCAGGGGCTGCCCCGGCACCGCGGCCGCCGCCACCGCCTGTCGTGTTCTGGGTGTGTCCGGCGGGCATCACGACCACCATGGGCTTCGCTTTCTTCATGGCGATCAGGTTGTCGAGGATGAAGCCCGCGCGGCCTACGGAACTCCAGGCATCGTCGTTGTCGCCGGCGCCGTGGAGCAAATAGAAGACCGGATACTTGTCTTTGCCGCTCTCATAACCCGGCGGCGTGTAGACGTGCATGCGGCGGAATTTCTTGAGCGCCGTCGAATAGTAAGTGATCGCGGCGACCGCGCCGTGCGGCACTTCCTTCGTATCGAAGTACTCCGAGCCGGGCACGACCACGAGACTCGAAACGTTCGAGAGGGATTCGCTGACTGCGCCGTTGCGGGGATCGACAACGGTGATGCCATCGACGTTGAAGCTGTAGCGGTAGGCACCGGGTTCGAGCGGTCCGACGGTTACTTCCCAGACGCCGTTCGCTCCTTTGGTCATCGTGCCGCGGGCATTGATCGTGGGGATATCGCCGCCGGTCACGCGGACGCTTTGCGCCTGCGGGGCGTTCATGCGAAAAGTGACCTGACGGTCGGCCGAAACTTCGGGCGACATGATAGGCGGAGCCTGCGGTCCGCGACCACTACCGCCGCGGCCGCCTCGTCCGCCTCTGCCGGCGGGAATGGCGGGGTCCTGGGCTAACGCGGCTGTCATGCCGAGCGCCGCGACAACGATCAGGGCTACGGGGCGCGAAAGAATCCTCTGCAACATGGGTGAACTCCTTTTTCGGCCTTTAGTATATTACCGGCTCGCGTTCGCGCCGGGCGGGTGTTTGACATTCGTGAGTGCGGGGAGAAATGCGGGCTCTCCTGAACAGCAGCCAGGCAGGCGACAAGATCGCCTGCGCCACACTAGCCTGCATGCACTAGCCGGCCAGCTGTTTGCGGAGCGCCTGCAACTCCTTCAGCCGCGCCGGCGTCGTCTCCGGGTATGCCAGCGCGAGTTCCTGGAACGAATCCAGAACGATACGGGATACGATCAGCCGGGCGTTCTCCTTGTCGTCGGCTGGCACGATGTACCAGGGCGCGTTGCGGGTACTGGTCGCCGCGAGGCACTCCTCGTACGCCTTCATGTACCGGTCCCAGTATTTCCGCTCCTCGATATCGGCCATGCTGAATTTCCAGTTCTTCTCCGGTTCGTCGATGCGTTTCAGGAAACGCCTGCGTTGCTCCTCCTTCGAAAGATGCAGGAAGAACTTGATGATGCCGGTGCCGTTGTGATGAAGGTGTTTCTCCAGGTTCACTATGGACCGGAAACGGTCGCGCCAGATGGTATCCCGATCGACCAGGACAGCCGGGATGCGCTGGGCCTTGAGGATTTCCGGATGCACGCGGACGATCAGCACTTCCTCATAATAAGAGCGGTTGAAGATGCCGATGTGGCCGCGCTCCGGGAGTCTGCGCGAGGGGTTCCAGAGGAAGTCGTGGTCGAGATCCTCGGCGCTGGGGTGTTTGAAACTGAAGACCTGGCAGCCCTGCGGGTTGATGCCCGACATGACGTGCTTGATCATGCTGTCTTTCCCGGCGGCGTCCATGGCCTGGAAGATCAGCAGAATCGAGTAAGTGTCGGATGCGTACAGCATGCTTTGCTGTTCGCTCAGCTGGCGGATATGGCCGGCGAGCGCGGTCTGGTATTCCTCGTCGGAGCGATAGACCGGTTTCACGAGAGTCGGCCACTTGTCGAGGTCGACCTGGCGGCCAGGCCGGACGCGGAAATCTTCGGGATCGATCTTCTTCATGGGAGTTTCAATTCCAATATGGCATCACTGGACCCAAACGTGCTTCACTGGAGTGAGAGGTCAGGCCCAATGAACGATTCGAATCAAAAAGTCGTGGAAATGCACAAGATCGCGGCACATGCTCACCTGGCGGCGGCCGACCAGCACGGGAAAGGCGACCATATGAGCGGACACGAACTCTCGAAGATTGCGCTGGAGCACGCTACCAAGGCGTTCGAGCTGGCGCAGGCGGCGCACCGGGAATCGGAAAAGCACGCGGGGACGTAGGGGCGCCGTCAACAGGCCGACGTGGGCGTCGGCGCTACTTGCGCGAGACGAATGTCAATACTTCGTCGGCCAGGGCGGGAACGCTGATGACGAAGTTGCCGCCGTAGATGGTGTCGTTGCCGGTGAAGTCGAAGGTCACGCAACCGGCTTCTTCGGCGATGATTTTGAGCGGCGCAAGGTCCCAGGGCGCGGCCTGCGCCTCGATCCAGACATCGGCGCGGCCGGACGCCACCAGCATAGCGTCGAGGCAGCCGCCGGTGCTGCGGACGGTCCAGAATTCCGAAACCCAGTCGAGGAAGCCGGCTTTAAACGGATAGCGGTGCATGAAGCCGATGCCGTTGCAGCAGAGCAGGGCCTGGCTCTTCTTCGCGATGTTCGAGGCGCGGATGCGTCGGCCATCCCACCATGCGCCTTCGCCCTTCGCGGCGGAGAACATCTCGCCGGTGGCGGGGAAGTATTCGTGGCCGGCGACGATTTTGCCGTCTTCTTCGAGGCCGATCAGCATCGTCCAGGCGCGGGTGCCGCGGATGAAATCACGGGTGCCGTCGATGGGGTCGATGATCCAGCGGCGGCCGCTTTTCGATTCGCGCACCGCGCCTTCTTCGCCAAGCAGGCCGTCTTCGGGGAACGCGGCGGAAAGGCCTTCGACGATCAGTTTCTCGCAGGCTTTGTCGGCGACGGTGACGGGGGATTCGTCGGCCTTGATTTCGATTCCGAGGGTGCCCTCGCGGATTTTGAGGGCCAGGATGCCGGCTTCGCGCGCAATGTCCGCGCCGATCTTCAGTTCTTTCTCGTATGCCATCGTTGGGTTCGCTGATACCAGACTACAAAGCGTGGTTGAGCGGCTGGAAGAGTAATCCAATATGGCCACGGATGCACACAGATGCACACGGATCAGAAAAGTCAAAAATAACGGGCACACTTGTGCCGTCGTCGCAAGGTCGAAACGCCGCGGCGGCAGGGGGTCGGATTCTTAGGCCGCCGTGTCCTGCCGCCAGTGAATTGAGCGGTATCTATATGGCCAGTGGCGCCGCGGTTAGTGTTGTACAAACGCCCGCACGCATAGCTCTCATTTCGATATTTATCCGCCCTCTGGAACTGCGTACTACGTCTTTCGCTGGTACGCCGCTTGCCACGCCGATGAACAGCGCGTTTTCAAACATGTCTGAAAAATGTCTCCCGTCGACGTGATCTTCATGAGTCAGGCGCCGCCATCCCCCACCAAACTGAAGGGGGAACCCGAGAGTCCAGTTTCACCTCAAACCGACGTTTCCTGCGCAGGAAAATCTTGTCAGGAACGACCGGTGAGAGCCGCTCCCTGACTGAAAACTACCATGGGGCGTGTTGGAATCCGTTCTGCCGGAGTCGGGCAGAAGGGGCAAGTTCCGTTAGTAAGTGTTTTATGTTCAGTGGGTTGTGGGTGCGCAAAGATTTTTGAAAATAGTTGTGACTGAATCCGGCGCGGCTGCACGCTAAAATAAACCGATGGAAAACTTCCGCGATTTCCAACTGGGCCCGGACCCGTTCGGACGCACCTGGCAGGCGCGCTTCAAGTATCTGCAAACCGGCATCTCGATCCGCCACAGCGACTCGGTGGACGTCTGCTTCGTCATTGAGAGCGGCGACGAGAAGGCGCTGAAGATTGTGGTGCTGTCGCATCCGGAGATCCGCGAGTTTTCGAAACGCACAGGCCGCGCGATTACGGACACGTGGTGCTCCCGCATGGCCGCCTGCAAACTGCGTCAGGTTACGGAGAACGGCGAAGACATGGACAAGGAGTACCTGACCATCACGCCGCGCGAGATCGAAGAGTTCGACGCCGCGATCCGCAAGTGGGAAGCGGAGTGGATTCGCACGCACGCGGCGTAGCCGGGGCCTTCTATGAAGACGGTCACACCTCGGGAGCGAATCGGTCGTGTTGGGCAGCGCCGTCAGGTGGTGATTCCACGCGAAATGCTTGACACCCTCAATCTTCAGGCCGGCGACCTTGTGGCATTCGCGGCACAAAAGAATGGCGTGCTGATCAAACCGAAACGTGCGGCCGATCCCGACGATGTTCTGTCGCCCGCGGAAGCGAAGGTCGTGCGCCGCGGCGAGAAACAGATCAAACGTGGAGAATCGAAACCGTGGCGCGTCGTGAAGAATGCGCTTTCGCGTTGAGCTTTCGGTGATGCGGAAAAGCAACTCCTGCGGCTTCCGCGTGAACTTCGGGATCGCGTGGAGCATTCCATAGACGAGCTTGAACAGAAGGACGACACCCTTTGGAGCAACGTAAAGGCCTTGAAGGGGCCCGAATGGAAAGGGCGTTATCGCAAGAGAGTCGGTCCTTACCGGATCATTTTCACGAAGCATCCCGAGCGCGGGACGGTGGAGATTTCCGCGATCCTCATCAGGTCGAAAGACACCTATCGATAGGGTGAGTTCGCATTGCCGGTAACGTTCGTAAACCGCATCCCGGGACTGGGGGCAGGCGGATTCATCAACGCGTGGACGAAGGCCTCTGGCCGGTCATGATTGAGCGGCCAGACCGAGTGCTCCGCGATGGCCCGCTTTGCCCGTCCTTGCAGGGCGCCTGACAACGAAGTCATCTGCAGTGCGGCCCCGAATGGACGCGGCGCGCTCGGCGGAGCGGGCGGTCGCGATGGGCACACGTGAAAAGGTCGACTGGTCGGAATGCCCGCTCGTAGAAACCAGGCAGGACGTGCAGAGCGGGGCCGCTGTGTTGTGCGGCACGCGGATGCCGGCCGACGCGATGGTCGTTAACTTCGACTATGGCGTGAGCGTTTCGGAAATCGCCGAGCAGTTTGAGTTGCCGCAGGATCGCGTCGACGCGATTGTGGCCTACGCCAAGAGCCACCGCGTTGCGCATCTTCTTCGATAAGAACGTTCCGATCGGAGTGCGTCGCTTTCTGGCCGGACACGAAGTTGGCACCTTCGCTCAGATGGAGTGGCATTTCCAACTTGAAAACGGTGAGCTTCTCGTGATCGGCGAAGCAGCGGGGTTTGATGCGATGATTCGTCGGATCGAAACATCCGGTACCAGCAGAACCTGACGGGGCGGAAGCCTGCACTGGTCGTCATGGGTTCGAACATCTGGCCTATTGTGCGCGGCCACGGCCGGGCGATTGGCGCAACAGTCAATGCGGCGGTACCAGGTGGCAATGACTTCATCGAAATGCCGGTGGTGCCGAGACGCAGAAAGAGGGGCGATTGAATTCGGCTGCCAGTCAGGGCGGTGGAGCGTCGACCAGTTTCTTAACGGTCGCCATCGGAATGAACATCCGCAGTCCCGGGAGCAGCCGAAGAAAGCCATATCGGAGATAGAACGCCACGGCATCTTCCTTTGCGTCGACCATAACCGCGAACGATGCGATCTGGTTCGAATTCGCGTAACTGCGCTCCAGGCCGTCCAGCAAAAGGATTTCGCCGAGGCCCCGGCGCCGATGCCGGCGGTCTACCGCGAGGCGGCCCATCAGAGTAGCCGGAATGAAGGGATACCTGGGCAGCTTCAGCTTCTTTAAGACGTCCTCCGGCAGGGAGTCCCGCTCAACACTGTGAGCGGAAAGCGTGTAGTACCCCAGCACCGACGGGCCGTCCGCCATCACGAATGCGGCCGCGATTCCTGCTTCGACGTCTCTCCCGATGCGCTCGTGGAAATAGCGATCGAGTGCCTCGTTGCCGGAACAAAAGCCGGGACGGTTGTGGTGTGGCTGAAGGGGCCCGATCGGAAAGCTCAACGCGATTTACCGGTTAACGGTCGTCGTGTATTGCCGGTAGCGTTTATGAGCTGCTCGCAGTCTTGAGTTGGGGGCCGGCGGGTGCATCAGCGTATCGACGAAAAGTTTCTGCTGGTCGTGCTTCAGCGCCCAGACTGTGTGTTCGTCGATGGCCCGCTTTGCCGCGTCCTGCAGGGCGCTGACAACGAAGTCGGTCACAGTGCGGCCCTGGACGGACGCGGCGCGCTCGATCATTGCTTTTTGATCGGTCGTGATCCGCGCTTCCAGGCGCTGATCTCGTTGGCGCGGGGGCGTCGATGATAAGGCCATTTTGTCGTGAGCTCCTGAACTCATTGTACGGCATATGGCCGGATCGATAACAATAGATGGCAGTGGATACTGGCGAGCTGCAACATCCGGCAAGCGAGCATCCGGCAGGCGACAAGATCGCCTGCCCCACAGGCGCAGCCAGCCACAGCCAGCCTGCTCTCAGGCTGCTGAAAAACGCCTCACAGGCTAAAGCCTGTGCCACCATGAGCGGGTTCACATCACAGGTAGCGGTACGCTTCGAGCGTCAGGAACTCTTTGAGCTC
>Ga0302319_10018587_pt1 | contig 12674 bp, 14 predicted proteins | sample Bog_T0_2_FD_203319 | JGI IMG/M metagenome (GOLD analysis project Ga0302319, IMG submission 203319) | Peat permafrost microbial communities from Stordalen Mire near Abisko, Sweden - Bog_T0_2 | ecosystem: Environmental > Terrestrial > Soil > Wetlands > Peat | place: Sweden: Abisko, Stordalen Mire...
GCACCGGCAGATTATTGCCATTACTCATGAGAAAAAGCGGGGATATCTCCACTACTCTTTCGCATGATATTTCACGACTTTCAGGTCGAGCACGCTCCCCGCATTCTTTGGATCGGTCCGCATCTCGAAGACCGATCACAGGGCCACAGAGAGTTTGCCGTCGCACACGAAAAGAGTCTCGAAGCGGGGTTGTTGCGCCTTCAGAACTGCACTTTTGACTGCGTCGTCGTGCTGCTGGCAACTGACCTCGAAGCTGAACGCTTGATTGAGTTCTTCAACGCTCAAAACATGACCATTCCCTTCCTGGTCCAGTTGAGCCAGAGCAACGTGGCACTTGCGTCTCTCTTGGCTCACAACGGTGTTTCAAAAGTGTACGGGCCCGAAGCTGACTCGGAGAACATCTTTGCGGACGCGGGGGGCGCCGCTCTGGCACACCATCAACAGTTTGCAGCGTCCGAGCAGATGCCATGGCGCAAGCTCATGGTCGGCGGGAGCCAAGCCTTGCGGTCGGTCAGTAACTTGATCGCGAGGATTGCTTCACGAAAATCGACGGTTCTCATTACGGGCGAGAGCGGCACGGGCAAGGAAGTCGTCGCCAATGCCCTTCATTTGGCCGGCAGTCGATCGGGCCGGCCGTTTCAGGCAGTGAACTGCGCGGCGATCCCCGAGGGGTTGCTGGAGTCGGAGTTATTTGGTCACGTCCGCGGCGCCTTTACCGGCGCAGTGCAAAATCGGGTGGGCCTGTTCGAGCGGGCAAACGGGGGAACCGTCTTCCTGGATGAGATTGGCGACATGCCCTCGCCGCTCCAGGCGAAGCTTCTTCGCGTACTTCAGGAGCAGCAGATCCAGCCGCTCGGGGGCTCGACACCCGTGCGCATCGATGTTCGTGTGATTGCGGCTACCAATACAAACCTGGAGAGTGCCGTCGCTGAAGGACGCTTTAGGGGAGACCTTTTCTACCGGCTGAACGTAATTCCCATCCATCTTTCGCCCTTGCGCGATAGGGCTGAGGATATTCCACCGCTGGCAATTCACTTCATCGAGAAGATTTGCCGGGCTGAAGGAATGTCCCTCAAGACTCTGACTCCTCCGGCCCTCGCCCGCCTTTGCCGATACAGTTGGCCGGGCAATATTCGCCAGTTGAAGAACGTGATTGATCGAGCGGTCGTCACTGGCGCCGATGACCGCAGTGTTTTTCCGGGAGACATCCAAGTACCCGCCCCGGCTGTTTGTTGTGTTTCGGCAGATCTAACCCCTGAAAGCATCGACACCGAGCATGGTCTCGATTTCGAGAAGACGATCGGGGCGTTTGAGAGGGGGATTCTGGAAAAGGTAATGCGGCAGACCAGAGGTAACAAGACGAAGGCAGCCGAACTTCTCCGTCTCGGCCGGACAACGCTCGCAGCTAAGCTCCGAGTTTTGAGCATTGCTGCGTAAGAGGATATGGGTGCAATATTGCGACGGTTGTTAGATACTTGGCCGGCGATAGAGGCCGAAGGCGCTGCCAGACGGAGTTTCGCCGCGTTTGTTTCAGCAGCGGAGGAATGCAGAGCGCGGTTCACAACGGCGAGGCTTCCGGTTCCCGACGAAGTTCAGGCTGTACTGGAGAGCCACAGTCACCTCGCTACTACCCCGGCAAACCCGATACCGCAATTGCGTCGCGCCAGCCACCCGAACGAATTCCGGCCGGACTGGATTTCGATTGATATCAAGTGCGTGCCCACCGCCAGCATTGTCATCGCGATCCTAAGACGGGTAGGCGGAATCGTCCCGTTCGACGAATTGCTTGAGCAGGTTGCCCGGCTTCGGTCTTCCGCAAAGAAACACTCGTTACAGCTTCTGGCAAGAAGATTGGCACCCGGTGTTATCGAGCGAAGCACTGCGGGATGGCGGTTGGTGCAGCCGTTGTCGGCACCGGTAATATTTGACGGTTTCCTTTGGGGGCCGTCATCGGCTTTTACAAGGGCAGAGATCGCCGAATACAGGCGCGAAGCCATGGTTCACCTACTCCAGCATTTCAGGGCGGGGCTGCGTACCACAGAACTCGCACAGTATCTTCTCACCGGCGGATGGGTCGCAGCGCCGGTCACCAGAAACGCGCTGGAAGCCGATCTGGAAGCCCTGGTCGCAGTGGGCGCAGTTCAGCCAGGAGAACAAGCACGGACCTGGCAGATTGCGACGGAGGGTTGAACTACTACTTCGCACCCGCCGACATAGGTGTTGGCGATGCGGATAGGCCCACTCGGAGCAAGACTCGAAAGCTCTCGAATTGGTCGAGGCGTTCTCTACAGTTATCGCAGACTATAAGGTGCTCTTCAGCGCGGGCAACTTGAGCGTCGTTCAGACGCTGGAGAGAGTATTTTTCAATTGTATTGGACGCCAGATGTGGCATACAGTGAATCTTCCAAACTCGAACGGTCTTACTACCAACTACCAACTGGAATTAAAAACTCCGCCCAAGCCTGTCCCTATGCAGGTAAAGGGAAGATAAGGCGAATAACTGTTCAGCCTTTATGCTAGTGTAGTGTCCAACAAATAACTAGACAATTGTAACGATCGGGATTACCCTGGGGCATGGGCAAGTCATGTCAGCTTTCTGTGGAGGAGCGGGAGAAGCTGGAGAACTGGATTGCGGCGCACGGCACTCCGCAGCAGGTGGCTTTACGCTGCCGGATTGTTGTGGCTGCCGCTGCCGGGAAGTCGGACTCTGCCATTGCCAGGCGACTTTCGATCAATCGTAATACCGTGATTCTGTGGCGCAAGCGCTTTGGCGCGGAGGGGCTGGACGGTGTTTGGGATATTGCGCCAGGCCGGGGACGCAAGCCGCTGTATGAAATCGATAAAATCGCAGCCATCGTGGATGCGACCTTGCAAACTAAACCGGCGGGGATGACGCACTGGAGTTGCCGGACGATGGCGGAGAGCCAGGGGATCGGTAAGTCCACGGTCAGCAATATCTGGCGCGCCCACAATCTGCAGCCGCATCGCACGAAGACTTTCAAACTTTCGCGCGATCCGAAATTTCTGGAGAAGATGACCGACGTGGTGGGCCTGTATCTGAACCCGCCGCAACAGGCAATGGTGCTGTGCGTGGATGAGAAGAGTCAGATTCAGGCGCTGGATCGGACGCAGCCGGGACTGCCGATTAAAAAAGGGCGATGCGGGACGATGACGCACGATTACAAGCGCAACGGAACCACCACCCTGTTCGCCGCCCTGGACACGTTACAAGGCAGGGTTGTCGGCGAATGCCACCAGAGGCACCGGCATCAGGAGTTCCTGAAATTCCTGCGACGGCTCGACCAGGAGTTCCCCGGCAAAGTCCCGTTACATCTGGTCATGGATAACTACGGCACACACAAACACGAGAAGGTCAGGGAGTGGCTGAAGCGCCATCCCCGTTTCGTGCCTCATTTCGTACCCACCAGTTCCAGCTGGCTGAACCTGGTGGAACGATGGTTCGGGCACCTCGACAACAAGGCCATCCGCCGCGGAGTCTTTCGCAGCGTCGCCGATCTGCAGGCATCCATCGACGCCTTTCTCCAGGCCTGGAACCAAAATCCGAAACCATTCGTGTGGACCGCCACCGTCGAATCCATCCAGGAGAAACTCACCCGCTGCCGCCAAACTCTGGAGAAAATCCAACCCGGCTGCACCAGCCCAAAGGCCAGAAAAAGGAAGACAAAAACTGCTTAGTTATTTAGTGGACACTACACTAGCTCCTGCTGGAGGTGGGTGTCTCCTCAGACTAATACTGACAAATCGGTTCGAAGGAACCGCAGACTTCTTCGGGGCGACACCACACGATTATACGGAGCCGAGGAGTCGTCCCGGCGTGGTGTTCTGAACACCGCTGATCTCATCAGCGAAGCTCGCGTGACAGCATCAGTATAACTGCCGATCCTCGCAGAGCCGAAGGTTTCGGTGGAATCAGACCCGGCGTCCAACGTTCTCGAAATCGGAACCCATATCGGTCGGCGGCGCTCGCTCTCGGGCAAACCAATGCGGTGAATGCGGAGACCCAGAGTTTTCCTGTTTACCCCGCATCAGATTTAAGGTAATCGATTATATTATTTGATTTCCGCTGCCGCGGTGTAGTATCCTGCCTTTCATATATTTCGTTGTGCCGTGAGGGCAGTTTCCAGTTTGCTACCGCTCGGGTTACTTGCGACAGGATCGAATAAATGTCTGGATATCGGCACGCACTTGAACGACTAAACGTCAGGCGAGAGGCCGTGATAGAGGCGATTGCAGCATTTGAGCGCCTGCTTGCTGGCCGGGAACAGGCCCACCACTCGCCGAAGCGGAAGGGGCGCAGACAGCCCTTGGAGCGAAAAAATACGAGCGACAAGGTCGGGCAGGCGCGTCACGATTCTTCTCGCGTCACAGGAGGTCCGAATATTCTTAGTCGAAAAACTCGTGAACCAAATTAGAGAAAAATACGTGCAAGATGCGGTTCTATTTTTGCATAATCATAGTTGGAATCCTATGCCCCGCGACAAAAAGGAACTCCGACCTCAATTGAGAAAGTTTGGCAAGGTTACGGAAGCCTCTGTTCAGAACTCCCGTGCGATCATCGCCCCGTTGGTGCGTGATCTCCCAAACAATGTCCGCCGTGCCCTTCGCATGTGGTATGTGGACAATGCATCCGTTGAGTACATCTGCTCGGAGTGCGGCCTAGCTCCGGAACAGTTTTGGGAACTTAGAGCGAATCTTCGGGCGCGCCACGCCGAGTTGCGGGAGTTGTCCCGTATTCCTCCTGGCCGTTCAACTTCTAAAGGTAGTCGTCGATCCGGGCCGCGTCACAAACCAGCGGTTAACGCCTGAGAAATCAGGGCCTCGCGGATTGCATGTACGAAACTCGTGGTCTCTTCACAGAGCGTGCGGCATGACTCGCAAAGACGGAAATGAGCCTGAAGCTCGGAACGAGACTGGTCATCCAGATGAATTCCCATCACGTAGGCTTCGACACTGTTGGGGTCGGGATGGAAAGCTGGGAAATTACTATTTACTCGTTCCACGGATAATCCCCTCGCCAACAAAGGAGTATATCCCATTTTGTGCGCGCCCGCACGTACTTGAGGAAATAGCGCATTAGGACAGGAAGAGATTTCGGTCCTCACGACCGTAGGTAGTTGTGCTTAATTTCCGGTAAATCGTTTAAAATCAATTATTTGACACCTAAAATAATGTCGGCGCGGTGATTAGCCGCGCCCTTTGGAGATTATAGATGAGCCGGTTGTTCTGTGATGCCTGTGGGTGACTCCCTTCTGAGGAGCAGATCGGCATATGGAGCCACGAACTTTAGCAACACCCCCGGCGGACTCAAGAGTGGGCTCGCCTTCAAGGCCGCGGGCGTCAGCGATGTGTGAACTTGGGAGCCCCCCTCAGTTCGGGCTTTTGCGACCGGGTCCCGATTTGCGGCCGACCTACTTTATCCCGAGAAATCTGATGATGATTTAGTCACCTTCGCACCGTGGAAATCGGTGTACCAAGCCAGTTCCCGATCCCCTGCGCGTTTCGAACCACCATCCGCCGCGTCATTGATGCCACGAAGTTCATCTGCCTCTGCACTCTCGATTGAGCGTCGAATATCGGCATCCATCTGGCGGTTCCCAAAGAGTGCGTACATAACGATCCGTTTGGCTTGCGACATATTAAGGATAGTGTCGCGAAGGAGACTTTGTCTCATCGGATTTCCCGAAGGGGGGAATAGCCGCAGCACCGGCCGCCCCATGCGTACCGGGCCGTTCGGCAGTTCAGGATACCGACTCGTTTCGAGTTTTCCTGGAGCAGCGCATCAAACACGTGCGACAGGCCCTTCTTCGTAACTCATGGAGAATCGCAACAACGGGGACACAATCGGCGGCGCTTTTGCAGGTTGTACTGAGTGCGGCACGACGTTCCGCGAAAGCCACAGCAGCGTTACCTGATATCAATGGTAACCGTATTTGCCTGATGCTGGTCCACCTTGATCACTATATTTGATACGCCGCTGCCGCTCAGTTCCGGTGTGAGTTGCACATTGATCTGGTCCAGGCCGAGGAAGTTCGGCTGAGGACCGGCGTAGAGCGCGGGTAGGCTAATCCCGTTTATGGTCACGAGCACATTGTCCAGCGAACTACGATTCCTGATTCCGGTTCCATACAGCGTCAGAAACACATGGGAATTGCCTGTCACGTCAATGGGCAACGCCTGGCACGGCAAGCTGCTGCAGTTGAATAAACCAACCGGTGACGATGTCGAAGGACTGCTGCCAGTTACGCTCAGTACCGTCGCAGCCGCCAACCCGGCCCCGGTACCCGTCATGCTGAACAGCGTCGGCCCGACTTGCCCCACGGCACCCATTGCCGTCACGGGCGTAATGCTCCCGTTGCTGATCGTGAAGTTGGCGACGCCTGTGGCCAGCCCTTGAGGCATCAGAAAATTGATCTGCCCCGGCGAAACGTAGAGCAGCGAAGCGGTGCCCGAGTTCCCTGCGGCGTCCGTCACGGTGATGCCGACCCCGCCCAGCGAAGGCGGCAGTGGTACCGAAACAGCCTGCTGTGTGGTCTGCGACAGGTTTGTGCCGTAAATCGCCCCCAGAGAACCGGGGGCCACGACCGACACGGCTGCGGCCGACGATCCGACCAACGTCGTTTCTTGAAGACCGTAGTAGCGAGCCATCCAATACGGCAGGATGTAGTCGATGGCTGCAGTCTCGATTATTCCCGCGCCGCCGGTGGCCGATAGGGTGTATGGAGAACGCTGCCACAGGAAATCGGTGTTCGGGCGCAGCCACACTGGCACTGGCGTGCAAGCCTTCGATCCGCAAACCGGGACCGTATTGGTCAGGTCCACATTAAAATCGCGCCGAAGCCGCAGCAGCCAGCCGTCAAGCAGCGCGAGCGTTTGGTTGTCACGTGCCGCATTGGGGCCGTTGAGTGCAAGATCGATGATATTGAAGAAGGCATTTTGGTCCGATCCAGTGTAGCCGCGCAGTTGGCTGTATGCCGACTGATAAATGGCTTTTGCCGAACTGGATTCGAGGCGGATCAGGTTGTACAGATTGATGTAATCCAGATTGAATTTGAAGTATGAATCGTCGCTCGCGGTATCAACCAGAATCGGTGCAGGTACCGTGGCCGCGAAGAGGTCGCGCTGCGCTTCGTAGGTGAGGCTGGAAAAATGAGCTGAGTTAACATGCCGCCCAATTGCCAGAAAGGTCTCGATCTGGTCTGGTCGTATCAGGAAAGAAGTGCCGCTGGCGCCGTTTGGCATTACGACCGACCAGTTGTTCCCGTTGAGAAAATCCACCAGGCGCGTAACCAGGGCGCTGATGGAACTCCGGATGCCGATGTCTGCAACCATGTCATAGGCGACCGCCAGCCCAAACATCGCACCCGAGTATTCGTCCCTCGAAGTATTGCCCACCCAGATCCATCCGGGAGGTGAGTTATTCGTGTGGATTCCGTTCGCCGCCTCCTGGCTGGAAATCGAAGCGGCATAGGGTGAACCAGTGGGAACCATACAGCGGGCCAGCAGATTCGTGCCGGTGACATCGACCAGACCCTTGAGGCTGGAAATCGCCGTTGTCACGTTCGCGAGAGCGTCGGGAGCCTGCGTGACTTTGTACCGAAAAGCCTCGGCCGCCAGGTAGTGTCCGGTCCAGAGCGCCGAGTCACCGCACCGCGTGTAGAGGGCGATCTGATCGCTGTTGGTGAGGGTGAAGATCGGATCGAGAATCGCGCCGTATGGCAAATGCCGGGACTGGATGTTCGCAAGAATGGCGAGGGCGTCCCCTTCGGCGGCGAGCAGAGACTGCGACCCGGCTAACAGGAGCGCCACGCAAGCGCCTAAAATTAAGGGGAGAGTGTTTCGCATCGGAAAATCCCGTGATGAGGGATAGACGCGCCGCGCGCACGGAAATTTACACGACCATTGCCGTGAAGGTGCCGAAAGCTCGATCACTGGAAGAGGCACCAGATGCTGCGGAGGAACCCGGATTCTCCTCCAGCCATACTATGCCGCGGTTTTCTCTCGTGCCGATCATGCTCGGACGCGAGCATCTCACGCAGCGCTTCGATTTCAGCCGACTGCCGTGAGATCACTTCCTCAATCTGCTGGCAACGACCTACGAGCGGATCGCTATTCGACAAGGTCTGGTGGGCGGATTGTAGTTCGGAAAGCCACTTCAGATAGTCGTGAATGGGCTCTGCCGGCACTGGAAGAGTATCTGCGTAGAGAGTTTCGTCAGTCAAGAGCGAGCACCTTTGCTAGTAATACAGTGGAACTAGCAATCAAAACTCTCAGTAAAAAAGGCGATTTGCGGCGCGAAGATTTGCCTCCATCAACCGAGGCCATGAAAGCGATACTACGTTCAGGCAGAGGCATGCGTCCGGGTACTTCAAAGCCCAGCTCGTATGGCAGCTGATTTAACTGGACGACGGAATGGTCCGGCGTTGCAAGGCTTGAACGTTAGCCGGTCGTCGGAGTTTGCACGGCGTCTGTGATCACGTCCTGTATTTCCACGTCAAATGACCCCTTCGGGTTCCGACGGCACTACCGGATCTCCCCACGGCGATAATGTTCTTAAAGAAACACGGTGTTTCCGACGGGACTGGTAGCCACCTCAATCCGGACACCAGACGTCGATATATCCGTCACATGTGCTGGCAGTAGGCCGAAGTCGGTACGGAGTCGCGCAGGGACAGCATCGCACGTCGCTCACAGAATTCCGGCAGCGTCCGTGTGGGGGGCAACGCTGTTTCGCTCTGGGTTTCGGGTCCGTCATTTAGCATCCCTCCCGTAGTAGTGGATGGCAAATGTCACATAAATGTGAGCAAGTCGAAAGTTTGGATTACAGAAGGGTGCCCGGAGGCGGACGGCGACATACGCGCCCATCCGCCCCCGATACGCCCTTGGGAAGCATTCGTGCTCAGTCCGTTACACAAATAGTGCCCGAAGGCCTAAACATTCTCAACGGAATCTGGAATAGGCAACAGTAGAGGCTGCCAAGGATCTGCCCGCCTTAAAAGGAGCATCTCTCCACAATTCCCACAATGCTCGATTCGGCCCTGCCTCGTTCACGCTGGCACCGGCGCCAGATTTCCCGCCCTGGTCCCTGAATCGCTGATACGGGCTGCGGTCGCGGTTGCGGCTTGATTAGCGTTGCGGGCGAAACTCTTGAAAGATGTTTTCGGCCATTCGGGATACAAATCCCAGGCCGGCGCGTGTCGCTGCATTCGCTGGGGTTGAATCTTGATCCGGCCGCCACTGATTAGAGAGAAAGCTGGTTCCCGGAATGGCAACGAAACGGGCGTACGCTGGCGCGGTGTGCCCGGAATTCTTGTTTGCGAGAAAGGTCATCATGATGGCGTGAGACAGACGAGCCTGAAACCTCCGCCCGTTCGTGCGAGTATACCGGGGATCTTCGCCCCAGATACTACCCAGCCCCGCCTCCATGACCGTACTCACGCCGCCGTTTGCTATTACCATCCCCGCGCGGGCGCCGAACCCGGATTGATGTATGGAGTTGCTCGGCGGACGAAACAGCGTTCCTGCCTCGCTAGTCGCGAGGTCCATGATCAATGCGGGCGGCGATACGTTTTCTCTTAAGAGCCACGCCAGTCTTTCGTCTGCGCTGACAGATGAACTCGCAGTCTGCGCTAACACGGCGGGAAAAAGAGCCAGAACCATGAAGGTCAGCTTAAGAGAGAGGGACTTGCTGTGCACACTTCTTCTATCGGCTCGGTAAGGTTATTACTTTAGCTTTGGACCACAGCCTAAACACCGGGTCTGTTAGTGCGTCTGGATTTTGAGCTGGCTGGGGCTAGCCAGGGCGGTTCGGGTGGCGGTGTTGCCGTTGCCGATTCGCTGAGGCACGTTCAACCCCGGATCGGTCCATAGTGTGTCATCGGTGCTGGCGGTACAATCTGCCTATTCACAGTTGGCCATGGCACTCGAATCGAGGCACCCGACAATTCTGGCGGCGGCTCCTCCTCTAGTGTTCGCGACGCAGAGGTTGCATGCGTAAAGTTTTTAACAAAGAAGCCGATAACATTCATATGCAGACCTCGCAGAACAGCGAGTCCCGGGATTCGAAAAGCCGCGATGGCGTATTTGGGCTAATAATGTTACTTTCTTTGGGCGGACTCTGGCTTGTCCAGGGCCGTGTAGACGCGGCGCCCGTGCTTCCTCAACGAAACAGTCACGCGCGCGACCGGCATTCGTGGCGGACAAAGCGCATAGAGCGGGCACCGTTCGATAACGAAAGAGCCGATCTGCGCTAATGGCAGCCTTCTGCCACGGGCAATGTTCTGGTTGTCGATCTCAAATTGGAACAACCGCTCGATAAATTAAGCAGACACCCGTCAGTTGCCGATTCAAGAACGAGGGCCGGCAGCCTAAACCCTGTCGAGGCCTGGTACAGTGGTGGCGACATCGAAATTCGGCAGTACGCACGATCCCTCCCGAACGCTGCAAATGCGCTCATCGGGAACCTTAACGCCGCCTTTCGCCCGGCGGAACTTCGCCCACGGAAACATCTCCAGGCAAAGGCTGATCGTCGCCGAATCGAGGGAAAGCAGCGTGTTTTTGAAGCGGAACTTCTGTTTGCTGGTTGCCAGTCCCTTCTCATCACGGACGCGCGCCAGTGCGATGTAGAACAGTTCCTCGTACAACTTCGCGGGCCGATGCTGATTGGCATACGACAGCGTGGATTTGCTCGGAGCCACGTCGATTCCGAGATTCACCAGCTTGCCCAGGCAACACGCCAGACCATTACAGATCTCTCGCAGGGAGTCGGTGTGGGCCAACTGACAGAACAGCATCGCCACCATCTGAGTTCGGCAACTGAACCCTTCGCCGTCCGCTCGGCGTTGTTTACGTATCTCTCATTTGTGATGCGAACACCTCCTCACAAGTTCATTTGTGACCGATAGACGGGTAGCAGAACGAGGGCGCGAAATCTTCACGAGACAACTGAATCGACCAATTCCAGAGAGACGGATCAGACTATATCAGGGCATTGCTGTTTGGTTCCTCTTTGCGTCAGTGGCCGTGGCGAGCGATTCCGCAAGCATGAACGCGCAGACCAGTGCTCCTCCCAATCCACTGGCTGTCTCGGTCTCCCCAAAGAGCGACTCGATCTCGAAACTGACTCTCTACCCCGATGGTGACGAGCATCAGAAATCAGGGGTCTTAGACCTCGTCTTCGCCGCACTTGTGCGTCTGGCCGCGAGAAACGAGAAAACTGCCGCCGAAGAAGCGAACCGCCGTTGCCGGGTTTCTGGACCGTTGTGTGATCTGATCCACTCCTCAGAAAACGAGCGTCTGTGCCGATTTTTTGGGGTGAGCCGTGGCACGGTTCAATGCCAGGCTGAAAAAAGAGCTGAAGCGAGGGAAAGTGTTGGGAGCGGCCCTGATCAACGCGCTGCTGACGGCAGCCACTGAGGAACGGGCGCTACTCATTGACCGAGCGGGCAGCGGCCGGCGGCATTCCCATATTCACGGGTCGTGGACAAGCAGCCAACTGAACATCGTATAGTGCTTTTCAAGTCGCAGATTTAAATTAATTTCCGGCCTCAGGGTCGAGCGAGGATTATCGCTCCGGCCGTGTGACGAGAGGCCATGACGCAGAGACGCCCCGTCTCAAGATCGAAGCTCGTGGGGCGGAGAACCCCCGATAGCGGGTGCACCAGGATCATCAGTGGGCGTTCAAGACCCTGCCAACGCTCTGGTGTATCAACAACGACCGTTCCTTGTAGTGATCGTGGGAGTGCAAGGGCCAGTTCGCTGTTCATGACCCGATGTGTCCCGCACATTCCGATGTGTTCCGGCTCCAATGCCAGCGTCTTGCGTCCGATTCGTACACGAGCGTTGCGATTCAGCAGGCGCTGGACCAGCGCCGCCGCCTGTTTTGCCAACTCGGCATCATGATGCATCGGAGGGCCTTCGTCCGGCGTCGGTATGGTAAGGGCGGTGACGGAGTTATGAGTCATTGCGTCGATTACCCGATCAGCGGCGCTTTTGCCGCCGGGCGACGCCAGAATTGCACGCTCGCCGGGTTGTGCGGTTGCACCGAAGTCAAAGTCATAAAACTGGCGGACAAGCGCCGCGGCATCATGGGGAAGCCGGCGGGTCGCGGGTAACTGCCACTTTTCGGGCCGCTGCCGGGGATCATCGAGAATTACCCTCGGCGCGGCGATATGGGGAGGCCGCGGAGATGTCTCCCACCGCAAAACGTCAACCGAGACGACTGGCGAAATCTGACCGGGGTCGCCGATCAGAACGAAACGCTCGGCGACCTGGCCTAACAGCATGAAGTCTGCCCACCCCATCTGCCAGGCTTCTTCCACGAAAACGACATCGAATGGAGAGAGTATGTTGATGAGAGCCCACTTTGCGGTGGTCGCAACCACGATGCATTCCGCCGTCGGGAGTCCAAAACGTCGCTTCCTTACGGGCGTCTTTGTCGCCGGCCGCGAAGCCAGCACTGCGGCAATCATGATGGCTGATTTCATGTTTATCCTTTCAATGGCCATGCGGCGTGCCAACCGGTCCGGCCTGTTGCTTTAAAGCAGGGCGCTTTAAGGCAGCATACGCCCATAGCCTGATGGATTGCAATCGGATATTCAGTCCGTGGTGGGCGAGCGCATCGCGAAGCTGCGAAAGGCGAAGGGGTTCACGCAGGA
>Ga0302319_10018588_pt1 | contig 12674 bp, 9 predicted proteins | sample Bog_T0_2_FD_203319 | JGI IMG/M metagenome (GOLD analysis project Ga0302319, IMG submission 203319) | Peat permafrost microbial communities from Stordalen Mire near Abisko, Sweden - Bog_T0_2 | ecosystem: Environmental > Terrestrial > Soil > Wetlands > Peat | place: Sweden: Abisko, Stordalen Mire...
GCGGGGATGCCCGGCATCACGGAATGTTCCGTCAAGATCCGGCGCAGCGTCCCGGGGAGGTCGCCGTCGTGCGGTCTGGATTCGGACCACACGATGGTGCCGTCCTGGACGCAACAGGCCTTGACGCTGGCGGCACCGATGTCGATCCCCAGTCCTGTGCGTAACTGGCTGCGCGTCTGCTCGGTTGAGGTGGACATGGGATCTCCTCGAGAGAAGCGGTCCTGGGCTGTTCGGACCGGTATATCTGGAAATCTAGGTCTGAATCTCCCTTTCCGACTTCAAAAAGAAACAATCCTTCGTCTCAGGAGAGAGTGGCCGGGCCCCCAGCACTACATTCGGATCATGGAACTCGGTCCCGACTGGATCCATCTCGAGGTGTTGCCGGAACGGACGGTGGCGCTTGGAAATCGACCGGGCGATTGGCTTCCCGAAACGGTTCGGCTTCCGTCTCCCGAGGATGGAGGACTGGTGTTGACGCTGGCGGCGGCCACCGTGTTCCGTTCGGAACGGCACTGGCTGCCCGGTGCATCCGCGGTCTGGGAAGTGCTCGCCTGCCAGGAGCAGTCGCGCGTCGTTCCGGGACTCCGACTCTTTTCCCATCCCTCTCCGCCCTGCGGGTTCTGTCCCTCGTGCCAGGCGGGGTGTCCTTCCCTTTGCCTGGATGCCCAGATCCGTCCCTCGGGTCCGGGATGGTTCTCCCGCCATCGGGTTCTCCATCCTTGGTCGGCAAGACGGGGCACGGTCGCCTTGCCGTCCGATCTGGAGCCCGGTGCCGCCTCCCTGCTGGAACCTCTGGCGCGCATCCTGCGGTTGGAGCGCCTCTTCCCCCGCCGCAACAGGATCCTGGCCATCGGTGCCGATCTGCCTTCCGCCCTGGCAGGCATGGCCCTGGAGGGGCCGCGACGCCGGGTGCTGTTGGATCCAGACCCGCGCTTCGGGGGCGCGACCCACGGATACCACGAGGTGGTCCGGGACGCCGCTGCCGCCCGCGAAGCCCTGGACGGCTCCGCGGACCTGATCCTCCTCTTCGACGGGAAGGCGGAATCCGTCCAGTCCGCCCTGGACCTGCTCTCCCCCGGAACCGCGATCGCCGCCTTCGTTCCATGGAAGAATGTTTCCGAGCTACCCGAGCGGCTGGCAACCGCGGAGGCTTCCTGGACCACCATGGGCGGTACTTCCCCCGAGGATTGGAAGACCTCCGCCCGGCGGTTGCCCGCGTTGGCCGCACGGTTGGAGGCCCTGCCTTGCGCCCGGCTTTCCCTGGAAGAGGCCCACGAGGCGCATTCCCTGCTGGAGAAGGAACGCGAACTGCTCAGGGTTCAGGTCGCTTGAAACGGGGCGGGGCCCCTCACGGGCCCGGTGGGAGCCAATCGTCCTTGGCCGCGATCGCGCCTTCCACCCAGTCCCATTCGATCTTCTGGTAGGTGAAGGAGATCCTGAGCTCGTCGTGGTCCGGCTTGTCGTTGGAGCCGTTCACGGTGAACTGCCGGATTCCCACGATGGAGGCGTTGGTCAAAAGAACTTTCCGCTGGATGGTCATGGTCTTCGTCGCGTTGGGCGCCGCGACCCGCAGTTCGACCCGAGGCAGGGATTCGCCGGTGGCGAGCAGGTTGTAGAGCGTCGCCCAGGACCTGTCCACCTGGACCTCGACGACGAAGGGCTTGTGCTGGCGCTTCGCCGCCACCGACCCGGTCTGCGCGTCGAGAGGGAGGGCGATCTCGTGGGAGACGGAGTCCACGAGGATGGAACCCTCCTCGCCCTTGGCGGTGACGGAACCTTTGATTTCGCCGGTCTTCTGGCCCTGGATGAACAGGTACTGGAACTCGACCGGCCAGGCGGATCCCGCCAGGAACATGGTCAACGCGAGTCCGATCGGATGGAGGCGTGGTCGCATGGGAAATGTCCAGGGATGGGGGGTGGGATCCGGTAGCGTCTCCGTCGCGTGGAACGGAGGCGCGCCCGTGAAACGCCAATATATCTCGTCGGATGCCATCCCACCAACGCCAGATTCGTGGTGGTGGATCCCACCGGATCCTCAGATCCCCTGAGCCGCCGCCTTGCGTTCGCGCTTGTCGTGGTAGAGCAAGGCGTCGGCCTGGGCGAGCACGCTTTCCAGGTCCTGTCCATCGCCCGGGTTCCAGGCCATCCACCCGGCGCTGGTCCGGGCAGTCCACGGCCTCCCCAATTCGCGCGAACGGCGTTCCAGGGCTTCCCGGAGGCGCGCGATGGCTCCTTCCAGGTTCCCGTCGTCGGCGATCAGCGAGATGACGGCGAATTCGTCGCCGCCGAGCCGCGCCACGACGTCGGACTGTCGGAATCCGTCCTCCAGGGCGCGGGCCAGGCTCCGGATGGCCATGTCGCCGTCGGCGTGTCCGTACACGTCGTTGATCTCCTTCAGGCCGTCCAGGTCGCACAGCACGACGCCGATCCGCAACTGGCCGCGTTGGGCGGCCCTCACCAGGATCGCCCCCTGCTCCAGAAGTCCCCGGCGGTTCAGGAGGCCGGTGAGATCGTCGCGGCGCGCGAGCCGCACCAGCTCCTCCTTGATCTGGTTCTCCCTCGCCGCCTTCTGGATTCCCGACAGGAGCATGGTGAGCGATAGGCGGAGGCTTTCCAGGAACAGTTCGTTCGAGTTCCAGTCCCGGACCTGGACCACCCCGAAGTGCTCGTTCCCGAGAGACAGGGAAAGCGTCGCCCAGGTGCCGGCGAGCTTGTCGTCGCGAGGCAGGAGCAGACCGTGGCCCGGCGGGCCGATCCGCCTCTTGTGGGTGTCCAACGCGAAGGTGAACGGCCGGGAGAACCCTTCCGACAGCGGGATCGCCGAGAAGTCCGGCTGGAACAGGAGCAGACGGAGGCGGTTCTCCGCGAAAGGCTGCAGCGCGTCGACGATGCGGTAGGGCAGCTCGTCGCGCGGGATGTCGTAGGTGAGCGTCTGGATGGCCTGGAACTGGACCCGCATCAGGTACTGCAGGGATTGGCGGCGGCGCGTGTCCAGGCTGTGCCGCGCCTGCGAGACCAGCGCCTCCGCGGCCACCAGAGCACGGGAGGCTTCGGGTGGCGGAACCGGGCAGGCCGCGAGCAGGAGATTCTCCTCCCAGAGATCGATTTCGGCGTGCTCGGCGCCGTCGAGGGTCTCCTCCATGCGGTCCAGGAACGCGTCCTGGGAATCCGGTTTCGACAGGAGTTGCCGAAGCGTGTGCGGCGCGGGGACTCCGGCGGACTCGGCGAGCAGGTGGGGGATGGACGTGGTGGCCGCCCCGGCATGGCATCCGCAGGAGCGCCTCAAGGCCAGGTCGGTGGGCGTGGTCACCTGGCTGGGCCTTCCGCCCCGGTGCAGGTCCAGCAGCATCTCCATGGCCCGGAACGCGACCTGGTAGGTGCCCGCCTTCACCGTGGTCAGGGGCGGCACCATCGTGCGCGCCTCCTCGATGTCGTCGTAGCCGGTGAGCAGGACGTCGTGGGGGATGCGAAGGCCCCTCTTGGACAAGGCCTTGCGCACGCCCAGCGCCATCGGATCGTTCGCGCACACGATCGCCTGGGGGAGGCGGGCCCGGTTCAGGATCCGATCGGCGGCCTCCCGACCGGACTCCAGCGTGAAGTCTCCGGTTTCCACCAGGTTCTGATCCTGCGCCAGTCCGTATTCCGCCAAGGTCCTGGTCCAATCCGCCCACCGTCGGCGCGCGTCGGGATTCGAGTCGGGACCCCCGATGTAGGCGAATCGGCGCAATCCATGGGTCCCGGCGAGGTGGTGGGCGATGGAATCCATCCCCCCCCCGTCGGGAACCACGGACGCCAGGCCCGGCATCTCCAGGCCGATGCTGACGACGGGGCGCGGGGGGAGTCTGCCCAACAGATCCAGGACCGGTGCCGGCCCCGTGAAGTTGCAGAGGGTGCCGGTGGGGATCAGGTAGCCGTCGATTTCCTTCATCCGGGCGAGGTCGAAGATCTCGACGGGCCCTCCCCTGGTTTCCGGGTCGTCGTAGGCGCTCCCCACCAGGCCGACGAGCCGCACCCCCAGGAGCCTCGCCGCGCTGGACGCCCCGTGCCACACCTGGCTCTGGTACCAGCCGTCGAGGCGGGTGACCATGAGCGCGAAGGTCGGGAGGTCGGAGGCTCGACTGGAGCTGGACATGGATCGGATCAAATTAGGATCAAGTCAGGCGGAGGATGGTTTCGGCATGGAGGGGATATTCTCCCAGAAGGCGTCGGCGATCGCCCATCTGGAACCGGGAAAACTCGAATCCGGGCGCGACGACGCACCCCATCAGCGCCCATCCGTCCTCGCCGTCCACCTCGGCGCCGAACCAGCGGTTGGCGGGGACGACGGTTTGGAAGGCTTCGTCGGGGCCGGGACCCAGCCGGCGGGTCTCCCGTTCGCCTCCCTCGGCCAGGACATGGATCTTCAGCGGCGAACCGGCGTGCCAGTTCCAGAGTTCTTCGGCGTCGATGCGATGCAAGCGGGAAACCTGGGGTGGCTCCAGCAGGAACAGAATCGAGGTGAATGCCGCCCTTTCCCCGTGCCGGGGGGATTCGACGATCTGCATGGATCGGTGGGTTTCCCGGTACCACCCTCCCTCGGGGTGGGGCTCCAACCCCAATCGCTCGACCCATTCCGCGACGGACTTCGATTTGGGTGGACGCTCCATGTTCCGAAACGATACGGTCCAGAGGAGCTTGTTGCTGGCGAATCCGCCCTCGCTCCGGAGGGAATCGTTGGTGGAATGGCAACGCCCCCCCCGCGAGGGATCCAACGAGGCCTTCGATCTACCTTTGCCCCCCTATGCTGCAGTTCCGAGAACCAGAGAAGAACGTCTCCTTCCCGGAGATCGAGCGCAGGATCCTGGCCTTCTGGGACGACACGAGGGCGTTCGAGGGGCAGGAAGCCATCCGACGCGACGCGCCACCCTTCCATTTCTACGACGGACCTCCCTTCGCGACGGGTCTTCCCCACTACGGACACCTCCTGGCCGGGACCCTGAAGGACATCGTCCCGCGCTACTGGAGCATGCGCGGCCGCCGCGTGGATCGGCGCTTCGGATGGGATGTCCACGGCGTTCCCGTGGAGACGGAAATCCAGAACAGCCTCCATCTCGCGGGTCTGGCCGAGATCAAGGCCTACGGCATCGACCGGTTCAACGAAGCCTGCCGGGCCATCGTGCTTCGCTACGCCGGCGAATGGGAGAAGACCGTCCGGCGCATGGGGCGCTGGGTGCATTTCAAGGGCGGCTACAGGACCATGGATCCGTCCTTCATGGAGTCGGTCTGGTGGGTCTTCAAGGAATGCTTCGACAAGGGCCTGATCTACGAAGGCTACCGCGTCGTGCCCTACTCCCCCAAGCTCGCGACACCGCTTTCGAACTTCGAGGTCAACCAGGGCTACCGCGACAGGCAGGATCCCTCGCTCACCCTGAAGTTCTTCCTGGAGGGCGATCCCGACGCCGCCGCCCTCCTCGTCTGGACGACGACTCCCTGGACTCTTCCATCCAACCTCGCGGTGGCGCTGGGCCCGGAAATCGAATACGTGAAGGTCCGCCACGAGTCGGGCGTCTACTGGATCGCCGAACCCAGGCTCTCGGCCCATTTCGAACCCGCCGAGGTGGAGGTCATGGACCGGCGCAAGGGCGTCGAGCTCGCCGGACGCAGGTACAAGCCGCTGTTCACGCACGCCCCGGGGCTTTCCGAAAAGCAGTACACCCTGGTGCTGGCCGACTTCGTGTCCACCGAGGACGGAGCGGGCGCGGTGCACATCGCGCCCTCGTTCGGCGAGGAGGATTTCCAACTGGGCCAGACCCTCGGCCTGGGCTTGTGGGACCCCCTGGACGCGGACGGACGCTTCACGGACCTGGTGCCCGAATGGAAGGGCCGCGAGGCCAAGGACGCCGACAAGGACATCGTCGCCGACCTGAAGGACCGGGGCCTGGTCTTCCGACACGAGACCCTGGTCCACAGCTATCCCCATTGCTACCGGACCGGTGTTCCGCTGCTGTACCGCGCCATGCGCACCTGGTTCCTGGGGGTCGACAGGCCGGTGACGAACCACCAGGGCGTCACCAAGTCCCTCAAGCAGTGGATGATCGAATCCAACCAGCGGATCACCTGGGTTCCGGCGCACATCAAGGACGGACGCTTCGGGAAGTGGCTGGACGGCGCGCGCGACTGGAACCTCTCCCGGAACCGTTTCTGGGGCACGCCCATCCCGGTGTGGAAGTCCGATGACGGCAAGCTGCTGTGCGTCGGATCCGTCGCCGAGCTGGCGAAGCTCTCCGGAAGGGATCCCTCCACCATCGCCGACCTGCACACCCACTTCATCGATTCCATCGAGATCCGGACCGCGGACGGGAGGACGTTCGATCCCGACGGCGAGGTCTACCGGCGCACCAGCGAAGTGCTGGACTGCTGGTTCGAGTCCGGCTCCATGCCCTACGCCCAGATGCACTATCCCTTCGAGAACTTCGAGGGCTTCCAGGACCTCTTCCCCGCCGACTTCATCGCCGAGGGCCTGGACCAGACGCGCGGCTGGTTCTACACCCTCACGGTTCTCGGCGCGGCCCTCTTCCAGGAACCCGCGTTCCGGAACGTGGTCGTCAACGGGATCATCCTGGCGGAAGATGGACAGAAGATGTCCAAGCGGCTGAAGAACTACCCGGATCCCAACGAGGTCCTGGAGTCCGTCGGGGCGGATCCGCTGCGCATGTACCTCATCGACTCCGCCGCGGTGAAGGGCGAGGAGCTGCGCTTCTCCGAAGCCGGCGTCCGCGAGGTGGTGCGGTCGGTGCTGCTCCCCCTGTGGCATTCGGTCTCGCTGTTCTGCACCTACCACAACGCCGACCGCTCCAAGGGGCAGCTCTCCTGGACGCCGGGCCAGGAATTGTCAACTCTTCCGCTCGCCGACCTCGACCGCTGGATCCTGGCGGAACTGCAGGACCTCTTGGCGGCAGTGGAGCGGGAGATGGAGGGATTCCGGCTCTACAACGTGGTCCCCGAGGTCGTGCGGTTCGTGGACAGCCTCACCAACTGGTACATCCGCCGCAGCCGCCGCCGCTTCTGGAAGAGCGACGACGACGGCGACAAGTCCGCCGCCTACGCGACCCTGCACCGGGTCCTGGTGGATTTCGCCAAGGTGCTCGCCCCGTACCTTCCTTTCCTGGCCGAGGAGATCTGGCAGATCCTGGCCGCGGAGGTGGATCCATCCCTCCCCCGGTCGGTGCACCACTGCGACATGCCGCGCCCCGACGAATCCCTCCGGGACCCGGTGGGGACGCGCCGCGTGAAGCTCGCCCGCGCCGCGGTGGAACACGGCCGCAGCCTCCGCTCCAAGCACGATCTCAAGGTGCGCCAGCCGCTCGCTTCCCTCACCGTGGTGCCTCGCTCGGACGAGGCGGAACGGGACCTGCTGGCCATGCGCGACGTGATCCTGGAAGAACTCAACGTCAAGGAACTCCGCATCGAGCGCGACGAGGCCCACCTGGTGACCCTGTCCGCGCGTCCCAACTTCAGGACCCTGGGGAAGCGCCTGGGCCCCGCCCTCAAGACCGTGGGCGACGGACTCAAGGCGCTGGACGCGGATACCCTGCGACGAGCGGCGACCGGGGAGACCATCTCCGTCGCCGGGCACGACCTGGGTCCCGACGACCTGCTGATCGACCGGACCACGAAGGGCGACCTGGTCGTGGAGGCCGCGGAGGAGCTCACCGTGGCCCTCGACCCCGCGCTCACCCCGGAGCTGCGGCGCGAGGGCCTGGCCCGCGAACTCCAGAGCCGACTCCAGGCCCACCGCAAGGACCTCGATCTCGCCGTGACGGACCGGATACTCGTCAAGGTCCTGTGCGCATCCGACGATCTCGCGGCGGTCGTCGCGGCGCACGGCCCGGCCATCGCGCTGGAAGTTCAGGCCGACAGTCTGGAGTTCGTCCGAACCGCCGCCACGGGGATCCGGATCGACGGGATCGACCTGGACCTGGCGGTGGTGAAGGCCTGAACCGCCGGTGCCGACCGGATTCGACACCGCCGTCCTGATCGGTCGGTTCCAGCCGTTCCATTCCGGGCACGCCGCGTTGCTGGCCCATGCGTTCCGGACAGCGCCGCGGGTGGTGCTGGTGCTGGGATCCGCGCACTCCGCGCGCACCCCCCGCAACCCCTTCACCGCCGCGGAGCGGGAGGCCATGATCCGCTCCACCCTGACGGATTCCGACAACCGGCGCCTGTTGGTGGCGGGGCAGCGCGACGTCTGGGACGTCCGGAGGTGGTCCCGGGAGGTGCGCGCCGCGGTGGAGGCCGTGGCCGGAGGGCGCGTTGCGTTGGTCGGACACCGGAAGGACGATTCCAGTTCCTACCTGGCATGCTTTCCGGAATGGACGGAGGTGGAGACCGGACGGCTCGGACCCCTGGACGCGACCCCGTTGCGCGAATGGATCCTCTCCGACCTTCCGTCGGATTCGGTGCTCTCCAAGCTATCGGGTTTCCTCCCGGCGCCCGCGCTGGATTGGCTCTCGGATTGGATCCGGGGACCTTGGCGAGGGGAATTGGCGCAAGATCGGCAGGCGATCCTCTCCTTCGGGAACCGCCGGGGACATGGCCCGTTCGTCGCGGTGGACGCCGTGGTGCGATCCCGGGGGCATGTGCTTCTGGCCACCCGCGGCCACCGACCGGGACTCGGGCTCGAAGCCCTGCCGGGGGGTTTCCTCGAGCCCGGCGAAAGCCTGGAATCGGGGGCCAGGCGCGAGCTGGCCGAGGGGTCGGGAATCGACCTGGAGGACGCACCCGCCCGCGAGGCGGTCTTCTCGCATCCGGGCCGCAGCCAGAGGGCGAGGATCGTCACCCATGCCTTCCTCTACGAGCCGGATTGGGAGATTCTCCCGAAGTTGGCCGGGGAGCGAGATGCCGGTTCCGCGCGCTGGGTGGCGCAATCGGAGCTTCCGGGGATGGAGGACCGCTTCTTCGAGGACCACTTCCACATCCTGGACGTGTTCCTGGGGCTCGTTCCCCGGATCCGGGCGTGACGCGAGCCCTGCATCGCTTCGGAGGCAGCGCCGCCTTCGCGTTCCTCGCCTTGGCCGCGGCGTTCTGCGTGGGGTACGGATCGGACCGCTCGCTGTCCTCGGGGATCTCCGCGCTCTACGCCGCGGCCATCCTGGGCGTGCTGGAGACCTCGCTCTCCCTGGACAACGCGGTGGTCAACGCCCGGATCCTCGGCGGGATGACCAGATTCTGGCGGACGATGTTCGTGACCGCGGGAATGGCGATCGCCGTGTTCGGGATGAGGATCCTTTTTCCGCTGTTGATCGTGTGGGCAGTGGGGGATCGGACCCTCCCCGAGGTCGCGACTTCCGCGTGGAAGGATCCCCAGGCGTTCCGGAGCGTCCTTGTCGCCCAACACGCCAAGGTGGCGGGATTCGGCGGCGCCTTCCTCTGGATGGTGTTCTTCCGGTTCTTCATGGACGCCCGCAAGGAACACCACTGGCTGGGGTGGATCGAACGGGGGTTGGCGCGGATCGGGCGCATGGAGTCGGCCTGGATCGGATCGGCCCTCGCGCTCGCCTTCGCCTTCCACCTCTTCGTACCGCCGCGGACCGCATCGACCTTTCTCGCGGCGGCCATCGTTGGAATCCTGGCGCACCTCCTGGTGGAGGGCTTGGGAACCTTGTTGGGGCGGGGATCCGCGGGCGCGGCGTCCTTCGCGGGAGGGCTTTCCGGGTTCCTCTACCTCGAAGTCCTGGACGCTTCCTTCTCCTTGGACGGGGTGGTCGGGGCGTTCGCCATCAGCGACAACCTCTACATCATCGCCCTCGGATTGGGGATCGGCGCCATGTTCGTGCGGTCGCTGACCCTCGCCATGGTCGAGAGGGGAACCTTGGCGCGGTTCGCGCACCTGGAAAGCGGAGCGTTCTGGGCCATCGGCGCCTTGGCGCTGGTCTTGTTCCTTTCGGCCGCCGGAATCGAGGTGCCCAGGACGGTCTCGGGGTCGATGGGGCTGGTTCCGATCCTCGCCAGCCTCTTGCCGAACCGTGGCGGCGGTGGCCCCGATCAGTCTTCCCCGAAGCCGCCGATCACTTCTTCGTAGATGCCCATGTAGCTGGCGATGGTGGAGTCGATCGGAAAACGCTCGACGGCCATGCGTCTCGCCTGTCCGCGGATGGACTCCAGCCGGTCCCCGGTAAGGTTCAGGGCTTGGATGAACGTGCCTCGCAGGGCTTGCGCATCCCCCACGGGGAACAGGAAACCGTTGACGCCGTCCTGGACGACCTCCCGGAAGGAAGGGATGTCGGAGAAGACGCACAGGCAACTGCACATCTGGGCTTCGATGCAGGCGAGGCTCAACCCTTCCACCAGGCTGGCCATGCAGAAGATGTCGCAACCGCAGTAGGCGCTGCGCACGTCGTCGAGGGGTCCGGGCATGTGCAGGCGATCCGCCATCCCGGCCGACTGGAACATGTCCACGAGTTCGGGACGGAGGTCGAACTCCGGCTCCGGCACGGTGCCGATGAGAACCAGGTGCAGGAGGGGGTCTTCCTTCATGAGCGGCAGGAGGGCCTCCGCCACGGTCCGATGCCCTTTCCGCTCCGTGTAGGCTCCCACGGTCGCGACGATCCGGGCCGCGGGTTGGATGCCCAACATCGCCCTGAGCTCGTTTCGCGATTCCTGCTTCGGCTTGAACTCCTCGGCGTCGACGCCGTTGTGGACGAGCCGGTACTTTTCGGAAGGCAACTTGTCCAGCCGAAGCGACGACTCCAGCACGGGATGGGAAACGGCGGTCACCTGGTGGGTGCGCGTCGCCAACAGCCGGTTGACCTGGTGCGCCCAGCCGGGGTACCAGTCGTAGAGGCTGTGCAGGGTGTGGACTCGACCGGGAACCCTCGCCAGAAGCGCCGCGAGCCGACCGATGGCCGCCGGATAGAAGTCGCAGGTGTGCACGATCTGGATGCGCTGGTGGCGGAAGTCCCTGGCGAGCCGGAGCAGGGTCCGCAGGTTCGGCCAGGCGGAGGCGAGTCCGGGCTTGTTGCGGGCGTCGTAGGTCGTGATGGGGACGCCGGCGTCGCGGAACCGGTCCGCCCAGGGTGCGAGCGGCGTCAGGCAGAACACGTGGGGCTGGAATCTGTCCCGGGGCAACCGGCGGGCGAGCTCCAGGGTGAACCGCTCCAGGCCACCTTCGCAAAGGGCGGTGAGGACGTACCCCACGCGGACCGGCCCGGTGACCGGGGGGTCCTTGGAGCGAGATAGAGTCGCCCCCGCCTCCTCGGACAAGCCCCGAGAGGGAGGGATGGACCGGGACAGAGCCATCATGAGCCATCAACCTAATTCGAAGTCCCCGGATCCCGCTCCTCACTTCCGACCCCAAGGGCGGAAAAAGGTCGCCCCCGGAACGGGTGGGCCGGGGGAACCGCGAGCTTCGGGGGCCGAATCTAACTTTCACGCCCTATGACGCTCCAGAAGCCCGTCTCGTCGCAGGTCCTGCGGCAGTCTTTCATCGATTTCTTCGTCGGCAAGGGCCACAGGTTCGTGCCCTCGTCCCCGGTCGTGCCGTACGACGACCCGACGCTCCTTTTCGCCAACGCGGGAATGAACCAGTTCAAGTCCATCCTGTTGGGAGGGGACAACCCGACGGGACTCAAGCGCGCCGTCAACTCCCAGAAATGCATCCGGGTCTCCGGCAAGCACAACGACCTGGACGTGGTGGGTCGCGACAGCTACCACCACACCTTCTTCGAGATGCTGGGCAATTGGAGTTTCGGGGACTACTTCAAGAAGGAAGCCATCCAGTGGTCCTGGGAGCTCCTCACCGAGGTCTGGGGGCTGGAGAAGGAGCGCCTGTGGGCCACGGTGTACGAGGAGGACGAAGAGGCGCTGGACCTCTGGAGGACCGTCACCGACATCGACCGCTCCCACATCCTGAAGGCGGGCAAGAAGGACAATTTCTGGGAGATGGGCGAGGTGGGTCCCTGCGGCCCCTGCACCGAGATCCACTACGACTTCGGACCCGAGTCGGATCCCCGCACGGGCGAGCCGGGCTACGTCGCGGGCGTGAACGTGGACGGCTGCGAGCGGTTCATCGAGATCTGGAACAACGTGTTCATGCAGTACGAGCGGCTGGAGGACGGGACGTTGCGCGACCTTCCCGCCCAGCACGTGGACACCGGAATGGGTTTCGAGCGCGTGCTCCGGGTGATGCAGGGGGTGCGTTCCAACTACGACACGGACGTGTTCGTGCCGCTTCTCGAGAAGGTCGCCGAACTCACGGGCGTCCCCTACGACCGCGGCGAAAAAGGCACCGCCCACCGGGTGATCGCCGACCACGTGCGCACCCTCTCGTTTTCAATCGCCGACGGCGCCACCCCCTCCAACGAGGGGCGGGGCTACGTGCTGCGGCGCCTGCTCCGGCGCGCCGCGCGCTTCGCCCGCGAGCTCGGGGCCAGGCAGCCCGTGATCGCGGAGGTGGTTCCGACCCTGGTGCGGATCATGGGGGGCGCCTTTCCGGAACTCGCCGCGCGCCAGTCGCACATCGCCACCGTCATCCGCTCCGAGGAGGAGCGCTTCGGGCGCACCCTGGACCAGGGGCTGGATCGATTCCGGAAGGCGGCCTCGGGTGCCGTGGACGGAACGATCTCGGGAGAGGAGGTCTTCAAGCTCTACGACACCTACTGATTTCCGGTGGACCTCACCGAGCAGATGGCCATCGA